>Ga0265293_10001100_pt1 | contig 60690 bp, 52 predicted proteins | sample Munlanlewell138R_FD_192505 | JGI IMG/M metagenome (GOLD analysis project Ga0265293, IMG submission 192505) | Leachate microbial communities from a municipal landfill in Southern Ontario, Canada - Leachate well 138R | ecosystem: Engineered > Solid waste > Landfill > Unclassified | place: Canada...
TGAATGCTTCCACGCATTTCTTTTCTTGCAAGCTTTGCGAAGAACACCCTAATGTAATAACACTTACCAAAATAAATACTGAAACTATTCTTTTCATATTACTTCTTTCTTCTTAGTGTAACTGATACTGACATTGATTTACCTAACTGCTTTTCAAATCTTCTGTATTGCCGTCCATCAATAACCAAACATCCTTTTGAGGCATACTTTGCACTACCACTCCAATCTGTCCTGTGAATGAAAGCACCTGACATATACGTTTTTCCAGTCGCTTTGTTAACATCGGCTACTACAGGCAAATTAGTACTGCCATCTTGTGAAAGTGAATATGTGAGAGCACCTGGAATACCACGTTCTTTTGTTCGTTCATTATCGCCATAAATACTTGTTGCCATTGGACTGTAGTTTGCTTCGTATTGTCCTTCTTGCAACATCGAATATTTACTTGGGTCTGAAGACACCGTCAATCCATTGTATTGCTGTACATCATCTTTACCTCTTGGTCCAAAAACGGTAACAGTTGCTGCATTAGCTCCTTCACCAGTTAGCTCTCCATCAATAGACAAAGACTCATCCTCACTCCCTTCAAATAATATAGCAGATTTTGTTCCTTGCAATTCAATACTTTCGTTTTGCTCATTCCCATCTGAATCAATATAAGTGAAAGTGTGTTCGTGAGCACTTCCATCATGCCAATGATACGTCGCATCATTCTCATGTTTACTTTTATAATAGAACCAATCCATGCCAGTTGGGTCGATATTAATAATTGGGTTGTTCCCCATAAAGCTGTATGGGGATTCGCTATAGTAATTTTCAGCATGTGGGTCTTGGGTTGTGGTTCTTACGATTGCCGGGTCGTAGAAACGAGCATGGAAATCCAACCACCCGCCCGGCACTTCCTGTTCTTCCTTGCCGTTATATTTGTATTTATTTTCCCAGTTGCTGTCCTGCATACCGGTTTGCCGGGGCGTGTACGACATTCCAAAAGGATAATAGTCGTTGGTTTGGTGAATGGTGAGGCCGTTGAGGCTGCTGTTGGTGAGGGTGGCGCGTACGTTGCCGAGATGATCTTTGAGGTAGTAGAAATACTCCACCGGTGTGCCATTCTGCGAAAGATTAATGAAGCCATCAGCATGTTGCAGCCTGCGTACTTTGCCGTTTTGCATCAGCAGCTCATCGAAGTAGCGTTCGTTTAGGGTGAGGTTGCCACGTGAGTCATAAACTTTCTTGCCCAACTTTTGTCTGTATAACACTCTTTATAGGTTATTTAGGATGGTTTATATCAATTGTTTGGTTTATTTTTTGCGTCATATCTTCGATATGTTTATCACGAAAACCAAAGAAGTGTTTTAATATGTCCTGAGACTTAATAATAAACAAGAAACTCATATTATTCTTAAATACAGCAATATATAAAAAATCAACAAATAACACCTTCCTTATCTCTTTAAAGTCTGTGGCACATACTTTTTTCTTTTTAAACAAATTGCTAATATAGAAGTAATCTGAGTCGTATTTAATGCCATAAACTTTTGTGTACAAAAAGGAAATAACAGAAAATAAAGCAATTATTATAAAGGGGAAATAGTAATAATTTGGATTATTATTATTTAATGATATACATGTAAAAAATAATAATGATATAGCACCAATTACAAAAATAATCTTTTGATAGTAAGCGATCTTACTGTCTCCGAGCTCAAATAAATTCTTATTCATTATCCTTTTTATGATATGTGATTTTATATCCAAAACTAGCTTTTCCTGAGGCTTTCTAAACTACTCCCTCTTCTTTAGACCACTTTTTTCTTTTCTTAATTGATTTATTTAAATGTTTATTGTTGTTGCGAAGATAGTGTTAATAACCGGAAATAACTTGCAAAGTTATTCTGGTTATTAACACTTTTTCTTTTTTGCCGACTTTTTCTTTTGTTAATAACCTCATTTATTTGTTAATAACTCAAGCTGCACCACGGTATAAGAACGCTGGAGTTTTTCTTCCAATACCTTGATGTGCCAGTTCAAAGTTGTAATACTGAAAATATTCTTTCAGTCCTAGGTAGAGTTCCCGCCCATCATTGGCAGGCCATAGATACACGTGATCGTATTTTACTGAACGCCACAAACGTTCGATAAAAATATTGTCTAAAGCACGGCCTTTACCATCCATGCTGATCTGTACATTTTCCTTTGCCATTAGCTCTGTCCACTCTTTGCAAGTAAACTGGCTTCCTTGATCTGAATTGATTATCTCAGGCTTTCCATGCTTCAAAATAGCCCTCTTAAACACATCATGAACGCTTGCAGCATCAAGCGAGTTGCTTATGCCCCAGCTAACAACAAAACGGCTATAGAGGTCTATTATAGCTGTTAAATATAAGAAACCTTTTGCCATTGGAATATAGGTTATATCAATGGCCCACACCTGATTTGGCCTGTCTATTTTAAGCTCTCTTATCAAATATGGACAGATGTATTTGACTAAACCTAACTTGCTCAGGTTCTTCTTTGGGTAAATGGCCATTAGCCCCATCAGGCGCAATAAACGTCTGACACGTTTCTCGTTAGGCGCATAACCCAAACTACGTAAATGATCTTGCATCCGCAGCACACCATGGGTGGGATGCTTTAAATAGTGTTCGTCCATTAGTCGCATGAGCTTCAGGTTCTCTTGGCTTTCAACAACCGGTTGATAATAAAACCCACTTCTGGAAATGCCCAAAAGCTTACACTGTTGGCGCACGCTGAGTTTGTGATCGATACTCACAATCATCTTGCGTTCTTTCCTAGACCGGACATTAAGTAGGTTTTCTCTAAAAAATCCCGCTCTACCTCAAGCTTACCTATCTTGGTATAGAGCTTGTCTACATCTACAGATGGACTTTTATCACCTGGTTTTTCGAAAACTTTTGCCGAGTTTTTAACAAACTCCTGTTTCCATTTACTGATGATGTTAGGGTGAATCTCGAAACGCTCCGATAGTTCCGCCAATGTATCTCTTTCTTGAAGAGCTGCAATGGCAACCTGTGCTTTAAATGCTGCACTAAATGTTCTTCTACTTCTTTTCATAACACTGGTAAATTTAATGATTTATTTCAACTTAACCAGTGGTCTAGTTTTTGGGGAGTATTATATTCCACCCAGTCCCAATTGCAAAGCTCGAAAAAAGGCCGCTTTTTATCGTATATGAACTATTTTCGCCTATTTTAGCTGTTTTACTTCCTTCAATACCTGCACCTAATCCTGGCAAACCAGCTGTTATGACTCCAGAAGTTTTTTTTGAAACAATACCTTCCCCAGCTTTAAAGGTATTAGTTTTAGATGTACTAACATCAAGTCCTTTTATACCACCTGATGCAATAGCTTCGAAAGCTCCCTCTTTGTTTTTTCCTATTACGTTATAGGCACCATCTAGTCCGGTATTATCTAATGTAAAACTCACAGAACCGATTTCAGCAGTATAACCTATATCACCCCCAGCTCCTTGAACCTTAGCGGACTTATTAACACCAGCAGAAATTTTTAACTCACCTTCTGCATAAGCAGAAGCCTCTATATTTTTTGATGTCTCTCGAACCTGATCTCCAATCTCACTTGCAACTGTATGGGTTATTTCATGTAATGTGACAGCAATAAGCGCATTAGCTTTGTCAATCAGGTATCTGAAAACAGTATTTAGTGGATTTCCATCAGGCCACATCCCATCAGGGTCAATAAACCTTATTGGATTATCAAAGACATAGGTATAGGGACTCCATCTCCGGCCTTGTTCAGCCATCGGATCCACCACATGCCAACGAGCTAAAGCCGGATCATACATACGAAACCCGTAATCCAACCACCCGCCCGGCACTTCCTGTTCTTCCTTGCCGTTATATTTGTATTTATTTTCCCAGTTGCTGTCCTGCATACCAGTTTGCCGGGGCGTGTACGACATTCCGAAAGGGTAATAGTCGTTGGTTTGGTGAATGGTGAGACCGTTGAGGCTGCTGTTGGTGAGGGTGGCGCGAACGTTGCCGAGATGGTCTTTGAGGTAGTAGAAATACTCCACCGGCGTGCCATTCTGCGAAAGATTAATGAAGCCATCGGCATGTTGCAGCCTGCGAACCTTGCCGTTTTGCATCAGTAGCTCGTCAAAATAGCGTTCGTTTAGGGCGAGGTTGCCCCGGTAGTCATATACTATTTTTCCAAGCTTTTGGCCATCGTAGGTATAATGGTTTTCTATATAACCGTTGCGCCAGCCAATGATTAGTGACAAGTTACTTAATTTTCCATATTTTAGTTTCATCTCGCGGTGGATATCGAAAATCATATTGCCGAAGTAGTTGCAGACTATGCCGAACGGGGGCTTACGTCTCTGCAAGGTGTAGTAGTTCATCATGGTGCACTCTTATCAATAAGGAAAATCAATTTCTATTGAGTCAATCTTCTCAATATTATTTAATATTGGAGGCTCTCCTTTCAGTAATAGATTCAAAGAATCAATCAATTTTAGAGTTATTCTATAATCTTCAATATTTACCACTCCTTTTTTATCAAATTTCTTTACTTCTAAAATTTTATATTCAGTGTTTCTTTCATGGCTTTTATAATAAACCAATCCTTTATGCTTTAAAAAAAAAATATAGGCTGATATATTCAGTAAATTATGATTTAATAAATATTTTACCACTGTATCATTTATTGCCTTATCCTTTGATAAATTATAAGTTTCAAATTTTATAGTATCAGAATCAGAATTTAACAACAAACTATCAAGGTGGTAAATAAGCCTTATTGTACCACTCTTCTTATTAATACTATATAAGGTATCAACTAATAAACTATCATCTTGTCCTACAATATCAATCATAGTTATACTTGTAGGCTGCTGTAGATTACAAGAAAACAGGAATAACAAGGGTAATAAGATAAGCTTGTTAATGGCTAATATATTTATACCAAATCTTTTCATCTGTTGTTCCAAGGTTTAAAATTTTATTAAATGTTGACAAGGCAGGGTAAGCCTTTCCTTTATATGGCGTTTTATCAATGTTGTTATGTTCATATCCACCGTTTGGTGAGACTTTTCCCGTAATTCCATTATACTTACCTTCTTTGTAATTTTTCTCTTTGAAATAACCATGGATAAATACTTCATGGAAAACCGTATTTATGGAATTTAGCATAACGTATTCATTTTGCGGATCTTTAAGCGGAGACTTTATATCTCCAAGATTTTTGTCTAATTGATACGTGATATTTAATTTACCTTCTCCTGTAATTTCTGTTTTTGTATTTCCATCAGCTCCAATTCCTCCTGCTTTATCTGACAAATCAGTAACTTCAAAATTAGCATTAATATCACCACTTAGTGAGCCAGCTTTATCTACCTCGAAACTAGCCTCTTTAATAAATACAGCTTCAAACTTAAACCCTTCTTGCGCTCTATCTTTCAAAAAAGTCTGTCCATCCTTTGTTAAAGCAAAAAGTTCTAATGCTAATATCTGCGTCATATAAAGATAATTATCCTTGTCATCTTTATCATACAGGTTACCTAAACCTACATCACGACCATCAGGGTCTATAAATAATATAGGATTGTTTAAAGCATAATTATGGGGACTTAATGAGAAATACTTTTCGGACATAGGATCAGGAACATGCCAACGAGCTAAGGCCGGATCATACATACGAAATCCATAATCCAACCACCCACCTGGCACTTCCTGCTCTTCCTTGCCGTTGTATTTGTATTTGTTATTAAATGCACTTGTTTGTGGGCCTGTTTGCCGAGGCGTATAAGACATTCCAAAAGGATAATAATCGTTGGCCTGCATAACAGTGAGACCACTAAGGCTATTGTTTCTAAGGGTGGCGCGAACGTTGCCTAAATGATCTTTGAGGTAGTAGAAATACTCTACCGGTGTGCTATCTTGCGAAAGATTAATGAAGCCATCAGCATGTTGCAGCCTGCGTACTTTGCCGTTTTGCATCAGCAGTTCGTCGAAGTAGCGTTCGTTTAGGGTGAGGTTAGCTTTCGTAGTTTTCATCTTTGCGAAAGTAATGTTTTTCCTGTTTACACCAAATCCGCTATCTTTACGCCCCAAAACTGTTTGCCCTTGAAAAAATATTTCTGGCTATTGTTGATCTTTTGGTTTGCCTTTGCTGGAGAAGCAGCAGCTGTGGAAAATGTAGCTACTTTTTCACCGACTGATTTCAAAGTAAGTGTGCCACAAGTGCTGGTTTCGGATGTGTCGCAAAATATTGAAGTGAAGGCTGTTGGAGAGCTTTTTGGTCAGCTGGAAGGACAAACAATTTTAGCCGATTTTAATGGAGAAGCCTACGAACTTATTTTTGAGAAAAACCTGGCGGTTATATCTTATAATTTCCCTGAAGACGAGCAGTTAACGCTTTCCATCGCCGATTTTTACTGGGAAAAACATATCACACCCATCCCGCTCTGGATGTCAATTCTTCCGCCTTTGATAGCCATTCTGATAGCCTTGTTGCTCAAGGAAGTTTACGTGGCCTTGTTTCTCGGTGTTTTAAGTGGCACCACCATCATGTTTTATTACCAGGGTGTCGGTTTCTTTGTCGCGATTTTCAAGGGTTCACTGGCGGTTATCGACACTTATGTGTTGCAATCCTTAATGAATTCAGGCCACATGTCCATCATTATCTTCTCGATGCTCATTGGCGGAGTGGTCCATCTGATTACGCGCAACGGCGGGATGCTTGGCGTTGTAAATCGTCTTTCGCGTTATGCCAAAGACGCCCGTTCGGGCCAATTTGTAACCTGGATGCTCGGTATCGCCATCTTTTTTGATGATTACGCCAATACGCTCGTGGTCGGCAACACCATGCGGCCTGTTACTGATCGCTTACGTGTGTCGCGTGAAAAGCTGGCTTATATCGTCGATTCCACTGCTGCTCCTGTCGCGGCAATTGCTTTTGTAACTACCTGGATTGGCGCTGAGCTAAGTTATATCCAGCAAGGAATAGATACTATAGGTTTGGAAGAATCAGCGTATAATATATTTTTTAACTCGCTGGCATTCAGCTATTACCCCTTTTTGACATTGGCGTTTGTCCTGATGCTAATTTGGCAGCAGCGCGATTTCGGGCCGATGTACAAAGCGGAAAAACATGCCCGCACACATCCTGACTTCCACCGGGATTTGGAATCCTCAGCTTCAACTTCTAGCCTGAGCATTGGAACCAGCCGGAAACCACGTGCTTTCAATGCAATAATTCCTGTTTTAGTTATTGTTTTCGGAACAATTACCGGGCTGCTATACACCGGCTGGGATCAGGCGGTTTGGGCTGATGAGCGCATAACTGTCATGCGAAAAATTTCTGCTATAATTGGTGGTGCCGATTCCTATGCAGCTTTATTGTGGTCGTCAACTATGGCAATGCTTGTGGCTATCGCGCTAACACTAGGTCAAAAATTGTTAAGCCTAAAAGATACCATCGAAAGCCTTGTTGAAGGTTTCAAAATGATGCTCACCGCGATACTTATCCTCACGCTGGCCTGGTCGGTGGCTTTGGTAACCGAGCACATGCATACCGCTGATTTTATTTCAAACGGGCTGCTGGAACTATCGTTTTCGCCTTACTTATTGCCCGCCCTCACATTTATTCTGGCGGCTTTGGTCTCTTTTTCCACGGGCTCATCATGGGGAACGATGGCCATTCTCTATCCACTGATTTTACCTACTTCCTGGCTACTGACCAACGAATATGGCATGGATCACAACGGTAATTTGCTGATCTTTTACAATGTGGTTTCCTCGGTGTTGGCAGGTTCTGTATTGGGTGATCATTGTTCACCCATTTCTGACACAACTATTTTAAGCTCCTTGGCCAGCTCCTGCAACCACATTGACCATGTGCGTACACAGCTTCCATACGCCATGGTTGTTGGACTTACGTCAATTGTGATAGGTACAATTCCGGCAGCACTCGGTGTTTCTGCATATCTCTTGTTTCCGCTGGCGCTTGTGCTTTTATACCTGCAAATCAGGTTGTTCGGAAAGAAATTGCCTGCGCCGATAAAGGTCTGATTAAGAGGTCTGAACTGGTTCAAAAGACCTTCTCTTTGGGCTTGGCGTTAAGGCTTTATGAATATTTTAACGACTCTGATGGCCAGAAATAAATAGAAGCACTAACTTTACCCACAAAACCGGTGTATGACCTCCTTTGAGAATTATTATTTGCAATGTCCCTGCTGCAAGTCGTGGCTGACCGGAAAGCAGGCAAAATCAGATTCTATAAATCAATCTCTATTGTATTCTGATGGCATGATTATCAGTGATCTACAGCCCATAAGTCAGCAGAAAATTGTGCTTTGTCCTGCTTGTGCAGCTTTTTTTTGGCGACACGAGCAAACTATAGAAAAGGATGAGGCAGTGCTGCAGGGATTTCATGCCTATCCCTGGTCAAGTTGGCATTTGTTTGGGTGTAATTTGTTAAGTAACGCCGGTCGTAAAGCACTTATAAAACATTATTGGTATGTGCTTGAGAAAATCAGGCCGTTGGAGGAAAAACAGGAAATTGTAATTAGAAAATCGCTTTTATGGGCATACAATGATCTTTATCGCGATGCACTAAGTTTTAGCATAAAAGACGTTTATAACGATAAGTTTAGTCTTCAATCCTGGCTAAACCTTAGGCTGTTTCATAAAAAAAACCGTCTTTTTTTTGAAGCCGAACAAGCTGAATTCCAGAAAAATCTTTTGCAACTTATCGCACTTACAGAAAAAACGCCCGAGCCTGATGCTGCTGAACTTGCCGAGTTATACAGAGAGGCAGGTGATTTTAAAAAAGCAGCAGAACTTATTGAGACAATTGATAGAAGAACACATTTTATCAATAGCCTCATCAAGCATATTCAAAAAGGTGAACGCCTTGTATTTAAAGTGGCTGGATAGTTTTTTATTGACAAACCTTATTTATAACAAATATAAATTACCTTCTTTTATTGGTTTTGTGTCAAAATATAAAAAATATCTCTCACAAGGTTTTGAATAGCTGCGCCGATAGTTTAATTTTGAGGTGAAATTTTAGATCAACTGCCAGAAGATTGACCAAACCCAACCGAAATGAAAAAGATGCTGTTGTGCTTTTCCGAAGAGCAAGCTATTGAGTTGGAATTAAAGATAATTCATGCTCATATTGGGTGCCTTGCTGTCTTCGGAAGTGAAAAGTCAATAGCCTCTAAAGTGATTGCTGAAGGGTTTTTCTTGCAGCGTATTCCCTTGATTATTTTTGACCCACGATTTGATATTATTTCCTATTTGATTGATAGCCAAATATCCAAACAAGATCTTTCTAAGTTTGAAACCAGAATTAAATTGATGCCAACACTGACAGCTGACGAGTTGATGCAAATTGTGCCAGATCATGCCGGCAGCGATCCATATGATTTCCTGAATAAAGCTAATCAGTTGTCGAATGAGAATTATTTATACGAATCAATAAATAATAAGGAGTTGCGGATGGCTTATTTCCAAATACTTAGTGCATCGGTTTTTAGAAAAGCGAATGATCTGAAAAGTCGTTTATATTTCGCCATAGCGACGTATAATACGGACGCAGGAAACCTAAGTCGGGCCTTTATCGCTAAGACAAAACTGAACCAGACCTTCCCTAAAATTTATGAAGCGACAGCCGATCAGGCTTATCAATATTTTGAAGTATGTCTGCCTGAAGAGCAGACGCAGCGTTATACTAAGTGGGTTTCTTCGCCCACTAAGGTTTTTGCAGCTTGACTTTTTGTGTAAAATTGTTTAATTAAATAACACAACCATGAAAACAAAAAATTTTGGATTATTCTTTATAGCGTGGTTCATGCTATTGCAGTACAGCGTTTTAGCTCAAAAGATTGATTGCTTCGTTTTGGAAGCGCCCACAAAACAGTACAATAACATCAAGAAAATTGGTGTGATGGAGTTTACGGGCGAAAAAGAAGCGGGGCAAATACTTTCAGATCAGATGATTGCGCGGCTCTTGCAAGAAGATCGTGGTATTGTTGCGCATGAGACAGGATTTTTAGGTCTTGGGAAAACAGCAGAAGGTGTTTCGCATATCAAAGGCTTTAAAACCAATGTTTATACCGTAATTGAACGCAATCAAATAAATGAAATTCTCAAAGAACAGAAGTTGGGGCTTTCAGGAACTATTGATGAGTCAACGGCGGCAAAAGTAGGTGCTATTTTGGGCTTAGATGCCATCATTTTGGGTGCTATAACTTATGAAAAGAAAGAGGAAAACACCTCGAAAAGCTATAAAAATAAGGATGGGAAGAGCTATACCAAATATTGTAAAATCAGAAAAATAAGCTCAACGGCCAGCATGAAAATTGTAGAGGTTTCAACAGCAGAAATCATTGGTGTTGAGACGGCTGCCTTTTCTGATGAAGATACTAAATGCGATGACCAACGTGCGAATATCGCTAACTATAATCAATTGCTGAATAACATTTTGTCCGCCACAGCTAATAAGTTTGTGAATTATTTTACGCCTAGGTATACCAGGATGCGTTTTGAGATGGAAAAGATCAAGCTTAAAGAGCTGAAAAAGCAAGCTGATCAAGCGGGTGTTTATCTTAAAAATGGTAACCTAAAGCAGGCCTACCCACTTTTATTGGCTATTTACGAAGCCGATAGCTACAATCCAAAAGCAGCTTACAATGCTGGTATCATCCACGAAATGACGGGTTTATATCAGGATGCAATTAATTATTATACCATTGCTAACCAACTGGAACCCAGCAATCAGCTTTATGACAAAGCCCTTAAACGGGCTGAAGGTGGCCTTCAAACCCTGGCTTTTCTTGAAAGCATTGATAAGCCAATCGAAACTTATACCTTTTCGACAAATAGCGATGCCTTGGCCGAAAAAATCCTACTGAAGGGAAAAAGCTCTGAAAGAGTAGATGTTTATGAGTTTCCAGATGTAAAGAGTGAGGTGCAGGCGAAAATTCCAGGAGGTCTTGAATTTGTTGTCATTGAAAAGCAGGGTGATTGGTACCGTATCAAACTCATTAATAACAAAGAAGGTTTCGTGCATAAAAAGGATGTGAATTGATTCCTGAAAATACTGTTTTATGAAAAAATATATCGTGATATTTTGGCTGTTGTTACCGTTTTTGGGGCTAGCACAACAACCTCAGTGGACTGACTACAGCTGGCGTACTTCAAATTACCCGGATCAGGATTTTTTTATGGCTTTTGAATCGGGCGCAGTCCCCAAAGGTAAAAACACCAAAGATTTGCTGGACGAATATGAAGCGCAAGCAAAGGCAGCACTTATCCAGCAAATTCAAGTGAATGTTCAGGCTACTACGGATTATCACTTGACAAATGTCGATGATGCCACAACGGAAGCATTTAAAATGAGCATCCAAACCTTGTCCAAAGCACAAATTACGGGATTGCGCAGCGAAAGCTATCACGACAGCAAGAAAGACCTGGTTTACGCTATTGCATTTGCTAAAAAATCGGAGCTAAAGTATTTTTACAAAAATGTAGTGAGCCGGCTGATGGAGCAAATCCAAAACCAAAAACAGGCCGCCGATAATTACCGTAGTAAAAACAGCCAGCAGCAGGCACTCAAAACATATTACGAAATAATGCCTTTGTTTACCGAGCTTGAAGATGCACAATTTGTTTTGATAGCTTTAGAGCTTGTTAATGAGTTAGATACGCGATTAAAGGAGAGCCTTAGCTTATCATTGGACGTAAAAAATGCCATCACTGACTTACAGCAAAGCGATAAGTCAAGTATCGACGATTTGGGGTATTTTATGGCTTACGGTTTGTTTTTGCAATTGGGAGAACTGTCCGTTCCGATTTTTTTGGATGAATTTGCTTTTGAAAATAGTGGCCTAACCGCCGAATTTTCCACGCGCTTCCGCGAAGCCGTTTCCAGTGGTTTGGTGCGTTCGGGCAATTACCGGGTGTTAGAAAACGCAAGTAAGACAGCGGATATGCAACTTAGCGGTTCTTACTGGAAAGAAGGTGAGCAGCTGAAAGTGAGTGCTGTTGCCCGTCAAAACGGACAAGCCAAAGCCGCCGCCGAAATCAGTCTGCCAATACAATGGCTGCGCGATAAAAGCATCAATTGGGTGCCTGAAAATTACCAACGCATCGCTAAACTCGCCGAGATTAGCCTCGAAGCTATGAATCCGCAACAAGAAGCACGCGCCGGAAGACCACTGGAGCCGCTAAAGGTGAAAGTGTTTGCAGGAGCTGAAGCATTGATAGAGGTTCCGTTGCTGTTTAGCATGCAGGACGAAAATCTTGGAAAAGCTAATACCAACCAGGCCGGAATTGCCATTTTGCCCTACACACCTAAGCAGGCCGACCGCCAGATGCAGATCGTGCTGGCCAATATTGACTTAATAGAATTTATCGGTGGTAATCCTGCGCCGGCCTTTTTAAAACAACTTGAAAAACAATATCCGGTAGCACCGGCGCGCTTTATGATAAAAGTGGCTCCGCTCACTATTTACGTGCAAAGCATTGAAAAAGAGCATTATGGTAATCAGCTGGAAATCAATTTGCTTGAGCCGGCACTCAAAGAAGCTTTGGCAAGCCGTGGCTATGTGTTTACCGATCAGATAAATGAGGCGGATTTGTTGGTAGAAATTGATGCAAAATCGCGCAACGGCTCAAATACGCAGGGTATTTATTTTGCTTTTGTTGATGCCAATGTTTCTGTGATGGATTTAAGCGATGGCCGCGAAATTTGGAAGCAAAACCTAAGCAGCATCAAAGGTGGCGGCGCCGATTTCCGACGCGCAACGGTAAAAGCCTTTGAAACAGTAGCTGAACAATTGAAGAAAACTATGCCCGACAAAATGGAATAAATGGAATGTTCCAACTTATTTCAAGGCGTGCCTTATATTACTTTTTTCTTGCCTGAAAACACCTTTTTAAAAACAGCATTTACCTCCGCGGCATCAAAATACTTTGGGTCAAAATCCTCTCCCAGCCATTCAAGAATATCTTCATGTTCTTCATGCTTTGGGTCTTGAATCGCCTGAAGCATACTTTCGTAACCCCAAACTCCACCGCAATCCTCTGGCGGACAAGCCATTTTGCCACCTAAGCAAAAAGGATACGCTTGCTTGCTGTCTACTGGCAGGATTTTTTCTAAAACGATGTCGTGTTCCCAGCTATCACCGAAGTCATACTCATAAATGATTTTGTCCTTCTCCTTTTCCAGTAGATCTGAAAGCTTAATTTTTGTGTAATCAACGCTGTCCATATCATCCCAAAAACCGTCATCTGCCATTTTTGGCATATAAAAAACCCTGTCCTTGATAAATTGATGCAGGTGGCCGTCTTCCCAACCCATAGCAATTTGAATGATGTCGTGGAAAACGGGAAGTAACAAGTCCGAAGGAACTAAAAGCTTCCGCCAAATAGCTGGTTGCGATCCTCTTAATGAAATCTTAAGCTGATAAATTTGTGTTGTCATTTTTTCTTTCAAAATTAAGAAAAATTTGTTTTGTGCGTAAATTTTTTATTTCAAATTCCTAAGCACTACCGAGGCACAATAGCAACCAAAAATGGCTGGCATATAGGAGATTGTGCCGACAGTTGTGCGTTTTCCTTCTTCTGTTTTCAACTTAACAATAGTTGATTTTTCAACCGGCTCAGTTGAGTAAATTGCCGTGAAACCTTCGTCAATACCTAATTTACGCAACTTTTTACGGATATAAAAAGCGAGGCGGCAATGCTGGGTTTTGCTGATGTCGGCAATGGCAATTTGTGTCGGATCAAGCTTGCCTCCAGCACCCATCGAGCTGACAATTTTATGGCCTTTTTTTAACGCGTGAGAAAGTAAACAAACTTTTGGTGTGAGCGAGTCGATGGCATCAATAATATAATCGAAGGGCTCTTCCAAGAGGCTTTTTATTTTTTCATCTTTAATAAAATCCTGAACCAGTCGGAGTTCGAGTTCAGGATTAATAGCACGCAAACGCTCTGCCATAAGCAGTGTCTTGTCTTGTCCTTCATTACTGGTAAGTGCCAAAAGCTGCCGATTTCTATTTGATGGCTGGATGGTGTCGCCATCTACCAGCGTGAGTTTGCCTATGCCCGCACGGGCAAGCTGCTCAGCGGCATAAGCTCCCACACCGCCGAGCCCTGCGACCAAAACATGACTTTCAGCAAATCTTTTCAGGCTTGCCTCACCCAATAAAAGTTCAGTGCGAATTTGCCAATCTGGAACCATCAAACTTGATTTAAAAAATGAGCGGCAAAGTTATGAAACAACTGTCTTTTCAGGCTATCCAAATCCATTTCTAAAATTTTTGCCGCCTGGCGATAAATTTCTTCAATAGAAAAATCCGTTTGCTCATCAGTCTCCAAAAACAATTGCGTTAATGGAATAGCGGTCAAAGCCTGGCTGATATTGCGGTTGGGTTTCGTCAAAGCTGAACCTATTGAGAGTTTTATGTCTTTGTCAATCAGCTGACTGGCTAATTCAGTTTTGCCATTGAAGCCATGAATAATCCATATGCCCGAAGGATATTTTTTGCGCATCGCCAACAATTCGGAGTAGGCCTTTACACCATGTATGATCAACGGTTTACTATATTCTGCGGCAATTTCGATGTGTATTTCAAAAATGGCTTCTTGCTCTTTTATCGGAGTTTCTATCAGTTTGTCGAGTCCGGTTTCACCAATGGCAATTACCTGCTGCTTAGACGCTTCCTGCTTGAGCTTTTCGATGAGATAAGTGAGGTTTCCAGCCTTGATTTGCCAGGGATGGATGCCGTAGCTGCAGAGTATTGACGGGTCATCAGGCAAAGGATTTCCGGCCAAAACGTTTAAAATAGAACGACTTTTGGCCTTGGAAGGCTTCGGCTGATGTGTATGCAAGTCGATAAATGGAAATTCACGCATTGTGCAAAGTTAGCGAAGCTTGGCTAATAAGACCATTTTTTAAGCTATTCTAAATAAGCATTTGAGGTGTTTTTTTGTTAAAATATTAACACTTTCAGCTTTCTTTCCCTTAACTTTGAAGCTCGAACTACAAGTTCCACGAGATATTTCAACGTGGAATAATTTGAACCAAATTTTAATAGCATGGATGTAGAAATTCTCTCTCGCTTGCAGTTTGCTTTTACAATCAGTTTCCATTATATCTATCCGCCGCTTAGCATCGGTATAGGTTTGATGATGGTGTTGATGGAAGGGATGTACATGCGTACCAAAGACAAGCAGTATGAGCAGTTGGCGCGTTTTTGGACAAAGATTTTCGCAATAACTTTCGGCCTCGGTGTTGCCACTGGGATTGTGATGGAATTTGAATTTGGCACCAACTGGGCCGCCTATTCGCGCTATGTTGGCGATGTTTTTGGCTCTGCTTTGGCTGCCGAAGGAATCTTTGCTTTTGCCTTGGAAAGCGGCTTTCTGGGTGTTTTGCTCTTCGGCTGGAATCGTGTGAAGCCGATAGTGCATTTTATTGCCACGATAGGAGTTTGGCTGGGTTCTATGTTTTCGGCGGTTTGGATTGTCGTAGCAAACAGCTGGCAACAGACACCCGCTGGCTTCACCATAGTCGGCGAAGGACTGAGTGCCCGTGCTGAAATTACTGATTTCTGGGCCATGGTTTTCAATCCTTCCAGTGTTGACCGCGTTTTACATGTCTGGATTGGCGCATTGATAGCCGGTGCATTTCTTGTGATGAGCGTGCATGCCTGGTATTTGCTCAAAGGCCGTTATACCGTTATTTCAAAAAAAGCTTTCAAAATAGCCTTGTCGGTGGCTGCGATTATGTCGATTTTGCAATTGGTTACCGGACATAGCTCGGCTTCTGGCGTTGCCGAAAATCAACCGGCAAAATTGGCTACGTTTGAAGGGCATTACAACAGCTCTGACCAGGCCGATCTCTACTTGTTTGGTTGGGTAGATCACGAAAACCAAAAAGTTTACGGCCCTTATGTACCCGGTGGCCTCAGCTTTTTGATTCATAACGATTTTAATACCGAAGTAAAAGGCTTAAATGATTTCCCTGAGGATGAAATTCCGGATGCCATCAATGCCGTTTTCCAGTTTTATCACCTGATGGTAGCTTTCGGCGTCTATTTTATCGGCCTCACTTTGCTGGGCGTGTTCCTGTGGTGGCGTGGTAAGTTGTTCGACCATCGTTGGCTTTTGTGGGTATTTGTGTTTTCGGTAATCCTGCCGCAGCTGGCCAATCAATTTGGTTGGTTTTCTGCCGAAATGGGCCGCCAGCCCTGGGTCGTTTACGGGCTATTGCGCACTGCTGATGCTTTGTCGGTGGTGGTTACGGCTAACCAGGTGGTGTTTTCGCTGATTATGTTCACGCTGATTTACGCCCTGCTTTTCGTGCTTTTCCTTTATATGCTGAACAAAAAAATCCAGGCCGGACCTTATGACGAAAGTAAAATAGACAATAGTCCCATTCAGGAAGGAATGGTAGATTTCTACAAGTAAAAAACTAAAGCTCAAACTATTATGGCAACATTTTTAGGAATAGATTATCCAACATTATGGTTTTTGGTGGTAGGCGCGCTTTTCTCGGGTTATGCCATTTTGGACGGCTTTGACATGGGTGCTGGTGCCTTGCATTTGTTTTTCAAGAAAGAAGAAAGCCGCCGCATAGCGCTTAATGCCATTGGCCCTGTGTGGGGCGGCAACGAGGTATGGCTGGTGATAGGTGGGGGTGCTTTGTTTGCCGGCTTCCCGGTTTTGTATGGCGCGATGTTTTCGGGCATGTACATCCCTTTCATGCTGTTCCTGGCTTCCCTGATTTTCCGGGCTATCTCTATTGAATTCAGGAGTAAAGAGAAGATGAAATGGTGGCGCAATGCCTGGGATATCAGCTATAATATATCGAGTATTCTGATGGCTTTGCTGCTTGGCGTGGTGGTGGGAAATGTTCTCTGGGGCGTGGAGCTGGGGCCGAACCACGAGTTTCAGGGACACTGGCTCGATTTTTTGAATCCTTATGCCTTGCTCGTTGGGCTTACGACCGTGGCACTTTTCATGATGCATGGCGCCATTTATCTCGCCATGAAAACCGAAGGAAAACTCTTTATCAAAGTAAACAAACTACTCAACAGATCTATCATTTTCTTTGTTGTAACATACAGCATAGTAACAATTGTAACGCTAATTTACTTGCCACATCTCACGGATCGCATGGTTGAAAACATCGCGCTGCTCGGGGTGCCTTTGCTGGCTTTTTTAAGCATCGCTAATGTGCCGCGTTTGGTGAGCAAAGGTAAATATGTGTTGGCCTTCATTTTCTCGGCTCTCACGATGAGTTTTTTGTTGATTTTAGTGGCCCTGGAGTTGTATCCGGTGATGGTAATGTCAACCGTGGATCCGATATATGATATCACGGTTTACAATGCTGCTTCCTCGGAAAACGCATTGCGCATCATGCTGATTATCACAGCTATTGGTGGCCCCTTGGTTTTAATGTACACGGTATTTGTTTACAGAACTTTTTGGGGGAAAGTTGAAATAGACGAAACCAGTTATTAGCTTACTGCAACTTTCACCGCTGACATAGCTTTCAGCCTTGACATAAAATGTAGATAATTAAGATGTTAATCTTTGAATTTTGAGCCCACTCCGAAAAGTCAAGAAAAGAAGAAATGCCACCAAGGTTCTATATTAATTTGAAAATTTGACGATTTGAAAATTAAAACCCTTCGGGGAATGTAAGCCGATAGATTAAAAACATCAACATCGTTAACATGTTAGCGTTAGTTGCTTTTTAAGCGTCTAAGTACCGTAAAGTGTTGATTATTAACATTAAACTATTAGTGAAATCTTCGTGACTTGGTGTCCTCGTGGCAGAATATTACTTTTCGGAGTGGGGTCAATCTTTGAATTTTTGAATCGTTGAATCTTGAATCGTTGAATCTTTTTTAAAATTATAATATATGTGCCTGATTTCTTTTGCGTACAACATGCATCCTCGCTATTCACTCGTGCTGCTGGCTAATCGCGACGAGTTCTACAAACGTCCTGCCCGTAAAGCACAATTTTGGACAGAGGAGGGCTTCCCGGATATTTTGGCGGGTAAAGATTTGAGCGCCGGCGGAACCTGGATGGGTATAAATAAAAACGGGAAGTGGGCGGCACTCACCAATTACCGGGATATGAGTAAATTGAAACCGAATCCGCCCTCGCGCGGCCATTTGGTGCTGAATTATTTAAAATCCGGCTTGACAGCCGTGGAATACCTCGAAAGCATCAAAGAAAAGGCGTCATTGTATGACGGTTTCAACCTGCTGGCCGGCGACAATAACGGTATTTTCCATTTCTCGAACGAAACGAACAAAATCACACGCATTAAACCCGGTGTTCACGGACTCAGTAATGCGCTCTTAAACACGCCTTGGCCAAAATTAGAAACCGCTAATTCGAAGCTGGCTTATAGTATTCAGGAAGACAATCTAAACCGCGACACGCTCTTTAATATCCTAACTGATCAACAGAAAGCGGATGAAAGTCAGCTTCCTGAAACTGGTCTTACTAAAGAAATGGAAAAAGCTGTTTCTTCCATCTTCATATCAACGGATGATTACGGAACCCGCTGCTCCAGCCTGCTTTTCATTGATATGGAAGGAAATATTGACTTTACTGAAAGAAGCTATATCCCCGGCCCGAATGATATGGAAGAAGTGCGGTTTGCGTTTTAGAAGTCCCGGACGTTTTATAGCTACAAAGTCGAATTCCAAATTCCATCGTTCGAGCCACGAGAACAGGGAAATCTTGATGTAGAAAATAATATTTCTGTTCCTTAAATCGACGTTTTGAAGTCCTATCGGACATTCAAAGTCGCTGGCGCGGATTTGTATGTCAGGCGCGGGCGCGGATTTGCCTGCATTGAGCCTGCCTGACTGGCACGGCAGACAGGCCTGTCGAAATGCAATCCGTGCCATGTTAAAACCTAATCAATCAAATGCTTATACAAGCAATATTATGGAAACCGTCAAACCTGATAAAATTCTTGTTTAATTGGTAAATGGTTGTTTTATAAAGTTTTGACGGCACGGATTTGCCTGCATTGAGCCTGCCTGACTGGCACGGCAGACAGGCCTGTCGAAATGCAATCCGTGCCATGTTAAAGTTGATGTAGAAAAGATTGTAATTTCCGTTTTCATATTCGACGTTTTGAAGTCCAAAGAGACGTTCAAAAGTCTATGTTCACGCAATCTAACTTTTCATCGCCCGAAGGTGTGATGCAGACTCGTCATGTGCTGGTGATCACGTAAGTAGCATAAGCTACAGGATAATTCCACGGAGCGGATGCTCCGCGGAACGCGGAACGGGTTTTAGAAGTTTCATCAAACATTCAAAACCGCGCCAGCGGTTAAGTTCAAAAGTCAGCGCTTGTAATCAAAACTTTACTTAATCACTTTATACTTCGGTGCAGGCGGGAAAACTTTTTTTACCCAGCCCGGAATTAGAAAGACACCTATAAATAGATATGGATAATAAGTGATGAGCCGCCACAGCAAGGCCAGCGGAACAGCCCAAACGATATTTGGAATAAGATCACCCAGAAAATCCGAGAAAATAAACTCCGCCACACCACTACCACCAGGTGTTGGGCTTACCAACAGAATAATCCACATAGTAAGTTGGCGGGCGTAAATCAAGAGGTGATCGAATAGGTTTAGCTCACTAAAAAAGAAAGCCATAAACATGAAATTCACCACCCAATAGCGCCCCGTCCAGGATATTACGGTGGCCATAAAAGCCTTGCCCCAGTACTTAAAAGTCTTTCCCTTCAAGGCATACGAAGTAATGATGAGCTGATTAGAGAGTTTCCGGGCGCGCATTCTAAAGCGCCTTAGAAACGGGAGCAGGAAAATAAACGAAAGCAGCCACTTGAAAAAATAAGGATTGAAAAACAGGGTGTAAGCGAGTGCTAAGGTGTAAAGCAGGATGACGCCGTAACCGATAAATAAGGCGACCCGCAGGCTTTGCGCGTAATTAACGCCTTCGGGAGGGAAAATATGATTGCCAAAAACCAAGTACAACAACGGTATCGTGACTATGAAAAACACCTCGTCCAGAAAGATGGCGGTAAGGATCACCGCGGTGCTTTTGCCGGAGTTTATACCTTCTTTGTAAAGCATGAAAATTGCCGGCCCCGTGCCGCCCACCACTGAAGGCGAAATGGCCGAGCTGAACTCCCACAGCATGATAACATCGAAAGCCTGACGCCAGCTCAACTCACCGTCAGTAAGCACCTTGACGCGATACATATAAGCCAGATCGCGTACGCCCATCATCAGCAGGGCAATACCGAGCCAGAAAAAAGATGCCGCCGTCCAGTTGAAAAAAGAAAAAGCCTCCGGATCGAAATTCCGGTAAAGCATCCACGATGCAGCCCCCAAACCGATGAGAATGGGGTAAATTATGCGTCCGGGACTTAAACTTTTGCGGATATCAGCCATGAGGTTTCTTTGCTACAAAATTACTAAATACTAAGATTAGAAGTTGGCTTACTTCCAAATTGTTGAAACTTATCGGGTTTTAGCACTTAAACTCACGCGAACACGCCATAAAGGCAGTCCGAAAAACTCAAAGCTGTCAGTATGGCGCAAAGCGAGGCTCGCGAGCCCGTTTTAGGCCAATGGCATATCATTTGAGCTTTGATAGTTGCATTTAAAAAATTAAAACACTAAAAAGTTAACTTAATTAAAAGGAGAATTTATTATGAACTTAATCAGATTTAATCACCACCCTGTTAGCATGTTAAGCGAAATGATGGAAGATTTTGACCGCAATTGGTTGCGTTCATCCGAGGCACGGCCAATGATGCCGGCTGTAAACATCAGCGAAAATGAAGATGGTTTTGTACTGGAACTTGCCGCTCCGGGTATGCAAAAAGCAGATTTCCAAATTAATCTGGACAATCAGGTGCTAACTATTTCATCAGAGAAACAGGATGAAAGCGAAGAAAAGAACGAAAAGTATTCACGCAGAGAATTTTGTTACAGCAGCTTCAACCGCTCATTTACCCTGCCAAAAAGTATCAACTTTGATAAAATTAAAGCAGACTATAAAGACGGTGTTTTGAAAGTGAATCTTCCAAAGCGGGAAGATGCTAAAGTGGCATTAAACAGACAGATTGAGATTGCTTAACAGCAGTAAACAAGTGAAAAAAGCGCGGTAAGAATACCGCGCTTTTTTTTGTGCAAAAATTCAATCTGCCAGTTATAAATGCCAGATCGAACAGCTTGCGAGCCTGCCAGGGCGCGGAGCTAATTAGTGTCAGAAAAAAACGCTTAATTTTTACGGTGCCTAATCAGAAAATGTCAAGTTTGAGGCATGTTATGCGCTGAACAAAGTTGAAGTATTTGTTTTCAGCACACGTATAACAAAGAAATTGACATTTTCCGGCAAGCACTAATAAAAATTTTTGCCAAATCAATAAGCATTTTACTTAAATTAGCTGAAAATATTTAGCTATTATGCCTTATTTCGTCAGCCTACTATTTTTTATGTTGATTTCACCTATTTATAGCTTTGGTGAGGCTGATGAAAATGATTATCAACAGGCTGTAAATGAAGCAAAAGCAAAGCAAGATACGCTCGGCTTATCACGTGCTTACTACAAACTCGGACGCTTTTATGATCAAAATCAACAAATAGAAAACAGCAATCAAGCTATGCAACAAGCTTTGTTTTGGGCTGAATTGTCGCAAAAAAACAACGCCATAGCTGCCGTTTCAAATTATTTAGCGGCCAATTACAGCATTCTTGGAAAAGTAGATTCTGCCTATATTTTCTATAAAAAGGCTTTAGAGGCTACCCAAAATGATGGCGACAGTTTGAAAATGGCGGTTATTTTAATGAATATGGCCGATGATTTTGCAACGCAAGGCCGTTTTGCGCAGGCCGTAGAATTTGCTATTGATGCGATACGAATCAAAGAAACCCGGAAAGATTCGGCCAGATTAGCCTTTTTTTATCAAAAAGTAGGCGAAATTTATAAGCAAGCTGATGAAGTTGATAATTGGGAACGCTATCTGCTAAAAGCTTATGAACTAAGAAATTGCGATACCTGTGCAAGCGTTCCGGCTTTGGCTGCAATCTATAACGATTTAGGCGGTATTGCCGAAAAACGGCAACAGTACGAAAGTGCTCTTCGTTATTATGACACCCTTACTTCAATTGGTCGCCAATACAACTATCCAAATGCAATAGGAACCGCACTTACAAATACAGCACATATTTACAAGCTACAAGGTGATGTTCAAAAAGCCTTGAAAACAGCTCTTGAAGCAGCTCAATTTAAAACCCAAACACCTTATCAAGCGATAATTAAAAATAACCTGCTGGCCGACTTATACTTAGTAACTGGTTCGCCAAAGAATGCCTTAAAATTTGCGCAGCAAAGTATGGCTATACCTGAACTTGATTTTTATCCCGAAGAAAAAATGCGCACCCAAAAAGTGCTCTATCAAATTTATAAGGCACAAAAAAACTACCCTCAAGCACTGGCCTGGCACGAAGCCGCAGTAAAGTTTTCTGACTCATTGCGCAGCACCGAAATACGTGCGCAAATTTTGGAAATGGAACTGGCTTACGAAACAGAGAAAAAAGAACAACGCATCGCTTTGCTAACAGCCGAAAACCTGATCAAAAGTCAGCGTATAAACCTGGGAATAGCCCTATTAGCTATTTTAGCAGTTTTTGTTTTACTTATCACCTATATTTTAATTAGCCGAAAAAAACAAGCCGAACTCAAAGAAAACAACTTAAAACAGCAGGTTTTGCGTGCACAAATGAATCCGCATTTTATTTTTAATGTTTTGGGTTCTATCCAGAATTTTATGATGAATAATGAAAAACAAGATGCTGCTAATTACCTGGCGCAATTTGCTGGTTTAACGCGGGCTACATTAAATAATTCAACCGCCGAAGCCATTTCCTTGTCAGATGAAATAGAGATGTTGTGCAATTATATTGAACTGGAAAAAATGCGCAGCGGGTATAAGTTTGATTTCAGTTTGCAAATGGATAATGATTTAGAAACCGACCTCATTCAAGTGCCGCCAATGTTGGTGCAACCTTTTGTGGAAAATGCCATAAAACATGGATTTGCCGACTTGAACAAGCGCGGGCTTCTCCTGCTTAAAATAACCGATAAAGGCGATGCAATTGAGTTTATTATCGAAGATAATGGGGTGGGCCTAAAACCAAAAGTGGCCAAAGCTAAAGCTTATCCTTCCAAAGCAACAGAAATTTTTAACAAACGCCGCAAGCTGATTCAACAGAAATATCAAAAAGAGTTTAAATTTGAAACTATTAATTTGAAAGATCAACATCCGGAACTTTCAGGATTAAGAGTTGTAATACATATCCCCATAATCAATGATTATTAAAGCGGTAATAATAGATGATGAGCCTGGAATGCAGGTGGTTAACAGTCGTTTGCTTACTGAATACTTCCCCGAAATCACTATTGTGGGAAAAGCCGAATCCATTGAAAGTGCTTATGGCCTGATAAAAGCTCAAACACCCGATTTGGTGTTATTAGATATTGAACTGGCCGATGGATCTGGATTTGAGCTGCTGCAAAAATTACAGCCCTATACCTTCAATGTCGTTTTTATTACCGGCTTTGATGCCTTTGCTATTCAAGCGTTTAAATACAGCGCCTTGGATTATTTGCTCAAACCGCTAAACCCTATCGATTTTCAGGAAGCCATCAGCCGAGCTGTAAACTTGATAAAGAACAAAGCAAGCACCAACCCACAACTTGAAGTACTGATGCAGGCCATAAACAAGCAAATGCATCACAAAAAATTGGTGTTAAAAACCACTGAATCAATGCATATCGTGGAAATAGATTCCATTTATTTTTGCAAAAGCGATAACAGCTATACCACCTTTTATTTTGAAAATGACCCAAAAATTTTAGTTTCTAAAAGTCTTAAAGAATATGAAAGCCTGCTGGCACATCACGGTTTTTTTAGGGCTCACCAATCCTATTTGGTAAACCTGAACCACGTAAGTAAAGTAGATAAAAGTGATGGCGGCTTTATTATTATGAACAATGAACGCGAAATTCCAATCTCCTCGCGGCAGATGAAAAAATTGGTCAGCTTACTCGAACAGCTGTAATTCAGTGTCAAGATTTTTTATCGCAATTTCAAGACCAAAAGTAGCGAATTCAAATCCGCACTGTTCTTTTTGAAGTGGCATTTTACCTTTACAAAAAAATAAAATGTCAGCCGATCAACGTATTTCCCTCAATACCCTTGATACCATTCATCTGGTAAACCTTGATGATATTTTATACTGCAAATGCGATAACAGCTCCACAACTTTTTGTCTTGTAAACGGGAAATCTATTCAGGTTTCGCGCAGCATAAAAGAGATAGAATCGCAACTGGCAGGAGCCGATTTTATCCGGTCGCACCAGTCTTACTTAGTCAATATGAGGCATATAGTAGCAATTAGAAAAGCCAAAAGCTATTCCATTGTGTTGTCAGACAACACCCAAATTCCTACTTCCACACGCAAACGCAAAGAAATACTACAAATTCTAACAGAAAAATAGCGAATTCAAGATGAAGTATAACACATACAAATTTGAATGCTAATACATTGAAAAGCAGTTTACTTTTGCCTCGGAAACTGCAAATAAACAATTTTTTGAAATATATAACCCTAATCAAATAACAAAACTATTTCTCTATGAAAAAATTAAACTTTAAAATGGCCCTTATTTTGAGTGCAATCGTACTTATTTTGGGATCTTGTAGCAAAAAAAGTGACGACAATCCAACACTACCAGGCCAACTTGGCGGTAGCTTTGAACTGGTGATTAATGATATAGAAATCGCTAATGAAACCACAGAAGACGTTGGCATGCTTGACGATTTAATTAGTATAGGAAACGATGCAGGCTTAGGTATATTGGTTGCAAAAGTGCCGCGAACTGTTGGCGGTGTTACCAATATTGGCGATGGTGATGAGGAGGGTTCAGTTACTATTTCGGGTGTGAATCTTTTGAATACTGATGGCTCCGCAGAAGTGTATATTTCGGTTAGTGGCACTATAACCCGTGTTTCGGCTACCAAAGTGAGCTTTCAGGGTACTTGCAATAGTTTTGGAACGACAGGAGTTTATAGTTTTAGTGGCTATGCAGAATCTGAAGCTTTTAAAATTATTTAGTGTCGGAAAGAAAACGCTTATTTTTTCAGGCTTTGATAAGAAAAGGCCAAAGACAAGGCTTTTGTCCCGCTGTGGCGGGATGAAATCAAGGAGTCTCGTCTTTGCTTGCTTTGAAAAAGCAATGACGAGATGACTGTTTCAAAAACGAGAATAACGCAGTATTTGGCCTTTTCTTGCAAAGACTATTTAGTATATTTATTGCTTCACCAATTAAACAATTATTATAAAACCTCAAAGTTTGTATCATGAAAAATTTACTTAGATCAGTTGTAATTGCTGTAATAGTTTTTGCAGCAAGCCATGCTAACGCGCAAATAAGCGCAGGAGCAGGTGTTGTTTTCGGGAGCGATATCAATAATATCGGCTTCAGCATCAACGGCAAATATGCCTTTAACGAAACATGGGCAGCAGCACCTTCATTCACGTTCTTCCTTAAAAAAGACAATGTTTCCTGGTCAGTTTTAGACCTGGATGCCAATTATCAAATTACCACTATCGATAATGTGGGCGGGCTATATGCCATTGGTGGACTAAACATGACCTTTTGGAAAGTTGACTTTGGTAAAGCGTTTGAAGACTTCTTTGGCAGTGATGCAACTTCCACAGGCTCTGATGTTGGCGTAAACCTCGGCATAGGCCTTGATGTGCCGCTAACCGAACAACTGGTGCTGGCACCCGAAGCCAAGTACACATTTGGCGGAGCGAACTTTTTCCGCATAGGTGTAAAGCTTCTATACGCTTTTTAGCCAACCATATTTTTTTCTCATATTCAATGCCATCAATCTTAGGATTGGTGGTGTTTTTTTTGATTGGTGCTTTCAAAAGCAATTCAATCAATGGTTGATGCAATGGATTTTCTATCTTTGTGCACTGATTTTTACATGGTTTTTTAATGATTGATTTGTAACTATCACAAAGCTTGAAAAGCGATTTGGACAAATTGGAACGGCTATGGGAAAGCTCGATTTTTCATTGCTAAGTATTTTTCTGGTTGTAACTTTTGTTGCCATTTATTCAGTTGATCTATCGCATTAGAAGCTTTCGAAAACATAAAGAGGACTGTTAAAAACCTACTTATCTATTAAGTTTGTTAAAAACTAATGGCTAATTTAGAATAAATCTAAATAAAAACTTCAATTTTTTGATTTATATTTGAAGCGAACCAAAAAATTAATAAAATGAAACCACTTAATTCCCTTCCTAAAGTTATCAGTTGTTTTTTTGCGATTTTTTTAATCTCGATATCTCTATACGGTCAAGGTGCTAATGATAGAGTACTCGTTGGAAATATCGATCGTGATTTTAACGATGAAGTGATTTTTTTTAATCGCTCATACTCAGGTGCAAGTATTCGAGCGATAGATCTTGTTTCTGGAGCTAGTGATACCTGGATTGGTTATGATAGCCGATTTGCAAGCTTTATACAGGAGGAAGATTTTGTTGGCATTGGTGATGTAAACGGAAACGGTCAGGATGAATTGATACTTGTAGATTATACCGATAATAATGGGGTTGCTGTGCTAGTAGTTGATTTGATTGACGGAAGTACGATAAAGCAAATCTCTAACACTTATTTTAATGGTTGGAAAGATGATGGGGACAGCTGTTTTGTAGCAGATGTTAATAAAGATGGTCGTGCAGATTTAGTGTTAATAAATATGTCAGGAACTGATGGGTTTCTACGAGTCATGGATTTGACAACAGGCATGCCTTTAAAAACAATATACTATTCTCAGGTAAGTCCAAGTTTGAACGGTTGGCTTGATGTTAGAGATAAGATGTACATGGGTAATGTTGGTGGCAGTTCATCAATGGATTTGGTTTTAGTAAACACAGCCTATTCATCCGGAGCGATTCGAGCAATAGACATCATGACAGGCACCTCTGTAAGTTGGGTCAGCCATGGAGCATTTGGAGGCTTGATGGATGAGAGTGATAGGATTTTATTTGGTGATGTAGATGGTGATGGATTTGATGATCTAGTGTTTATCAATACTAATTATACTGGCCTGGCAATTAAGTCAATAAGTATTAATGATAACAGAACAATTTCAGAATTATATCATGGTGATTTTAATGGGTGGATAGATGCATGTGATAGAGTGTTTCTGAATGATGTAAATGGAGATAATAAAAAAGATTTGGTTTTTGTTAACACTTCGTATAATAGTGGAGCCATTAGAGCAATAGATTTAATTGAAGGCAGTAACCTTTCATGGATTTTACATTCAGATTTTAATGGTTGGATGGATGAAGGTGATAAAATGTTCATGACAAAAGTCAGCTATCTTAATCCTTATAAGGAATCATTATGTTTTATAAATACTACTATTAGTAGTGGGGCTATTCGTGTTATTGACCTTATCTCGAACTCAAATGTTTTGTGGTTATCACACAGTGATGTTTTTCCTAGTTTACATGGCTGGTTAGATGGTTCTGACAGTCATTCGAATTTATGTATAGATGGATCATCCCCAAATAGCTGGGTTGACCCTTTCGTTAAGCTTGACGAAAACGGAAAGTTTAGGTTATTTGGATCTAGTTTCTATCCCAAAGTATTGAACTATACTGTTAACGTTACAACGGATAGTTCTGGTGTTTTTTGGCTTAATCCCAATAGAAGTTATTATCCAAATAAGCCAGACGGAGTGCCTTCTAACAAGGAAGATGGATTGTTTGCTATTAATGAAGATTTGTCAATAATAGCAAGCATGGGGTTTAATACTGTGAGAGTTTGCATGGGTACCCTTGCATCAGGAGACTCCGTCATCTCTGACACTAATGTTTATATGCATTATAGAATGCTGAGTGATGGTGCTCATGCGAAAATAAGTCATGATGATTTAGACTTTCGTATCCCTTTTGGTTTTGTAGATGAGATTCTTGACTTAGCAAAACAAAACGGAATGCGAGTGATTTTGCTTGCTGGTGGTGGCTTTTGTAGTGGTCCTTTGGAAAGTGAAAACTATGCTATCTATTTAGCGCAATTAGCTGATCATGTAAAAAATAATCCAACACTTCTTGCATTTGATTTGGTAAATGAACCATCACGCAGTGATGCAAATAAATATCTTACTCAAAGTAAATGTCAGAATGCATCAACTGTAAATATGTGGTGTAACACTATTCGTCAGAGTAATCCGAACCATCTAATAACAATTGGATTATTTAATCACAGAGATGTTATATTTAAGTATGATCATAGTTTAATGGACGTAGATTTTATATCCATACATGATTATGCTTATGATACTAACTTTGAATATAATGAAGAGCTACAGCGTAACTTTTATTGGTTACACAACAACCTTGATAAACCTTGGATTATTGGTGAAACAGGAGCAGAAGCTTTTGACTTTGATCCTGATTGCACTACATCAAATGACTCTATATGGAATCATGATGGGGGTACTATTGGTGAGATAGGGCATAGAGAAGAAGCTCAGCAACGATTTGCTCATAGTGTTTTCAGGAGTAGTACTAATTGCGGTTCGGTTGGATTCTCTTGGTGGGCCTACCATGACAGTCAAGAAGGATATTATTTTGGATTGGTCTCAAATTGTATGGAGAAAATCAAAGTTGCTGCTCAGGAATTTAGCATAGATGGTTTAGATTTAGAGTGTACAGATTGCAATTATCCAGGCGATCAAGTATATTTTAATCAACGTCCTATTAGCGAAAGAGAAACTTATGTTTATGGTAAAGTGTTGAATGAAAAGGGTGAAGCTGTTAAAGATGCAGTAATTAGGCTTTATTGCTGTATCCCTTATATAGATTCAGTAACCAATGAGACTAAATGTGATGATTATTCATATTATACTTTTGCAGACAGTAATGGTTTTTATACAGGAATTTTACCAATTCATGACTCGGTTGATTCGTATTTGTATCAAGTTAGCTTTCCAAGGATGAAAAATGAATCAAATTGGAAATTTATTTCATCCGATACAATTGAAATTGTTTTGCCAATGGAAAATATGAATTGTAAGGCATATAAGCCTTCTAAGATAAAAACGAAAGATTTTATTCAAGTAGAAGCACCAATAAACAATCATAATAGATTTATTGTAGACTATATTAATGGAAATATAGTTGTGAAATTGAGTGATCCCCAAGATGTTGATGTGGTTGAAATTTATAACGTTAATGGGGCTATTGTTGACCGTGTTACAAATGTTTCTGGCTTTAATAAAATATCTATTAATAGTGGCGGCATCTATGTAGTTAGTCTTATTTATAACAATGGAAATCGACAATACAAGAAAATTGCTTGCTATTAAATTTCTAAGGGATTTATAATTCTAATTGCATAGGATTACTGAGTTAGTGATATAACCAAAAAATTAATAAAATGAAACCACTTAATTCCCTTCCTAAAGTTATCAGTTGTTTTTTTGCGATTTTTTTAATCTCGATATCTCTATACGGTCAAGGTGCTAATGATAGAGTGCTCGTAGGAAATATCGATAGTGATTTTAACGATGAAGTGATTTTTTTTAATCGCTCTTCCTCAGGTGCAAGTATTCGAGCCATAGATCTTGTTTCTGGAGCTAGTGATACCTGGATTGGTTATGATAACCGATTTGCTAACTTTATACAGGAGGAAGATTTTGTTGGCATTGGTGATGTAAACGGAAATGGCCAGGATGATTTGATACTTGTCGATTATACCGATAATAATGGGATTGCTGTGCTAGTAGTTGATTTGATTGACGGAAGTACGATAAAGCAAATCTCTAACACTTATTTTAATGGTTGGAAAGATGATGGGGACAGCTGTTTTGTAGCAGATGTTAATAAAGATGGTCGTGCAGATTTAGTGTTAATAAATATGTCAGGAACTGATGGGTTTCTACGAGTCATGGATTTGACAACAGGCATGCCATTAAAAACAATATACTATTCTCAGGTAAGTCCAAGTTTGAACGGTTGGCTTGATGCTGGAGATAAGATGTTCATAGGTAATGTTGGTGGCAGTTCATCAATGGATTTGGTTTTAGTAAACACAGCCTATTCATCCGGAGCGATTCGAGCAATAGACATCATGACAGGCACTTCTATAAGGTGGATCAGCCATGGAGCATTTGGAGGCTTGATGGATGAGAGTGATAGGATTTTATTTGGTGATGTAGATGGTGATGGATTTGATGATCTTGTTTTTGTGAATAGTGATTACAATGATACAGTTAACCCCATGATAATGGTCTATAATATTAATAAAGTTGAGTTTGAAACTGATTTCAATATGGATTCAGAGATGAACTCATTTTATCGCAATGGTTTTTTTCGTGCTTGGGTTGATCCTTGTGATAAAGCTTTTTTGCTGGATGTTGACTTAAGTGGCACGTTGGAATTAGTTTTAGTAAACATTGCCAAGAGTTCAGAAGCAATTCGAGTGATCGATTTAAATAATAAAGGGAGTAATATCGTAAATTCTGCATTAAATGGAAATGGATGGTTTGATTATGCAGATTTGTGCTTTACGGCTAAATATAATAGCAGTAGTGGACTATCAATGATTAATACTAACATGAAGGATGGGTTTTTAAGATCAATTAATCTCCATGATGGATCAAACGTTCTTTGGTGTGATTATGGAAGTGTGTATCCTTCAATGAATGGCTGGCTTGATGGCATTAATCAGTATTCTTTAAACTGTGATGGAATATGTGTCTTCAATGAAAATATTGTTTATGATTCTATTCACGTGGCAAATGGGAATTATCTTAGAAAGAATAAGCCCTTTTCACGCCAACTATTTCCAAGAGACGAAAAAAATATGTGCTTTGTTCCTATTTCTGGTTATTTTACAGGTAATAGCAGCAGGGTGAAGTTTAAAATAGACATTACTAGTTATAATGAAGTCAAGATGATTGATCATGGTACAGAATTTTATTATGCAAGTATAGACATGGATGGGCATTTTAAAATTGATATACCTATTGAGGCAGGATTGTTTGAATATGATTTCTACTATTATCTTGAGGAAGGTGGTAAAGAAATCCCTATTGCAGATGATGTTGTTTGTGGTGATGTTTTCTTGGTTACAGGTCAATCTAATGCTGTTGCAGAACCAAGTGATGAGAGTGCGACGCATACAATAGATATTCTATATGGAGATGCTGGAATTGAAAATAATTTTTATGGCAGGTTTCTTAGATCGTATAGGGAATTTGGAATAATAGAAAACTCTGACTGGTTTTATTCTAAAGTTTCACTTGTAGGTGTTTGGGGGTTAAAAATGCAATATGAAATTACGAAGTCAAATAAGGTTCCAACATGTGTAATAAATGGTGCAGTTGGAGGTACGTCTATTGACAAACACATACCTAACATAAGCGATCCGTATTATTCCAGTGATACTAGTTTTCTATTGGGTAGTTTAATTCTAAGGAATACTTATGCAGGTTATGCCGGATGTAATACTGCGATTTTATTATATAACGGTGAATCGGAAGTTAAGATGGGCGCATCATTTATCGATGAATTTGAGCCATTGTATAATAGTTTAAATAATCACTTTCCTAATACACCAATTTATTTAACTCAAATATCTTCCTATGATTATGCGGATGAAGTGGATATATTGAAAGTTAGTGAAGGTCAAAGAGTTGCGCGGGACATTTTTAATTTAGGCGTAATGACATCTAACGGTATAGGAAATAAAGATACTGCAACCGGACAGCATATACATTTTACTGCTGAGTCCTATGTTGAGCTGGGTAGGAGATATTCCAATTTGCTGAATTTCGAGTTATATAGATCAAATATTTATACAAGATTAAATTTTTACCCACCGGACATAAATATTGTTTATAGGGAAAATAATTCTTTAGTTTTGGAGTTCGATCAAATACTTGATCAATCGTTAAGTGATGACTTGAATACTGTATACAGAGTAATCAAGTTCAATGATAATTATAGTTCTTATGATTGCAATGACATATATATTGATGGTAAGAAGTTAGTGATTATGTTTAATTCAGATGTTTTTCAACACATGAATACAATTAGCTATGCAGGAAAACTTCCTCAGGGTGAATATGATTTAAAGTGTTATTTGCGAAATTCAAATGGTGTTGCAGCCTATACATTCAATAAATTTCCAATACAATATAAAGAGGAGAAATCAAGCTCAATAATAGAGGTTGTTAGCAATTCTAATAATGAAAGTTCTCAAAGTATCCAATCGATACAGGTCTATCCAAATCCTGTAGTTGATGCTTTAAACATCAAAATTAATGAATTATCGATTAATGAAAAAATTACTGTTGAGATTTTAAGTCTTGATGGAAACCTCATTGATACAAGAACTTGTTTTAATGGAGCTTTGCTTTCTACAGTTAATATCAATTCTGGTTCTTATATACTTATCGTTAATCATGAAGGTAATAGATGGATTGAAAAGTTTATTAAGTTTTGATTAACTTATTAATGTTTAACACTTTTCTTCCTGAATTTATCCAGCAGCTTTGAGTTATGATAAAGAAAAATGCTTTAGTAAGCTTTAAGAGTTTAGATAAAATTGTTTTCTATTTGTTTTTAATTGGAAATTTATTGCCACTATATTTCAGCTTTTATATTGGCTCGCTTGATGGCCCCAAGCACCTGCAGATTGCCAATATTATGAAAGAAATATGGCTCGGAAATGATTTATTCAAAATGTATTTCGAAATAAGTGCTCCTTATGTTGGTAATGTATCAGGGCATTATATTTTAGCTATTCTGAGATTATTTTTGCCGGCCAGGATAGCTGAAAAAATATTGTTATCACTGTATGTTGTGCTTTTAGCAACAGGATTCAGGTATTTGGTAAAGGGAATAAGTAAAACTATTAATTTTAGTTATTTGCTTATTTTTCCATTCACCTATACTTTTTTATTGATGATGGGTTTTTATAATTATAGCCTGGCTTTTGGTTTCTTGTTTTTTGCACTTGGATATTATATCAGACATCAGGATAATTTGCGATTAGATAAGTTATTGATCCTGTCTATTTTGGTGCTATTTACCTATTATTCCCATGTTTTTGTATATGGATTTCTGTTGATGGCTATTGGGATTTTGTTTATTAATTTTCATGTTTCTACATATATCAAGGAGCGATCTTTTGATTTCAGGTATTTTTTCATAAGATTGTCTAAAGTATTAATAGCGATAATGCCTTCATTGATATTGGCTGGTTTTTACATAAACCTGATTTTGCAACACCCAGCTGGTAAATCTGCTTTAGGAATGTTTGATCGCTGGGAATTTTTAACTCAAATGAAAATCCTTGTTGGTTTTGTAGGCTTAGAAGAGATCCCATATACACAAAAGTTTTTTTGGTTGCTTTTAAGTCTTACTGCCCTATCAATTCTATCAATTATTATTAGGGTTTTTAACAGAAATTTCAGTTATGTTAATAGTAATTATAACCAAGAGCTTGTTTGGGCTTTGTTAGTGCTTGTATTTTTCGCTTTGTACTTTTTCATGCCAAATAATTTAAATGCGGCCGGAAATGTCCTCAACAGAATTTTAATCATGGCTCTATATTTTTTATTGATATGGTTGAGTATCAAGAAAATGCCATTTATTGTCAACTTTGTAATTTTACTTTTTATAGCGTATAATAGTTTTTCAATTTATCGCATACATATAAAGCACAGACAGCATTATGACAAAGTCATTACCGAGATAAAAGCTATTGAACAACATATTCCGGAAAACAGTGTTTTTTTGAGTAAAAATTATCTAGAAGGTTGGGTAACCTATCATTTTCAAACCTATATCGGAACGGATAGTCCTATCTTAAATATCTATAGTCAGGCAATTTCACCCTTATTTGTTGTAAAGTGGAGCGAAACTATGCCTCAAACCTTTGTAGGCACAAACTTTTCTCATGATTACACAGGCGTTTCAAATATTCCTGATGTTTCAGGTACTGTTCTAACAGATTATATTACAATAGTTGGCAAGGAAGAATTTATAAAAGGAAATGATGACAAGCCTTTGATGGAAGCTATCAGCCAATATTACAAGGAGGTCGAGGATGTGGATAATAGTCTTGTAGCTTTATATAAGCTGAATATAAGGGATGAGATTGAAGAAGTCAAATCTAATTTGAGCGGAAATCAACGAACAATAAAAAGGTTACAAATCAAATCATCAGAGACTGGGGTGCCACTTGAAGATTTGATCATGAGAGAAGCACTATGGAATATCAAAATAAAAAGGAGTGAAGATTGATTTTGAAATGTTTATTTTATTAATTTGGCGGCTGCAAAGTCTGTTAATAATGCACTTAAATTTTAAATTTGATGAAGACTTTTTCAAGAAGAATTGAATATTTTCTTTTGGCACTTGTTGTTATCCTGCTGTTTGTTGCCGTAACATCACATTTCCCAAATAGTGTTCTATCGTGGGATATTTTTGGGTACTACCTTTATCTACCACTTTTATTTATTTATAATGATTTAGGCCTTAGGGATTTAACTATTGTCAACCAGATCATTGATACCTATCAAAACACATCTACACTTTATCAAGCTATGCCCGGTGTGGATGGTGGCTGGGTTTTGAAATATCCGATGGGTATGGCTTTGCTTTATTCGCCTTGGTTTTTTGTAGGGCATATTTGGGCCGGGCTTTCTGCCTTTCCTGCCGATGGTTTTTCTTATCCTTATCAGGCAAGTCTTATTTACGGGAGTTTTGTTTATACGGTTATCGGGTTGATTGTTTTATGGAAATCACTTCGTCAGTTATTTAAACCGGCTACTGTATTGGCAATCCTGATATTGATCGTTTTTGGAACAAATTACTTAGTGCATACTGTATTTCATGGTCAGGGTTTGATGTCGCATAACTATTTGTTTACCGTATTTGCTTTTATCCTTTATTTTACCATCAAATGGCATGATCAGCCAAGTATGAAATATGCCATTGCACTCGGCACTTTCATTGGTATTGCAGCTTTATCCCGCCCTACAGAGCTATTAGTTGTAATTGTTCCTATTTTATGGAATGTTAAAAATAAATCGGACTTTTTTGCAAAGCTCCAACTTTTTTTAAAAAACTGGAAAAATGTGCTCGTTGCCGGTTTGATCATTGTGTTTTTTGGGTCTTTACAATTGATTTATTTCAAAATTTATACAGGCAAATTTTTGTTTAATAGTTATGGAAATAATGCCGGTGAAGGGATGGAATTTCTAAGTCCATACATAGTTCAGGTATTAATCAGTTTTAGAAAAGGTTGGCTGATTTATACGCCAATCATGATTTTTGCTTTGCTTGGATTCATCACACTCTATAAAAATAGGAGAGCGTATTTTTTAAGTATTTTCGTTTTCTTCCTGTTCTCATTTTATGTTATTGCGAGTTGGTCTTGCTGGTGGTACGCTGATTGTTTTAGTCAGCGTGCTTTAATTCCTATGTATGTCTTTTTAAGTCTTCCACTTGGGGCGCTCCTTGAATATGTGTTCAGTAATAAGCGAAGAATTTATCGGGTTTTGCTGGTGTTCATCCTAGTAGCCTTGCTTGCGCTTAACCTTTTCCAGAGTTGGCAGTTTTTAAACGGAATCATACATACTTCGCGGATGACAAAACCCTATTATAGAAGTGTTTTTCTAAAATCAAACATTCCGCCGGGAGCAACTGATAAATTATTAGTGGATCGCCTTAAAACTCCTGAAGAGCTTTTAAACTCAGGAAAAGTGTATAGCTCAGTAGTATTAGGTCATTTTACTTTTGAAAGTGAAGGAATTACTCCTGATACAAATAGTGTCAGTTGGTCAAATGGGAAAGTATTTGAACTAAACGAACAGCATCAGTTTTCACCAAAATTCGAAATAGCATATAAAGATTTGAATGTGAATGAATATGGTATTATTAAAATAAGTGCAAAGGTTTTTCCTACAACTTCAGCTGATGCTAATCCGCTTATTTTCACAGCAACATTTATGCACAATGGTTATGCATATTCCTATTTTGGAAAGCAATTAGATGAACAAATGCTCCAGCTAAATACATGGAATGAGGTTGAGTTTTATTATCTTACACCGGAAGTGAGAAAGCTTTCTGATCCGTTTAGGACTACGTTTTGGTTGAAAGGCGAGTACTCTGTTTATATTGATGATTTTAAAGTCGAATTATTTATGGAAGAGGAGTAAATGCTTTATAGTTCTTTTTATTTGAAGCTATCAAATTACTAATCAGGTTTTACTGATCAGACAAGTTTAACTTGAATTGGGTGTTTGTAAAAGCAACTACCTGTTAATGATGAATTTGCAGCTGTGATTCTGATAATTATTATGAAATTTAGGAAAACATCTTTCCCTTATAGCTTTGCCAGCTTAATCTTTAATGATTTCATTATGGCGTCCTTTTCGTTTTTAATCAAGTAAATCTTTAAATAGTTATGCGCAAGTTTCGAAGAATCAATCTCTAAACTAATCTGTGCATCTCCTTCAAAATTATTGGATGTGAATTCAGTAAAAAGGTACTTTTTGCTGTAGTAAAGGTTTTTACCTGCTGAATCCTCTACGAGTACTAAAAATTGATCTGTGCCTTCTTCAAAGCTGACCTCATAAGCCAGTTGTAAAAGATGTTTTTGACTGTTATTGTCAATTTCTGGTAATAATAATTCGTCAATAAGCACAGTTTCGTTTAATTCAGGGTTAAGCAGCTTTTGATCTGAAATAGTTTTATGTATTATCCATTGATCAAGCTTGATGTAGTATGTTTTCTGCCAGAAAATCCCTTTGTATTTTGGTGCTGTTTTCAGAAATACTTTCCAAAAACGAGCCTTATTCATCTGGTCCCATTGAAAAATATAGTGTTTATATTGAAAGCTTTGTATAACCGCCAAGTAAATGAGGAGTCCGAAAACGAGCAATGAAAGTGGCTTTACGAATCTGAGCTTCAGTCTGTAAAATGAACTGCCAAACAAGGCAAAAATAGCATAATAATCTATCATTACCCGGCTGCCAAAACTGGCTCCGTAATACCACATCCACCAGCTCGATAAAATATAAAACACGACTAATATTGGAATTAGAAAACTAAATAGCTTCCAATACTCTTTCTTAATGCCAAAGCCAATAAAACCCATCAGTGTGAGCATAAAAAATGCTGGTGCATAAACAAAAAATCCCTTTTTGTAGCTAAATATAAACTTTAGCATATTGGGTTGGTTCAATATTAAGCTTTCATTCTGATAAGGCTTCACGTAAAAACTCCCCGTTTGTATATACCATATCACAGGCTGAATTGCAACAATGGCCAAACCGAGTAGAACGGCAATTATCAAGCTGCGCTTTTCGTTGGTGAAAAGAGTTTTCGCGCTTTTAACAAAGGCTGCCCAACTATCAAAAAGAAAAGGGATAAAGAAAATAATCAATCCATTTGCAGGCCTGATCAAAATAATCATGCCAGCCGCAAAGCCCGCTAAATAAAGCTGTTTTTGTTTTTTGTTTTGGCTATATTTTGCCATACAAAGTAAAAACAAGCTCACAAAAGCAAACGAATAAACATGACTAAAGGAAGGAAGGCTGTTGATATAAACCATCATGGAGCCGCCGAACAAAACAATCAATTGTATCACAAATATGTAGAATGCCGGACTATGGTAAATTTCAAGCAGCTTTCTTATAAACCATAAGCCAATAAACAAATAGAAAATGGCAGCATAAAATATAAAATCCTGATAAATAAGTGAATAGCCATTCGCTTTTATTTCCGATGTATTGATAGGAATAAAATGTGCAGCCAGAAAAAAAGGAGCCTGTGCCACGGCGGTTCCGATAAAGTATTTATTCACTTTATGGCCGTTTACCATGGGTAAATAGCCTGAGCTACTTGCTTTATGCGTGTAGAAATCAGTAACTAGGGTGTCAGTGTAATTGAAATTCAGATCATTGTAAATAAAAATTGCCGGCAAATACTCATAATAACCACTTCCGTCAGCCAATATTACTGGTCGGTCATTGTGTAGGTAATTATTGATAAGCAACAACAGCAGAAATACAATAAGAAGCTCTTGTATAAACCGAAATTTACTTAAATATTTCATGACGAAATTTTATTTCGCATGTGCAGAACCACGAATTATTTGCTCCAAAGATTAAATTTCAACACACACCAAATCGCCCTAAAACCATCCTGCCAGCTAATTTTTTTGCCTTCGGCATAAGTGCGTCCATAATAGGAAATGCCTACTTCGTATATGCGAATTTCTTTTATCCGGGATATTTTCGCGGTTACTTCGGGTTCAAAACCAAAGCGATTTTCTTTGAGTTTAATCGACTGGATAATTTCGCGCTTAAACAATTTGTAGCCCGATTCCATATCGGTCAGGTTCAGGTTAGTGAAAATATTGGATATGCTGGTCAGAAATTTATTACCGATAGAATGCCAGAAAAACAAAATGCGGTGTGGGTTTCCGCCAATAAAGCGGGAGCCGTAAACCACATCGGCCATGCCTTCAACCACCGGGCCAAGCAGCTTTGGATATTCGCGTGGATCGTATTCGTGGTCGGCATCCTGAATCAAGACATAGTCGCCCGTAGCTGTTTCAATGCCTTTGCGCAGCGCAAATCCTTTTCCGCGGTTTGGCGAAGAAGCGATGCTAATCAGCTTTACTTTTGGGTTTAACAGCTGCCAATCTGCTACTTTTTTCAAGGTGTCATCCTTAGAAGAGTCATCAACCAAGATTATTTCCGCATCAATCGAATTATTAGTGAGACTGCTAACAACCTTGTCCAGCACTTGCTGAATAGTGGCTGATTCGTTATAAGCGGGGATGATGATACTCAAAAGCATATTATAGGATATTTAATTTTCGCCAAAATTACGAAATTTTCCCTTTTTTAATACGAATAGCGTGAGATTCTAATTTAGAAACATTCTAAATATCCGTATAATTTGACTTTTTTTGATTTTGACTATAACTTTGTTTGAACAAAAACAAAAAACAATTATTATGAAAAAGTTATTTTTAGCCTTATTCATCATCTTTTTTTATGTTAGTGTAAAAAGCGGGTTTTCTCAAGAAGATGAATTCTTAATTGGGGCATGGTTGACTCCTTATGACCTGATGTATCATTCTGGTTATGGAACTGCAAATATTGAATTAAACGACTCTGCATTCCATATTTGGCCAATAAGTTCTGCGTTCAAATATGATTATAAAACAGACGCGTTCTATAAAACAAGCCGGATCAATGTCTTAAAGGAATTTGGTGTGAATTTCATTTGGATGCAAAGTCCTTCACCTTGGGCATTATCCGGTGTGGCTTCTAATGATTCACTTTTTCGATTATTAACTTCTAATGATGTGCGAGGCATTGGAGATATAGATTATTGGTTTAATCCGACTAAAACTAAAGTTGGAGCTGAGTCTATCTATATCAATACAATTGGAGAGGTTGATTTTAATGGAACACCGGATTGGGTCGGTGATAGTAGTAATAATTTGGGAAGACCTAATTATAATAAGATTATACCATTGATGGATCAAAACCCAAATGTTTATGGATATGTGCTTGGTGGTGAACTCGGATATCGTTCAGGCCACTATTACAATATAACTGGTGAAAGAGTTCTATATGAACATAGGAAAGACAGCTGCTTTACATCTGAAATTAGCCCTAATACTTTATGGCCAGCATTTGATTTGGTTGATGAAATGTCAACGAAAAAAATTATTTTGCAAGTAGGAACTCATTCTATGGCTATTAATGATTATACAGATGATTGGAGATACTGGGATTCAATTATAGATCAAAATGATTTATATTGTGCTGTGGATAAAATTTATAATCAAGCAGAGGATACTTTGGATGTTGATCCTCAAGATCACTTTACTAATCCTCAATACTATCCAGACCTTGTTATAGAAGGGTCATATTATGATTTAAGTCTATCAGAAAGGGAGGTAAATGGATTTAGTTATCCAACAACTTGTTTTTATCAAAAGTACACGAATATGTTGAATTGTGGGATTAGTCCAGACGGTTTTGCTCTTGATGGAAACGATTCAAACTGTCCTATTCGTAACGTTAATACTAAAGGGAGATGTATAGATAGCATGGGTAACGAGTTTTATGGTGATCACAGACATTATTTAAGTAAGTTTCATAATATTGATTATTTCAGAAACAAAGGCATAGATGTTATTTCGGAATTTTCAAGTTTTCATACTAAGTATTCGACAGATTCCGGAATATTTGAATCAAGTATGGGTCATTGGAATTCAACCTCTATTGTTGACAATGCAAATCATTTTTGGTTTAATGCATATAATTCATTGATTCATGGTGTCGTAGGTGTAATTCCTTACGTTGAATATAAATCACTTTTCAGGGATCCTTGCAATGAAATGCTGGCCTTAGTTAAAGATCTTGAAATAGATGAGGCAGAGCTTAAATATAGAGTGTATTGGGATGCTAAAACTTTTTTTAATAATATAGGTATTAACAATTCTTCAGAGGTTAAATGTGACTGCGATGAAAACTATTCCAGTGGTATTCCAGGTAGTGGAATACCTGATTCGCAAATGGATAAATATAGACATTTGATGGCTACTGCTGCAAGTACACTAATTTATAGTTACGGAGATCAGTTTGAAGCAGCAATTAATCCTTATTGGACAAATGGCTCAAAAGAAAGATTTGATTATAAGGCGTGGCCTGCCTCTTACAAGAACTATATAGCTCCTTTATATGATGAGTTTTCTTTCTTGAAGAACAAGGGTTTCTTGAATAGTGATAATATTAAACACAGAAAACTTGACCATGAAGATTCCAATTCTATAGTTCCCAAGGCTAAAGATTATATTATTTCATATGAGGAAAACTGCGTTGGAGTTCCTGAAATTTATATTGACTTTATAAATACATCACTTTTAGAAGAGGGGCTATCAAATAGCAATATTGATGATGCAAAAACACGACCGGTTTCTTTTGAGGAGGAATTTAGTAATGAAAATTACGGACTTAGATATGTATTACTTTCGAATGATGAGGTAAATGATTCTGCCTATGCTTTGATTATATCTAACCCCTTAAACGTACCTCTGTTAAATGTACCAATTAGTGTGCGAGAAGTTTCATATCTAAAAGACTATAACTATGCCTACATGTTGTTTAACAACGAATCCAATGTTGTTTATGATAACTTTAAGTTAGACTCTTCATATAAAAATCAAAGAAATTTTGGAGTTAGATATACTGAATCTGATTTAAAACAAATCCCAAGTGTAAAACTTGATATAGATCCTGTAAGTAATTCATTTTCACTTAATTTTGGCCCACTTGATGTTCATGTAATACTATTTAGTAATGAGGGTTTCAATTGGTGTGACCATTCAACTCAACGTTTTTGGTCTAATTTTAATAGCAGTGCAGTAGGAGGTCATAAGCTTGGGTATTATGATCAACCAGCTGTCGTTGGTGATTTTTATGGTAGCTCATCAGAGGAATTATTATTAATTAATTTGAGATCTAATTGGGTAACAACACAAATGTACGTTAATGATGATTTTACAAATGCTTTTAACAATTCCGGAAATGGCTGGATTAATAGGCAACCAGAAGGATGGAAGTTAGGTGCAGAAGATGTGTTTATTGCAGGTAATTTTATTGATAATAGTAGTGGAGATGAATTACTTTGCATACAAGATTATCAAAACCAAAGCACAAATCGTGCTGCGGCAATGATTGGCTTTAATGATATTACTGCTGATTGGGATTATTGGTTTTGGAGTAACCCTAACGATAGAGGAAAGATTGGAGACTGGATTTTAACTCGCAATACAAAGTACTTTGTTGGAAATTTTGATGATGATGAGTTGAGTGAAGTGCTATTTGTGAGGTATATTGCTAATATGGCTCATGTTATGATCCAAAAGTATGATGAATCTGAAAATGAGTGGGTCAAATTACTCGAAACAAGGCTTCTAGATATTTCTGTTAATAGCAAGATAATTGTAGGTGACTTTGATAAAAACAGAATTGGTGATGAAATATTTATAACGGATGGTGATGGTGCATCATTATATTTAGTAAGTAATGGGATGCTTAATAAATACTGGGATAATGAAGATTTCCCTGGTTATCTAAATGTTATGGATAAAACAAACTGGGAGCTTTCTTCAACAGATAATTTAGTTTCTGGTTCATATTTCAAGAGAACGAAATTAAATCCTGATGATTTACTTATTGTTCGTGATCCGTTGTATACAGTAAATAAAGATGAACCTTCAGCAGCATTTTTTCACTTCGACTCTGAAAGTTTGTCATGGGAGGTTTTATGGGATAATAATAATTGTGGCAACAATATGATAGCCGATTGGAGTGTATTTGACAAAGATGCTATAAAAAATGAGTATTTTTCGATCGATATTTACCCTGAAAAAGGTGGCATTGCTAATGCCTTATACAGCCCTAAGAAGCTGTTTGCGTTTAGGAATAGTGATTCCCATATAGCAAGTTGCGATCCCAGCTTTATAGCAAGAATGTATTCCTTTAATGATTCTGATAGACTTGAAATTCCATATAAGACGAATAATACGAGTGCTTTAATTGAAAGTGAACAGATTATTTTTAGGGTAAAGCCAAATCCTACGACAGGCCTTATTAATATATCAAATAATCAAGGGTATAAAATCGAATCCATTTCAATTTTTAACCTTTATGGTGAGTCTTTGTTGGAAATAGATAAGGTAGGTCACTCAAATGTTGACTTAAATATTAGTAATCTTCCATCTGGAACTTACTTTGTCAAAATTGTAAGTGAGGGTAGATACTTTCACGAAGTTATTATCAAACATTAAAACGTATATAGGCACTCTATTATGTTCTAATCGAAAGTAGTTTTTTTCGTATTAGATTATTCTGGAATTGGTCATGGGATAATTAAGGCAAAGGCGCAGCTAGTAATGTGTATCCCATGACCAATACTGGTTTATGTTGATGCCTAATAATGTGTGTTGATCAGAAGTATTCCATTTACTCTGGATTTTTCAATTATCCGTGGCAATTAGTATTTTTTTTGCTAGAGTAAATTTTTGAACAGTTCTAAATAGTAGATCTATTGTTTGATGAATTTACTTTGGTATAAATTTGTGCTATTGTTTACACTTATAATGTAGCATCCACTTTTTAATTGGCTAATATTCAAGGAAGAAAAGTTGAAGTTTTGCTGCTCAAAAACCATCCTGCCCTGCAAATCCAAAATCCTGATATAACTAATTTCATTTGGTAGATTTTCAAGGTTCAAGAGGTCTTCGGCAGGATTGGGGTAAACCCGGAGTTGTTCGGGGCTGGCTTCGGCTAATCCAACGAAAATATCCATGATAACAGTTTCTGTAATATTTTCTTCGGTAATACTAATCGATCCGTTCACCGCTTCGTAAGCCGCTACATTCACTTCGTAAGTGTAAGTTCCCGGTTCCAAAGCTTCAAAAACAGTGATGCCGCTATCGTTAGTTTCTTGCATATCAAAGCCTTCAAGCGTAATTTCTGCTCCGGCTATCGGAACGTTTTCTTCGTCGGTAACAACAAAAGTAAGGTCGAAAGTTTGCGCCTGCTGATTGGCAATTACAGTCCATTCTGCCGCTTCCCCGTGCGGTGTTTCCAGGTTGTAAATTACATCTGACGAGAAATCCTGTGCAACTTCTGATTCAGGATCACCCATCACGCCCAATTCAACGATATAAGTTGGAATAAGGTTTTCAAGCGAAATCCCACCGGGAACTTCTAAAGTAACTTCAAGCTCGTCCACATCAATTTGTCCAATAATATCCATTTCAAGCTGTGGATTGTTTTCGGCTAAAAGTGCGAATGAAATAAACTCGGGAAGCAGTGTTTTGATGGGTTCATAAGTTACAAGGCCAAGCGTTGGGTCATCAGGCTGATGAAAGATGTAAGTTTCGGCAACCGCCACATCATTGGTGCCCCAATAATTACCAATGGCACTCACGGCTTCGGGGGTATTGTTATAAAAAGCATAAGTCTGGCCGCCATTTTCATTATCGTAAAACACATTCCCGCCGGGCTCCATCGCTGTTCCCAGGTCTATATCCACGATCTGCTGTGTTGTAATTCCCCAGAGGTTTCCGGCGATAATATTTCGACACACAATGGCTTTGTTGCTTAATTCCGAACCATTAAAATTCAGGCCACTGCCACCCAGCATAGGGTCGTTCTGGATATTATTGTCCAAAATTATATTGTCGGTAACGCGGCTGCTGATATTACTTCCGATTTGCGCGTAGCCATAGCGGTTATTGATGATAATATTGTCGGAGATTACAACTTTAGTATCGCCCACGCCAACCAGGCTGTTGACAGAAATCCCGCCAACATTGTCGTTAACACCTTCCACGTAATTGCCCACAATATATATGGTGTCGGTTGCACCGGGGCCTAAATTGATTTGCGGGCGATTGCTGTTGTCGGTGGTGTTACCGATAAATTCGTTGTACATAATTTGCGGCGATCCCTCTGTATTAGCACCCGATCCAATGGCAGAGCGTGCGTTTTCAACAAAGCGGCAATACCGAATTATAGGATGACAATTGCTGTAATTGATCACGTTAGAGGTGTTCGCGGAGCTGTTGTGTATGAAGGTGCAGTATTCAAAACTCACCTCGCTCCCGATAAATTGCAGCCCACCACTATGCGTGATGCGCGTGTTCGCGAAATAGTTGGCAGGCGAATCTTCAAAACGAAGCCCTTTAAATTCCTGCCCTGAAGTCAGTGTATCAATGGCGGTAATCACCACTTCGCCGTTTTGCGGATTGGAGATGAAACTGCCCAAAAATTCAGGACGGATGCCTGCCGCGATACGTACTACAGCCGCGTCAAGGATTTTCAAGGTGTCGGTGGCCGAGATCGTCAGCGCACCATTGATGAAATAAGTGCCGTTGTTAAAGCTTACAACACCACCGCTTTGGTCAACCAAATCGTCTAAGCTGTAATCATCGCCATTCCCGGGCGTAACATATTGTGCTTGTGTATTTAAGCTAAGAGCCAACACAAGGAAAATCAGGGTATAAATAGTTTTCATAAAGCTGTATTTTTTTGCGAAGTTAAGCATTTGTTGATTTTCGCATCAATTTTGCCTTTCTAATTTGCCTTGGCTTATACCATATCCAAAATCCGGTTAGCGTGAAAAGTATAAAAGCCAGGCCCATCACCGTGGTGAACAACAGCTTGAACACCTCTGTTTCCAAATCAAAGTAATGGTCTAACAGCGAGCCGTCGTGCAAGTGTTCCAAAAAATCGGAACGCCGTTTTTTAATCTGTAAAACCGCTGCCGTCGCGCCGTCTAATTGCACGCCCCAGTAGTGGTTTTTGAACACGAATTTTACAATTCCCTGCTGCTGTCTGACATCGATGCGGTCTATTTCAGCAGATAAATCCGGGGATATATCTTGATGTAAAGCAAGTATGGCCGCATTTTTTAGACTGTCGAGGGACTGCCAGTCGGCCAAATCTGTTGAAATGCCTTTTTGGGTTCTGGGTAAAAGCAGGCCCATGCTGTCTTTTTTCCAGCCCAGCAATATACCGGTAATAGCAATATTCAATATAAAAGCCATCAATACCAAGCCGCTATACCTGTGTAGTTTACGAAACAGCCGGATGGTTTTCGCAGCTTTGAAAAAAGGGGATTTTTGCATGAAAAAAGGAAGCTTTGGACTAAAAATAAAAAATTTGAATTGCTAACCTGTATTATTCAAGCGTTTAGTTTAATGCAGATACGAGGCGTCGAACTTCGCTGACATAGTAATCTATTTCAAGGAGTTCGCAACGAAGTAGATGCGTTAAAATAAACGCTCTCGTAAAAAAATGATTTTTATAATTATATCTATAAAGAGCTATAAACAAACATTTTAAATTAAAAATCATTTTTTTATGAATAATACAGGCTAAAAGAAACTTTGACAGCGTGAGGATGGTTAAAGCTGGAGTAATAGCCGAGAATTTGTCTTGGGTTAACAAACTAATAACCGTAAGCCCGACCATTAATTTCTCTAACGTTTACCTGCATCACGCATACGTTTTTAAGGGCCGGCTCGCTGTATTTAACGGTGTTTCCGGTGTAATGACCCATGATAATATCCAGCGCAGCTTGCTTTTCGGATAAATCCTCTAAAAACCGTAGCTCACCTAAAATCATCACCGAGCGGTATTTCATCGAGTAACTACATGCCACTTCGGCATTTTGCCAGCGCAATTTGTGATCCGAACTGAAAGTGATACAGACTTGCGGATTTTTTTTGAGCAGCTCGATCTTTTTCCCCTCGGGCCCGGAGTGTAAGAAAAGCTGCTGGTTTTTGTATCCAAAATTCATCGGGACGGCGTAAGGCAGCCCATCGCCATCTACCATCGAGAGCGTGCAGGCATCGCATTTCTGTATAACATCCTCAATATCAGCTTGAAGCGTCAGTTTTCGGTTTTTCATGGATCAAGGTTCTTCGGTGTATCCCGCAAAGGTCGTAATTTTGCAGCAATTTATCATTCAGCCGGTTGGACTGAAATGCTTAATTTCGCCAAAAATTTCATTATGCGTTTATCCTTTTTGATTTTATTTATATCACTCACTGTCAGTTCGATATCTTATGGTCAGCTTAGGGAATCCGAGCTTGATACCATGCGCGAACAACTTAAGTTTTTAGCTTCCGATTCGCTCAAAGGCCGTTTCCCGGGAACGCCGGAAGATGCAGTGGCAGCCGATTTTATCCGGGAGAAATTCTCGGAAGCCGGCTTTCAATTGCTTTCTAACAATGGCAGCCAGTATTTTTCAATAGTTACTTCAGTGGAAGCCACCGCCGATAATCAATTGAAGTGGAACGATGCCGTGGCGGCCTTTGAAGAGGATTTTAGCCTGTACGCCTTTAGCAGCAATGCCAGCGCTGCCGCCGAGGTGGTTTTTGTGGGCTATGGCATGGTCATTGACCTCGATTCCTTGCAAAGAAATGACTACTTAAACAAAGACGTTGAAGGCAAATGGGTGCTTGTACTCGAAGGCGATCCCGAGCCGGAAAACAACGATAGCCCGTATATTCCTTTTGCCAACGCGCGTAGCAAGGCACTGAACGCCCGCGATCAGGGAGCTGCGGGATTGTTGGTAGTCGGCGGAAGCCAAAATGATCCGAAAGACGAATTGACACCGCTGCTTTTCGAGCGTTCGGTGGTGAGTTCCGGAATCCCGGTTATCGATTTAAAACGCGCCTGGGTTGATGCCAATATGCTGCCCGATGGTTGGACGACAGATAGCCTGGAAACGCTCGCCAATAAAGGAATTCACAACTTAGGAGAAATCGAATCCGGCAAACTTGCTGCCACCACCGAACTGGAACGTCAGGAAGTGGAAACCCAGAATATTGTCGCTTTCCTGCCGGGCAGTGATCCGGTATTGAAAAAGGAATTCGTGGTTTTGGGAGCGCATTACGACCATCTCGGAATGGGCGGGCAGGGTTCGGGTTCGCGCGCGCCAGATACCATCGCCCCGCACTATGGTGCTGATGATAACGGCTCGGGCGTGGTCGGGATGATTGCCCTTGCACAACGCTTTGGTGCTATGGAAGAAAAACCTGCCCGAAGCCTCGTGGTTGCTGCCTTTGGCGCCGAAGAACTGGGCTTGATTGGATCGCGTTATTTCGCGCAAAGCATCCCTTTTGAAGCGGAACACCTCAACGCCATGGTTAATTTCGACATGATCGGTCGCCTCAACGAGCAGAAAAGTATCGCCATTGGCGGCACCGGAACTTCCATAGAATCAGAAGACTTGCTCAACGAGCTAAAGCAAAACACGGAATTAGGCTTTTCTTACTCTGCCGAGGGTTTTGGCCCTTCCGACCATGCTTCATTTTACGCCATTGATGTGCCGGTGTTTTTTGTAAGCACTGGGGCACATGACGATTACCACACTCCTGCAGATACCTGGGATAAAATCGATTACGAAGGAATGCAGTTGGTGGTTGATTTTGGTGAAGATTTACTGCTTGAGCTGCTCAACCGCCCAGAGCGATTGAATTTTCAGGAAGCGGGGCCTAAAGAACGCATGGCATCGCGCCGGGGATTTAAAGTCACCTTTGGCATTATGCCCGATTATGCTGGCGAAACTAAAGACGGCTTAGGCGTGGGTGGCGTTACCAAAGGCGGCCCGGCCGACAGGGCAGGAATGTTGAAAGGTGATAAAATTGTAGGAATCAACGGGAAACCCGTCGAGAATATCTATGATTATATGAACCGTCTCAAACAGCTGAAAATTGGTCAGCGTGCCAATGTTGACGTGGAACGCGATGGGAAAAAGCTGGTTCTTATCGTGGAATTGTAAGCGTTGTGACCGGTCATCTGCTATATATCAGCTTCGTAATCAGGGGGTTTCTATTGAAATTCCTAAAATTTGGGGTTGTGGGTTTTTCCGGGTTATTTATTGATTTCGGGCTAACTTACCTCTTCAAGGAAGTGTTTCGCGTTCAAAAATATGTCAGCAACGCTATAGGTTTTATGATGGCTGCCAGCAGTAATTATTTCCTCAACCGCATCTGGACTTTCGAAAGCACGAACCCGAATATCGCCCTGGAATACACCGAGTTTATCATCATATCATTGATCGGCTTGCTCATCAACACCGCGATTTTATACATTTTGGTAAGCAAGCTCAAAATGAATTTTTACCTCAGCAAGGTTTTTGCCATTGCCGTGGTTACACTCTGGAATTTCTTTGCCAACTTGCTGGTAACTTTCGCGGTGGTGTGATTAGCTGAAAATCCTGTTATCAAACGGAAAAGGCTCATTTTCAACAATAAAAATCCGGTCGAATTGCGGGTGGAAAGGGTTGATTAGCAAGTTGAAATCACCTTTGGTAACAGCCGAAGGAACTTTCAAAAGCGCGAACTTATTTTGACTGATAAATTCATCTCCGAACTTCTGAGTCAGGCTGCTGTATGGGAAGCTATTCCAGTTTAACGGCAAATCGGATGCTGGCAGTTGAAGAATTGCAAGCTCATCTGGAATATGAATGCTTAGCATTCTAAAATCACGAGGGAGCATATAAAGACTAAAATGCACAGCCACTTCGGCCATAGCCAACGAACGGTTTAAAGCAGTATAAATGATTTCTGTTCCCCGGGAATTCCACCTGCCACCTTTCAGGGAAGCTCCGATACCAGAAAGTTGATCGGCATATTTAGCGCGGCCAAGGCGAAATACTTCCATAAACTAAGCGAAAATGCCGTGATCGATATGGATTAGCTCGGTCAAAACCAGCTCCCGACCGTAGTGATCACCGAGCAAATCAACGGGTTTGTTATTGCCTAACGCATAGCTGGGGCTGTTGAGCCAAAGCAAGAATTGCTCCTCATCTTCGAAAACCTCGAAAGCAGCAAGCACGAATTCCGCTATTGCAATTATCCTTTCTGATTGTAATGGCTTGAATATAAATAGCTTACTTTGCTTGTTTCGGCTGAGGGTTTTGGTGGAAATCCCTAAAAACGCCGCCCATTGCACTTCGGTGAACGGACTCATGCTTTGTATCATCTCGAACAAATGAAGTGGAACTCCTGACCTGATTAAGTTGCTAATCAGAAGCTTATTATGGAGAATATTCGAGATTGAGGCTTTGCTGGGTATTGCATAATTGCTCTGCCGGATATTCTTATTGGTTCTGACGTATTCGGCGATAGCTTCTGAGATTTGATTTTCTAGGGGATAAATTGTTGTCATTGCTCTTGTCATTTGCCCACAAATTTACGACATTTGTCCAGCCCTGTCAAGTTTTTGCTCAACTTTTTTCAACAAAAAAACATCTTTCTTCACCCCAAAACCCCCTAAGCCAGTGTTTTGGGGCATTTCCCGGGTTTATTATTTGCGGGTTTTAATAACCTGAGTTCGATTAAAATTACACTATGCCTTCGCAAATATTCCTTGAAACTAATTATTTATAAGCGGTCTGTGCCATTAATTTTATGTCGAACTCGGGTTAATAGGTTTTGGTCATTGTCTCGGGTACGGCGATGGTGAAATCTGCCACAAGGCGTTGTTCTTCTTTCAGCCGACGCTCCATTTCTGCTGTTTCTATGGTGGTTATTGTGAGTATGCTAGCTTCGGGCTTGAGGCGTTTCAAATACCATACAATGCCTTCATAATCATCAGAATGGAAACTGCCATTGTAATGGATAAAATATTGTCCTTTCTCCCAGTTTTCGGCAATATTGTAGGCCATGGTAGCGTCTTTAATGGCTTGTGCTTTGGGGAAATTTGCTGAGCTGTGGTTTTTCATTTCTCCCATCATTTCAACCATTTCCAGGTAGGAGGGAAGATTGGGGTCGTAGTCGATTGGTAGCGGTGCAATCCATTGTTTATCAGCATCAGGTAGCGTATCCAACACTTCAAAACCACCCCTGAAAACCATGGAAGCGTAGCGGCGCGGCACATTGGTGCCAATAAATAACAGTTTGTTGGTTTTGGCAAACTCAACCAATGGTTTGTAATCTGTTGAGTAATTTGGCCACAAACGTGCAGATGCCTTGAGTGAGTCAGCATCAATCTGGTCGGCTAAATATTGATTGAGGGCGGCCTGATTATCAGTTTCTATCATTTCGGCTCCCAAAACCAATTGATTTCCATGAATTTGATGTAGCGCTTGTGTTAGTTCAAGTTGTAGCCAGTGTGAGATGGGATTGTTATGAGACTCACCGAAAAAAACGATATCTGCCTGAGCGGCTTCTTTGATTAATTTTTTAAAAGTAGTGCGCTTTCCTTTCTGGTTATATAGTTGATAAGCAGGCATATCGCTACGAAATGCACTCAACAGAAAAAAGAAAGTAATTAGAAAATAATACTGTTTTTTTATAAACATAACAATTTGGTATTCAACTATACTAAGAATAAAAATTAACGATTGGTATTGGTATATTTATGGAGGTATTCATCCAAAAATGAAAATGGCAGCAGCACTTTCATGCTTTCGACTACCATCACCGGACCTTTCTCGCCCTGCATGATCACCCGCATCTGTTGTTTGGAGTTTTTTTCGGATTCAGCCATCACTTGTCGGCAGGCTCCACAGGGCGAAAGTGGCGTGTCAATAACACCTTTATTACCTTTGGCAGTGATGGCTATGGCTTCTACCGCAACCTCCGGATATTCAGCATGCGCGTAGAATAAGGCAACGCGTTCGGCACATAAGCCACTGGGATAGGCTGCGTTTTCCTGATTATTGCCGAGTATTATTTTTCCGTTAGCAAGCTTTACAGCAGCACCCACTTTAAATTTGGAGTATGGCGCATAAGCTTTTTCAGCAGCTTGATGGGCATATTCCAGTAAAATCATGTCAGCTTTTACTAGTTCCTTTTCGTTTTCAAAAAGTAGGATATCAAGCGGTACAATCTCTTTTTTCATAAGTAAATTTAAGACTGTAAAAATACATTAAAATTTTAAACCCCAATCCCATAACATGCCTGAATAGTGATGGCAGCTTTAACCCGGAATGTCATGTTTTTATTTCTTAAAAACCAAATTGGTTTTTGTATTTGTTTTCCCGTTCCGCGGAGCATCCGCTCCGTGGAATTATCCTGCAGCATCCGCTGCCACCCGCCATCGCCAGCACAAGCCTATTAAATCAATTGGATGTAAAACCGCAAAAGGAGACTGGTAAAATTACGTGAGAGCCTTGATACGCTTCTTCTTTAATCTGCCTTCCTGCTGTGTGCAGGCATGTTTTCCCGTTCCGCGGAGCATCCGCTCCGTGGAATTATCCTGCAGCATCCGCTGCCACCCGCCATCGCCAGCACAAGCCTATTAAATCAATTGGATGTAAAACCGCAAAAGGAGACTGGTAAAATTACGTGAGAGCCTTGATACGCTTCTTCTTTAATCTGCCTTCCTGCTGTGTGCAGGCATGTTTTCCCGTTCCGCGGAGCATCCGCTCCGTGGAATTATCTTGCAGCATCCGCTGCCACCCGCCATCGCCAGCACAAGCCAATTAAATCACTTGGATGTAAAACCGCATGAGGAGCCTATAAAATTATGTGAGAGCCTTAATATGCTTCCTCTTGAGCCTGCCTACCTTCAGTAGGCTGGTCTTTGAACCTGCCTTCCTGCGGTCCTGTCTGACGGCCAGGCAGGCAGCAGGCAGGTCTTCGAATTTTTGAATTTTTAAACTTCGAATCTGGTTAGCCTTGTCGTTTTTCGCCAATTGCTTTGGCAGCAAGTAAGAAAAAGGTATTGAAAAAGGCAAAAAAGGTAACGCCAGCCTGATTTTCGATGGTATCCTCTGTAATCATCGACATCAGTAGAATAGCCATAAAAACTGTATAAAGAAAATAACGGTAACTGGCTGAAGAAAAATAGGGATACAACAACGCGAAAAGAAACCAAATCAAGCCAAAGAAACCAAATCCGACCAGCATTGAGAGGTATTGATTGTGCGAGCGCCATTGCCATTTTTCTTTCAAAACGGTATTTATTTCCTGATAAGCTTTTTTAAAGTGCATGGGCAAGTCGCCGGTGCCAACGCCAATCCAGAAATTATGCTTGATAATATGCGCGGAGGCTTTCAGGTATTCAATTCGCTGCAAAAGAGAGCTGCCATTAGGATCACTCGCACTGATATATTGCTGATAACCAAGTATAATCTTTGAAATTCGGGTACGGATACTAGGGTTTTCCAAATAATTCACATTGGCAATACCATTTTCTACTGCGCGTATATCTTTCATGTTAAGCTGTGCTACACCTTGGGCGTCTTTGCGTAGGTCTTTGGAAGTGAGATAACGAATCAGTGTATATTTTAAGAGCTGTCCGGCATGATCTTTTCCATAAAAATCGAGCTGACTGACGTTATTCCATGCTGCCGCCATCTCATTCTCCGAAATATACAAGCCAATGTGTTTGCCGTCTTCTATTCCAAAGTTTATGGTGTCGTGGATATAGGCGTTGCCCTGAATAGTTTTTTGATCTAAATTTTCAAAAATAACCGGTTCAGATTTTGTTAACTGATCAACTAATGTGTTGATATACAGATAAAAAGTAAGTGGAAGGGCAATCATAATAAACAATGCGGTAAGTCTCCACTTCAAAGGCTTGATAATAAATGCTTTATAAGCAGTTATGCCCGTTAAAATCGCGATAAGACTCAGTAGTCCAACGCCGGATTCTAAGATCATCAAAAATATAACAAACCAGGCCATTAAGCTCAACCAGAGAATGATAGCCCAAGTTTTTCTTTCCTTTTCAATAAACACAAACCAGCTCGCTATAAAAAATGATAAAAGAATGTTGAGTGCAAAGCGGATTGAGCTGATAAATACCGAGATATTTCTGATATCATCAAATTCCTGTTTATAAAAGGCGTTCATGCTAAAGAGCGTTCCCACAAAAACTGCCAGCACATAAAAAACAAGTAGTTGTTTAATTTGCTTCCTGGTAAGTTTTGGCATACTACTCATTACCAATGGGATAACAAAGATGGGGAGCTTAGTACGTAAGTCCTTCAAGGCGTAATCAAAATCGCTGGTATGCAGCAGGCCAATGAGGTGAAGTGCAAATAATGAGGCAATAACAACGGCAATACGGTTTTTGAAAAAGAGTCCAAACTTATCAACGAAATTGTTGGCTGCTAATTTCAGCGTATAAATAATGGTAGTGTAGATGCCAACAAAAACATTTTTTTTTCGGTAAAAACGCTTAATAACTATGCCCGAAAATCCATCTGTAAACCACACAATGATAAGCATAAACTGAAACACACTCATCGTAAATTTGGATAAAGGAATACTCATTGCGAGTAAGACCAATATCACAAAATAGGCCTGATTAGTTTTTTGGGCTGGGGCAGTTTTCATAACAATTGGTGCAGCTACTATTGCTCAGGGCTTAAAATTTGCTGATAACGCGACTGATCCAATAATATATCGAAGGCTGTTTGAAGCTCGGGATCATCTTGCAGAGCAGAAATTATTTTGCCTTTTTGATAGTAATAGCGCTGCACAATCTCCATCTTTAGCAGTTCTTCAATTTCGCTACGGTGCTTTTGTAGGTCGTTTTTCTTGTAGGTCATTAGTTGTTCTTCCAGGGCGTGCAATTGCGTTTCTATAGCATCTTTATAGGCTTCCTGATCAGCAATTCTGCGCATATTTTCAATCATGCGCTCACTTTCAGTGATATAACTGAAGTTGTTCTCCTCCAAATAGTTAATAAAATCAGTGTAAATCTCTTCGGTAATCTTGAAATCTTCAGTTTTAGCAATGCTTTTATGATTTTGAGCAAACTGATTGGCGAATTTAAAGATGTAATTTCCGGCATATAAATTGGCCGTAACAGCCGAATAGGTCTGCGCATCAAGTGGCACATCAGGAGCAATGCCTTTGCCGTCATAAACTAATCTTCCATTTCTGGTTTTGAAAGTGGAGACCAAACTGTCTCTTTTCGTTGTATCAGTTTTTGTTTTGTGGCTGTAATCAACTTCCTGGATGCAACGCCCGCTGGGAATATAATATTTAGCCACCGTAACTTTCATTTGGGTGTTATAGCTTAGCGGAACAACATTCTGCACCAGCCCTTTGCCAAATGTACGTTGGCCGATAATCACAGCCCGGTCTAAATCTTGCAAAGCGCCTGCAACAATTTCACTGGCCGAAGCACTGGCTTCATTTACCAACACAATAATAGGTAACGATTTATCCACAGGAGCTTGCCGGGTGCGATGAACTGTCGTTTTTTCAGCAGTTTTTCCACGCATGCTAACAATCAATTCGCCTTTGTCCACAAACAAATTACAAATATCCACTGCCTCATTTAACAAGCCGCCGCCATTGCTTCTCAAATCTATGATAAAACCCTTAAGATCATAATCCTCCTTCATCTGTAGCAGGATTTCTTTCATCTCAGAAGCTGCCTTTTGTGTAAATCCGGTTAACAGCAGATAGCCAATACCATTTTCAAAAACGGTGTGATAGGGAATATTGTCAATCTTGATTTTTTCGCGAATCAGTGTTTTGCTGAGTGGTTTGTCGAAACCTTCACGTTTTATTTTTAATTCTATTGCGCTACCAGGCTGACCTTTAAGCAGTTCGCTGATAGCACTCGTGTTTTTTCCGGTAGCATCCACACCATTGATCTCCAGGATAGCATCGCCGGGAATAAGTCCGGATTTTTGTGCCGGAAAACCTGCGTAAGGCTCAGTGATAGTTACCTTACCATCAATCAGTTGTATTAAAGAACCAATGCCTCCATATTCGCCTGTTGTCATCAGCTGGAAATTTTCTATTTCGGCCTCTGGCACAAAAACGGTATAAGGATCCAAATCTTCTAACATTGACTTGATAGCGATTTCGTTGAGCTCAGCCGGATTTATTTCGTCCACATAACTCAAATTCAGCTCCCGCAAAAGCGAGGTATAAATATCAAGGCTCTTTGAAATCTCGAAATTATTTTGATTCTGTGCCTGAATGTTTATGCTCGTCAGCAATAAAATTCCACTACATATAATCCACAAGTGAAGGTTTTTCATACTTTATTATTTCATTAAGGAACAGGATCGTAGCCACTTCCACCCCAGGGATTGCAAGAGCCAATACGTTTTGCCGCCAGCCAGCCGCCTTTGATGGCGCCGTACTTTTTGATCGCCTCAATGCTATACACAGAGCAAGTGGGCGTGTAGCGACACGAACGCCCAATATAGGGCGAAAGTGTGTATTGGTAAACCCTGATTAGCAGGATTAGCAATAAACCTGGAAGTTTAAGAATGTACTTCATGTTCTTCCTTTAAACGCTGTAAAATTACTTTTATTTTTCGGCTTATGTCAGCAAAAGGAAGGATACGTCCGGCGGTATAAATAAGGGCCACGTCAAGCCGGATGTTTTGGCTGGCAAGGTGTTGATTTAGTGCGCTTTTTTGTAAGCGCCAAGCCTCGCGACACAGCCGTTTGGTGCGGTTGCGGTCAACGGCTTTTTTAAAATTGCGTTTTGATACACTGATCAGCATCCGCAAAGGAGGATTTTCATCTGCAACGGCTTCAAAAACAACTACTTTGAACGGATGTTGATAAAATGATTTTCCATTGCTAAACAAGTTTGCTATGGCGTTGTGGCCATGAAGCCGCTCAGCTTTTGGAAATTGACAAGACTGTTTTTCAGTACTCAAATCGGTTGACAAAACTTTATTTTTTGCGTGTACGTTTGTTTTGTGCTTCGATAAATTCTTCAACGGCCATCGTCATGGAAGGTGCCGATTTTGTCGGTGCGTTAATCTGTAGTTTAAAGCCGGCTTCCTTAGCTGCTAAAGCTGTTGAGGGCCCAAACGCACCAAAAACTTTTGTCCCTTGCTTGAATTTTGGGAAATTTTTGGTGAGTGATTTGATACCAGCCGGACTGAAAAAAATCAGCATATCGTAATCGTCAATTTTTAGCTTAGACAAATTGCTGGCCACTGTTCGATACAAAACGGCTTTGTTATAATCAATTTTTGCATCATCGAGCATCTCTGTCATACTTTCTTTAACGATATCGGAACAGGGAAGCAAAAATTTTTCTTCTTTATGTTTTTGGATAATTTCCATCAAATCGCCAAAACTTTGTTTGCCATGAAAAATCTTACGCTTTCTATACTGCACATATTTTTGCAGATAGTATGCCGTAGACTCGGAAATACAGAAATATTTTAAAGACTCTGGCACTTCAAAACGCATGTCTTTGGCAATACGAAAGAAATGATCAACGGAGTTGCGGCTGGATAAAATGATGGCTGTATGCTCAGCCAACGAAATACGTTCTTGCCTAAATTCACGGGCAGTAACACCTTCAATTTTTATAAACTTCTCAAAGTCAATCGTAAGGCCGTATTTTCGCGCAAGGTCTCCGTAAGGTGATTTTTCAATATCTGCCGGTTTTGGCTGAGACACCAAAATGGATTTAATTTTCATCTGATTACGATTTTTTTATAGCTATGTACCTTTTTTTCTGCTTTTCTATTGGAAATCTACTAATTAACAGTTTATCTAATTAAGTATTCGCGGCTTGTTTTTTAATGTTAGAATGCTACCATCTATGTCGCGTCGGTTATTTATGTAAGTTTTTAAAGAACAATGCCTTGTAACATTTCCTATGCTTGATTTTTATTTATCGGCTCAAAATGCAAACGATTGAGAAGCCTGTTTAAAAAAAATCTGATCAAAAAAGGCTGAATTGACCAGAAGCAAGCAACGAAACAGTTTTTATCAATAACAAAAACGGAACGATTTCGAGGGCGCAAAGATACAAAAATAAATACAATATAGAGAAACGTCCAGTTGATAATCCAATGAATAAGCTTCTTAATAAGTTGTAAGTCAGTATTATAATAAAGGTTATGCTGGCTATATAGAAACTAATTGTTCCTTGTTGAAAAATCATTGTAAGCAGACCTAAAAACAAAATCAGCGAGGCAATCAGGTTGTACGAAAACTCGTTGGCATTGTAGCGTGTGTTGATTTCGTGTGCTTTGAATAGTTGGGCAATAAATTTTTTTAGCCCAAGTCTGAGTATAACAACAATTCCTGTTATGGACAGAATCTGCCAATAAAAATGGGCAGGAATGGCCCTGCTTTCTACTGCTAAAAATTGTGTGGCTAATAGCTGTAAAAATTTGGCAAGTAACAAAGTATAGGTAAAAAAGAACACGATTCCGGGCATGCTGAATGATGGATTCCACTCACGAAGCATTAGGTTTAGCTTGGTTTCGCCACCTATAGCCTGCCACAATTGTTGAAAACGACGTGGGAAAAGTTGCTTGCTTAAAACAAATAAAATCAACACCAATGAAAGTATGAGCAAGCTGCTGTTGTCGGCCTTATTGGTGTCCTTTCTGATTTTAGGGACAATCTTTACGCTTGATTTTTCAGTAACAAAAGTGCGTGCCAATACATCGGTCTCTGCTAAAGAATCTTTAGATTGGACAAAATAAACCTCAAAACGGAATAGGGTGCTATCCGATATAGTATTACTTATACCAGAAGCAGTTGTTGAATCAATAATGCCGGTAAATTGAGGCATGAGGCTAAGTTATTTTTGTGGTTGCAAAGTTAAGTTGGTTATTTTACATGGCAGCGCAACAGCTTGCCTTGAGCAAAAATTTTTCTCAAAAAGGATAATCAAAAAGCCCTCGAGTAGCCCCGTGCTAAATGACAAACACAAGCTACTACATGGATAGCACAGAAATGAACTATAAAAAATACAGCTTTATTAAAAGATTTTCGGTTGATGCTATTTAAACTCATTATAAAGTAAAGACAGAATTTGTAAATAACAGATTACAAATAATATAGCTGCATTATCAATTTGTTAATTCTTTCACATATCCCTTTCAAAATACGCCGGATTAGCGTAATTTTGCAGGCCAAATTAAACAAGACGGACTAAATGGACTTGATAAATAAAATTAGAGCAAGTGCTAAAGGCAGTAACAAACGCATCGTACTTCCCGAAGCCACAGAAGAGCGCACTTTGCGTGCCGCAGATGTTATCCTGGAAGAGAATCTTGCTGTGCTGATTTTGCTTGGTAATGAGGAAGAGATCAAAGACAATGCTACACGTTGGAACCTGAAACACATTGCCAAAGCAACAATTATAGATCCTATAAATAATCCCGAAAAGCAGTGTTATGCCGAAATGCTTTTTGAGCTGAGAAAGCACAAGGGACTTGCGATGGAGCAGGCCATGAAATTGGCAGAAAACCCTTTGTATTTAGCGGCATTACTCATCAAAGCCGGAAAGGCCGATGGTGAAGTGGCCGGAGCCAACAATGCTACAGGCGATGTGCTGCGTCCGGCATTTCAAATTATTAAAACTTTACCGGGCATTAGTGCCGTTTCAGGTGCTTTTATCATGGTAGTTCCCGACAAACAATATGGAGATGAAGGCATTATGGTGTTTGCTGACTGTGCTGTAAATCCTGATCCTTCTGTGAAAGAATTAGCGGAAATTGCTATCGCCACGGCGCAAACAACCCGTTCAATCGCAGGTTTGGAGCCCCGTGTGGCCATGCTTAGCTTTTCTACCAAAGGCAGCGCCAAACACGAGAAGGCTCAAAAAATGATTGACGCCACGACTTTGGCCAAAACACTAAATCCTGATTTGCTAATTGATGGCGAGCTACAGGCCGATGCAGCCATTGTGGAGGCTATTGGACGCACCAAATCACCCGATTCAACCATTGCAGGCAAAGCCAATGTCTTGGTTTTTCCCTCACTTGAAACTGGGAATATTGCCTACAAACTGGTGCAACGTTTGGCTAATGCCGAAGCCATAGGACCGGTGCTTCAAGGGCTGGCGGCACCTATCAACGATTTGTCGAGAGGCTGCTCTGTGGAAGACATTGTAAACCTGGTTGCCATCACCGTGAACCAGGCCAAAAATGAAGTTTATCAACATTAAAATATATTTTAATAGCCGTATATTATGAGTGAAACATTAGCAGATTTTAGTCTGGGAAAAAAAGTTCAGGCCAAAGGAATTATTCAAAAAGTTGGTGTAATTGGCTGTGGTGCTGTTGGACAAGAGATTACCCGTACCATTAGCCAATATGGGCTGGATGTGGTTTTCTTGGATCTTGACCAGGAACGTATTGAGTTAATATTTAAACAGTTAGACCAACAACTTGATGATGTTATTAACCAATGGGGGCTTACCACCGGCGAAAAACGCGCCATACTGAGCCGCATCAAAGGTACTACAGATTATGCCGACCTGGCCGAATGTGATATCGTTATCGAGACGATAAGCTCACGCAAAAGAGGAACCAGCATTGAAATAAGAAAAGAGATTTTTCAAAATATTGAAGCTGTTGTTAGACCGGATGCCATTATCTCGTCAAACATTGCTACGCTAATGATTTCTGATCTTGCAGCAGCACTTAAATATCCAGAACGTGCCATCGGTATCCACTTTATTTTACCAGTAAACAAAACTCAGATAATTGAAGTGGTTCGAGGTATTGGTTCTTCGGAAGAGGCTTATGAGCAAGTAATTAAGTTTGCCGGCATGATCAATAAAAAGATTATCCGTGTCAATGAATCTCCCGGAAATATCGTTACCAGAATGATGGTAACCACCATCAATGAAGCATGTGAAATACTGATGGAAGGTGTGGCTTCTGTGATAGACATCGATACCGCCATGAGAGAATCATCCGGAAATGTTTATGGGCCTTTTGAATTGGCTGACCGCATCGGCTTGGATAAAATCCTGAAATATATGGATAACCTGTATCAGGAGTTTGGCGACAAGAAGTTTAAACCTTCGCCTATCATCAAACGCCTGGTTCGCGCCAATTATCTTGGTCGCATCAATGGCAAGGGTTTTTACAACTATCAGGGTGAAAAAGCTATTGATCAAACAGTTACTTGCGCAGTTATCAAATAATTAAAGTCAAAAAAAATGAAAGTTATCGTTCTGAACTGTGGAAGTTCATCCATAAAATATCAGTTATTTGAAATGCCTTCAAAGAATGTGTTGGCCAAAGGTCTTGTCGATAAAAT
>Ga0265293_10001101_pt1 | contig 60688 bp, 64 predicted proteins | sample Munlanlewell138R_FD_192505 | JGI IMG/M metagenome (GOLD analysis project Ga0265293, IMG submission 192505) | Leachate microbial communities from a municipal landfill in Southern Ontario, Canada - Leachate well 138R | ecosystem: Engineered > Solid waste > Landfill > Unclassified | place: Canada...
AGTTTCGCGATAGATCCCATCGTGGCGCGCGGCCTCCTCGCAAATGCCCTTCCCCGGACGTGGCGTCTGCTCTACAGACCCCCAAGCGAAAAAAACAGAGATACCGATGCCCGGATCGTCCATCGCCACGGCACGGCCGGTCACGCCGGAGGAAGCGTTCGTTCTTGCCCGTCGCTTTTGCGACCTGCGCTACACGCAGCACCCCGGCTATGCGATCGACGCGGCGCGGGCGGTGGGCGCCCGCGCGGATTTCCTGTCGATCGAGCGCGGCATCGAGGGCAGCGGGGAGCCGATCGGTTTCGCGGCGGTCCGGCTGAAGGCGCTTCCAGTGATCGGCGGCGGGCTTGCCTATCTGCATCGCGGGCCGGCCTGCGCTACGTCTCGTGGCTTCGATCCGTACATGGGGGCCGCTTGCGTGGACGCGGTCGTGCGTCATTATCGCCACGGCGGCTATCTGCTGCGCCTGTCCTCGCCGCTTTGGGCAGACGGGGAAGCGGCGCTGGAGCCGCATTATCGGCGGCTCGGTTTCCGGCGCGCGCCGGGCGGAACGGGACGAACGATGGTGATCGACCTTGCTCCGCCGCTTGAGGCGTTGCGCAGTGCTCTCGACCAGAAATGGCGCACTGACCTGAATCGCGCGTTGAGGGGTGAGGTGCGAATCACGCGTTCAAGCGATCCGGCCGATTTCGCGCGCTTCCAGCCGCTTCTGACGGAACTGGCCGACAAGAAGGGATTCCACACCCGCCAGGACGCGACGTTTTTCGGGGCCGTAGCGCGGCACGATCCGGGCGCCGGGGAAATCCAGATCCACCTTGCCTGGGCTGGCGATGAACTGCTGGGCGGTCATGTCGGCGCTTACACCGGAGACACCGCGGTCTATCTTCTCGGCGCGACCACTGCGGCCGGCCGCAACGCCCGCGCATCCTATCTGCTGCAATGGTCCGTGATCGAGCATGCGCGCGAACGGGGCCTTGCCTGGTATGATCTGGGCGGCATAGATGCCGTGGCCAACCCGGACGTCTACCGCTTCAAGAAGCGGATGGGCGGGCGAGAAGTCTGCCATGCCGCGCAGTGGGAACTGGCGACCGGACTCATAGCGCCTCCCGTGGTCCGTCTGGCGGAAAAAGCGCGCACGTTGCTTGCCCGCCGTTGAGCCATGGGCGTCCGTATAGGCGTGGCGTGCGTCATCGCGCGGAACCGCAATCCGCACGGCGCGTTTTCATCAGTGAGGTCCATCGGCACGGGTCGCTGCGAAAGGCAGGCAATGGCAACATGGTCTACTATCCTGCTGCTGGTTTCGGCGCTGCTGTTTCTGGGCACTGTCGGCTATCTGGTTGCCAATGCGGGCGCGGTCGCCTGCCTGTTCGGCAAGCGGCGGCGTGAGGCCGAACCGGGCGACCTGATCGTGGATCGCCGCGCGGCGGGCCGGGAGGCTTCGCCCGGGGCCATCAGGATCGCGCTCGCTATCCATGTTCTGGGAGTGATCGGACTTGTGGCAGGCGGACTGGCGGCGACGCGGGATATGCTCGGGCACCATCCCGATGCCGATCCGCTGCCCGCCGAGATGTTGCCGGTGCCGGCGCGTGGTGAGTAGATGAACGAGGCGCGGGATCGCGGCGGATAACTTCGGTTGCGCGCTTTCATCCGGCGTCCCATATTCCTACAGTGCATTCCCACGCATCTCAGGAAACCGGACAATGCCTCTTCTCGAAGCCCGCAAGACTTACAAGCCCTTCGAATATCCCTGGGCCTATGAGTTCTGGAAGCGCCAGCAGCAGGTCCACTGGCTGCCCGAGGAAGTGCCGCTGGGCGAGGATTGCCGCGACTGGGCGCAGAAGATTTCGGACCATGAGCGCAACCTGCTGACTCAGATTTTCCGCTTCTTCACGCAGGCCGACGTGGAAGTGCAGGATTGCTATCACGATAAATACGGCCGCGTCTTCAAGCCGACCGAGATCAAGATGATGCTGACAGCTTTCTCCAATATGGAGACGGTCCACATCGCCGCCTATTCGCACCTGCTCGACACCATCGGCATGCCGGAAAGCGAATACGGCGCGTTCCTGGAATATCAGGAACTGCGCGACAAGCACGATTACCTGCACACCTTCGGCGTCGATACCGACGAGGACATCGCCCGCACGCTGGCCATGTTCGGCGGCTTCACCGAGGGGCTGCAACTTTTCGCCAGCTTCGCCATGCTGATGAACTTCCCGCGCTTCAACAAGATGAAGGGCATGGGCCAGATCGTGAGCTGGTCGGTGCGCGACGAAAGCCTGCACTGCGAAGGGATCACCCGGCTGTTCCACACTTTCGTCAAGGAGCGCGGCTGCCTCACCAAATCGGTGAAGGAAGACATCATCGACTGCTGCCAGAAGACGGTGCGACTGGAAGACGCCTTCATCGACCTGGCGTTCGAGATGGGGCCGGTGCCGGGGATGAGCGCCAAGGATATCAAGCGCTATATCCGCTACATCGCGGACTGGCGGCTGTCGCAACTCGGCTTGCCCGAAATCTACATGATCGAGGATCACCCGCTGCCCTGGCTCACGCCGCTGCTGAACGGGGTGGAACACGCGAACTTCTTCGAGACGCGCGCGACCGAATATTCCAAGGGCGCCACCAAGGGGAACTGGCAGGACGTCTGGGCGACGTTCGACAAGCGCCAGAAAGCGCGCGGCGCGAACGACGGGGAAGACAGCCTGGTCGAAGACGACGCGCCCGATATGTTCGCGGCGAAGGGCGTCGCGGCGGAGTAGTTTCCGGGTCTGTTCGTAAATAAGCACCGGGATCGCAGATTGCGAATTGACCGCAATTTCTGAACTGCTAGGATCTCGTTATGTTCTCACCTGACGAGCCCTCCGCCATCCATACGGATCTTCTCGCCGCTGCGCGGGGCAAGCGCTTCGGGACTGTCCTTGCCGACCCGCCGTGGCAGTTCCAGAACCGCACGGGCAAAGTCGCGCCCGAGCACAAGCGGCTCAATCGCTACGGCACGATGACGCTGGACGAAATCTGCGCATTGCCGGTTGCCGATATCGCGGCGGATCCGGCCCATCTGTATCTCTGGGTGCCCAATGCGCTCCTACCCGATGGACTGCGCGTCCTTGAGGCGTGGGGTTTTCGCTATGTGTCGAATATCGTCTGGCACAAGGTTCGCAAGGACGGCGGGTCCGACGGGCGCGGCGTCGGGTTTTATTTCCGCAACGTGACGGAATTGTTGTTGTTCGGCATCCGGGGCAAGAATGCGCGCACGCTCGATCCCGGCCGTAGTCAGGTCAACATGATCCAGTCGCGCAAGCGCGAGCACAGCCGCAAGCCCGATGAGCAATACAAGGTCATTGAGGAATGCAGTTGGGGGCCGCGTATCGAACTGTTCAGCCGGGGCAAGCGCGAGGGCTGGACAGTGTGGGGCAATCAGGCGGATGAGGATTACAAGCCGACCTGGGATACCTACAGCTACAACAGTGCCTTGGACGTCGCGGCTGAGTGATGTTCGAGCGTTTGAGGGATCGCGGTTTCGAGGTGGAATGCACGAGCCACGCCGAAGCGATTATCCTGCATGACTTCCCCGATCTGATCGGCGAACTGGAAAGCGCGCTTGACCAGACCGTCATTCCCGTCACTGAAATTATCGGCGGGGGTGGAGGCGAAGCCAAAGTGACTCAGCGTCTGCGCCGCAGCCTCGCGGCAATGCAGTGGACCAAGCACAACTTCGAGCTGAAGAAGTCCGTGGATGGCGTGCCGAAGGAATCGATCAGCCATGAGATCGATCATGTCCGGCGCACTCCCAAGGGCGTTTTCGCGCTGGAAATCGAATGGAACAACAAGGATCCTTTCTTCGACCGGGATCTAGAGAACTTCAAGCGCCTTCATGCCGAAGGCGCGATCAGCATCGGCGCGATCGTGACTCGAGGCTCTGCCATGCAAGCCGAAATGCGCGAACGGGTGGAACATTTCGCAAGGGAACGCGGCATTTCGGGATATGTTGATCTGGAAGCCTATGATGCCGGATCGCCGACACGGGCGCAGCGTAAGCAGATCGACGCGGATATTGCGCGCGGTGCCGAGTTCACGGTTGCCTGGGCGCGCAAGTTCACGGCCGACAAATTCGGAGCGGCGACAACGCATTGGTCGAAACTGCAGGATCGTATTCGTCGGGGCGTCGGCAACCCCTGTCCGTTGGTGCTGATAGGCTTGCCGCCGTCCATCATTGACATGAGCGCGTAACGGGCACGCACTCCCTTGCGCTCCTCTCCCATCCATGCATTCTCCCCATCGGGAATGGCGGCCATCGTCGGTCGCCGTGCAAGAGGGGGCCTGACTCATGTTCAACGCTGCAAATCCCGTCGTCATTTTCCTGCCGATGCTCGTTGTCGTCGCGCTGACTTTCGTTGCGCTGTTCCGCATGGGCGCGGCGCGCTCCGCCGCGATGAAGGGTGGCATGACCATCGAGTATTATCGCGCGCATATCGGCGGGCAGGAGCCGGAATCCGCCGTCGTCGGCGTGCGGCATTATCACAACCTGTTCGAGATGCCGGTGCCGTTCTACGCGGCGTGCCTCACGGCCTTCGTGCTGGGCGCCATCACGATCTGGACGCTGGTTTTTGCCTGGGCCTATGTGGTTGGGCGGCTGGTGCAGAGCGCGGTTCACCTCAGCTACAACAATCCGATGCACCGGGGCATGGGATTCATGTTCGGAGTGGTGAGCCAGCTTGCGTTGTGGATCAACGTGGCGCTGGCGGTGTTCGCGCGGCTCTGACCGGTTTGGGCCGGCTGCGTTTCTATCCCGGCACTCAGAGGATTCTGGCGAAAGCCGCGGCCGATTCCGGCGCGCGCAACGAGGGACCGTTCGTTTCCGCCCCTTCGTCTGCGAGTGTGATTCCGGCGAGGCCGCACAGCAACCGGGCCGCGCCTTGCGGGGATTCCGGCGCGAGGCTGCGTGCATTACGCCTTCGCGCCATATAAAAATGACGCTGAATCAATTCCTTCAAGGGTCACGGTGTTTCCGCTGTGTGCTTCCAGCGTTGCAAATGATTCGCAAAAAAGCAATCGACAGCTTGCATAGTAACCGGAACAGGGGCTAGCAGCGCACCGTTCGCCGTGATGATTCAGAGTGTTACACAGCCTTCCCGGAACGGAAACGGTCCCACGCGCATCGGCCGCGCCGCCAATGCCGCCGCGTGGGGCATACCGATCCGGCTGTTCGGAGCTTCAGCCATGCGATATATGCCGGTTCTCGCGGCCATGTTCCTTGTCCTGGCGGCTTGTTCCAGCGAGCAGCCGCCCGCACAAGGCCCGGTCGAAGTCGGCTATGTGACACTCACGGCCGGTCCCGTTACCGTGAACAGCGAATTGACCGGCCGGGTCACGGCGGCGGTGACGGCGGACGTCCGGCCACAAGTCAACGGTATCGTCTTGCAGCGGCTCTTCGAGGAAGGATCGGTCGTCCGGGCGGGGCAGCCGCTCTACCGGATCGACGCGCGGCTCTATCGCGCGGCACGGGATCAGGCAGCGGCGCAACTGGCGAACGCGCAGGCCGCGCTTTCCGCCGCTGATGCGCAGGCGCGGCGCTATCGCGGCCTTGGCGACACCGACGCGGTGAGCCGCCAGGCCATCGACAACGCCGTCGCCGAAGCGGCGCAGGCGCGCGCCGCCGTCAACGAGTATCGCGCCGCGTTGCAGACGGCGCGAGTGAACCTGGAATATACGCAGGTTCTTGCACCCATAACCGGACGCATCAGCCGCTCGTCGGTCACGAAGGGGGCGCTCGTCACCGCCGATCAGGCGACCGCTCTGGCGACGATCCGCCAGCTCGATCCGATCTATGTCGATATCACGCAGTCGGCCGACCAGATTCTCGCCCTGCGGCGCGCGCTGGCGCAAGGCAGCGTGCTGCCCGCCAGTTCCGCCGTTCGCCTCAAGCTGAGCGACGGCACCGACTACGGCCAGCCGGGCACGATAGAGTTCTCGGAAGTCAATGTCGACGAGCAGGCCGGCACCGTCACCCTGCGCGCCCGCTTTCCGAACCCGGACGGCATCCTGATGCCGGGCATGTTCGTGCGGGTGGAAGCGCCGCAAGCCGTGGTGCCCAATGGCATCCTTGTGCCGCAGCAAGGCATTTCCCGCGATCCGAAGGGCAATGCCACCGCGCTGGTGGTGGACCGTCAGAACAAGGTCGAGCGCCGGAACGTCGCGGCGGCACAGGCCATCGGCGACAAGTGGCTCATCACGTCCGGTCTTGCCGCGGGCGACCGTCTGATCGTGGAAGGCACCGACAATGCGGCGCCGGGATCGGCCGTGAAGCCTGTGGCCGTGAAGCCCGTTACCGTCCAACCAGGCCGCTGACGCGTGGGAATCAGCCGTTTCTTCATCGACAGGCCGGTCTTCGCCTGGGTTATCGCCATCGTTATCATGCTGGCGGGCCTCGGCGCGATGCTGAACCTGCCGGTCGCGCAATATCCCGATATCGCGCCGCCCACGGTTTCGGTCACTGCCAACTATCCCGGCGCGTCGGCGGAAACGCTGGAAACCAGCGTCACGCAGGTTATCGAGCAACAGCTTACCGGCATCGACAACCTGCTCTATTTCTCCTCAAGCTCGGATAATTCCGGCAGGGTCCGCATCACCGCGACTTTCGCGAAAGGCACGGATCCCGATACGGCGCAGGTCCAGGTCCAGAACAAGGTCAGGCAGGCCGAGACGCGGTTGCCGTCGATGGTGCGGCAACTGGGCGTCAACGTCACCAAGTCGAACAGCGACTTCCTGATGCTCGTCGGTCTCTATGACGAGAGCGGGAAATCGACGTCGGTGGATGTGTCCGACTATCTGGTGAGCAATTTCCAGGACGATCTCGCCCGCGTTCCCGGCGTGGGCGAAGTGGACGCGATGGGATCGCAATACGCGATGCGCATCTGGCTCGATCCGATAAAGCTCGCCGCGTTCAACCTGATGCCCTCTGATGTCCAGAACGCGATAACGGCGCAGAACGCCGAAGTATCCGCCGGGCAGATCGGCGAGCGGCCAGCCGTTCCGGGGCAAATGCTGACGGCGACCGTCAAGGCCAAGGCTCGGCTCGAAACGCCCGAGCAGTTCCGTGACATCGTCCTCAAGACGCGCGGTGACGGTTCGATCGTCCGGTTGGCGGACGTTGCGCGTGTCGAGATGGGGCAGGAAAGCTACCGCACGGATGGCAAGCTCGACGGGATGCCCGCCGCGGGCCTTTCGATCCAGCTCGCGCCCGGCGCGGACGCGGTGGCCACGGCGGAAGCCGTGAAGGAGCGCGCCGGCGAGCTCGCCCGGAACATGCCCGAAGGCTACAAGCTGTCTTTCGCGCGTGACACCACCGCGTTCATCAAACTCTCCGTCAATGAAGTGGTCGAGACGCTGGTGATCGCCATCGTGCTTGTCGTCGCGGTGATGTTCGTGTTCCTGCAAAGCTGGCGCGCCACGCTGATTCCGGCCATCGCGGTGCCGGTGGTGCTGCTCGGCACGTTCGGGGTGCTGGCGGCGTTCGACTATTCGATCAACACGCTGACGCTGTTCGGCATGGTGCTGGCCATCGGCCTGCTGGTGGACGACGCCATCGTCGTGGTCGAGAACGTCGAGCGGGTGATGGATGAGGAAAACCTCCCTCCCCGGGAAGCGACGATCAAGTCGATGGGGGAAATCGGTTCCGCGCTTGTCGGCATCGCGCTCGTGCTGTCGGCGGTCATGCTGCCGATGGCGTTCTTCGGCGGATCGACTGGCGTGATCTACCGCCAGTTCTCAGTCACTATCGTGTCGTCCATGTTGCTGTCCGTGGTGGTCGCGCTGGTGCTTTCGCCCGCGCTCTGCGCAACGCTGCTCAAGCCGGGCCACACGGACCCGCTGGAACGCAAGGGGGCGTTCGGGCAGTTCAATCGCTGGTTCAGCGACATGACAGGCCGCTATGTCGGCGCGACGCGAAAAGTGATCGACCGGCGGTGGCTGCATCTCGGGGTGTTCGGCGTGATCGTCGCCGTGCTGGCCGTGCTGTTCATGCGATTGCCGACCGGCTTCCTGCCGACCGAGGACCAGGGGCAGGTTATGGTGCAATTCACTCTGCCCGCCGGTGCGACGGCGGAGCGCACCGACGCGGTGCGTGAGCGTATCGCGCAATTCTATATGAAGGATGAAAAGAAGAACATCGACAAGGCGTTCATCATGGTCGGCTTCAGCTTTGCCGGCTCCGGGCAGAACGCGGGCGCCGGCTTCATCAGCCTGGCGCCGTTCGAGGAACGCAAGGGGGCGGACCGCAGCGCCGACGCCATCAACGCGCGCGCCATGCAAGCCTTCTCGACCATCCGTGACGCCCGGATCTTTACCATGGTGCCGCCTGCGATCATGGGCCTTGGCCAGTCGAACGGATTCACGTTCGAGTTGTTGAACACGTCGGGCCTGTCGCGCGAACGGTTTCAGGAACTGCGCGACAAGTTGATCGAGGCCGCCCGGAAAAGCCCGAAGCTGGCGCAGGTCCGCGCATCGACCCTCCCGGATACGCCGCAGCTTCGCATCGCGCTGGATGAAGAAAAGCTTGCCGTGCTCGGACTGAGCGAAAGCGATGTCACTAATACGCTGAGCGCGGCCTGGGGCGGTGCCTATGTCAACGATTTCGTCGATCGCGGCCGTGTGAAACGAGTCTATGTCCAGGGCGATGCGCCCTATCGCATGTTGCCGCAGGATATCGACAAATGGCAGGTGCGCAATGGCAGCGGCGTGATGGTGCCGTTTTCGGCATTCGCCGCGGCCGACTGGGAAATGGGCGCGAACAGCGTGTCGCGGTTCAACGGCCGCCCGTCCTATGAGGTCGTCGGGCAGGCCGCCAGCGGCGTCAGTTCCGGTGACGCGATGCGGGAAATGATCGCGTTGCAGGAACAGGTCGCGCCCGGCACGGGCTATGCGTGGAGCGGCCTGTCCTATCAGGAAAACCAGTCGAGCGGGCAGGCGCCCTTGCTCTATGCCCTATCGGTGCTGGTCGTGTTCCTGTGCCTTGCCGCGCTTTATGAAAGCTGGTCGGTGCCGTTCGCGGTGCTGCTGGTGCTTCCGCTGGGCGTGATCGGCGCAGTGCTTGCGGTGAGTCTGCGCGGGCTGGAGAACAACATCTATTTCCAGGTCGGCCTGCTGACGACGATCGGGTTGGCGGCGAAGAACGCGATTCTCATCGTCGAATTCGCCGAAACCGCGCGGCGGGAAGGCCGCGATATGCTGGACGCCGCGATGGAAGCCGCGCGAGTGCGCCTGCGGCCCATCCTGATGACGTCCTTCGCCTTTATCGCCGGCGTGTTCCCGCTGGCGGTTGCGACAGGCGCGGGCGCGGCGAGCCGCGTGGCCATCGGCACGGCAGTGATGGGAGGGATGCTGACCGCGACTGTGCTGGCGATCTTCTATGTTCCCCTGTTCTTCATTCTCGTGGCGCAAGTGTTCCATCGCAAGGATGCGGCGCCGGAAAGGCCGATGCCCGGAGAGGAGGCGATGGCATGATCGCGCGCAAGGCCATTCTCTGCGCTGTTCTGCTGCCTCTGGCGGCCTGCGACCTTGCCCCCAAGTATGTGCGGCCCGCATCATCGGTTGGGGCAGTGCCGCCCGAATGGCCGCAAGGCGCGGCCTACGGGTCGGAACAGGACGGCGCGGCGGGCATGCCCTGGCGCAGCCTTGTCGGGGACGAGCGCCTGCGCACGGTGATCGAGCGCGCGCTGGCCGGGAATCGCGATCTGCGCGCGGCCGTCGCCAATGTCGCTTCGGCCCGTGCGCTCTATCGCGCGCAGCGTTCGCAATTGGCGCCCACGGTGACGGCGGGCGGCTCGGCGACGGCGGTGCGCGGCGGGAACGCCATCGGGGACAGCGAAAGCTATGCCGCCGACCTTGGCTTTTCCGGCTTCGAACTGGACCTGTTCGGCCGCTTGCGCAACGAGAGCCGGCAGGCGTTCGAGACCTATCTGGCAACGGAATCGGGGATGCGTGCCACGCGGCTGATGCTGGTGGCGGAAACGGCGACGGCCTATGCCACGCTCGCCGCCGATGCCGACCTCCTGCGCATTGCGTGGGATACCGTGAAGAGCGGGGAGCGCTCGCTTCAGCTCACGCAGGCGCTGCTCCGAGCGGGACTCGGTTCGGCGGGCGACGTGCAGAACGCGATCACGGTGGTCGAGCAGGCCCGTTCCGACGTTCAGCGCTATACCGCGCAAGTGGCGCAGGATCGCAACGCTCTGGAACTGCTGGTGGGCGCTCCGGTCGAGGACGGACTGCTGCCCGTCTCGCTGGCGGGGATCGACCCGGCGGTCGCCAATGTGCCGGCGGGGCTGTCCTCCGCGGTCCTGCTGCAGCGGCCTGACGTGGTGGAAGCGGAACATGCGCTGAAGGCCGCCTATGCGCAGATCGGCGCGGCGCGCGCGGCTTTCTTTCCGACGATTTCGCTGACATCCGCGCTGGGCGTGGCGAGCGACGCGCTGCGCACGCTGTTCCGCGACGGCGCTTTCAATTGGCGGGGGACGGCGGGCGCCGATGTGCCTGTGCTCGGCGGGCCGCGCGGCGCGGACCTCGACTATGCGAAGGCCCAGCGCGAACTCTATCTCGCGCGGTATGAAAAGGCGATCCAGTCTGCCTTCCGGGACGTTGCCGACGGCCTGGCGCGGCGCGGCACCATCGTCGCCCAGCGCGAGGCCCAGGCCGCGCTCGTCGCCGCGGCGGGCAAGAGCCACGATCTGGCGCTGCGCCGCTATCGCGCGGGTGTCGGCTCGTTTCTGGAAGTGCTCACCGCGCAACGCACGCTCTATGCCGCGCGGCAGAGCGAGATTGCCGTGGCGCTGGCCGATGTCGGCAACCGGATCGCGCTCTATCAGGCGCTGGGTTCGGACGACAGCTTGTGACGGGTGGACGTTATCGTTTCGGGACGGGCGAATTATCGAATTTATCGCATTTATATGATTTTACGGTTGCCTTGGACATCAAACCCGGCGACTGCGCCGCGAGAGAAAAAAGCAGGCGGGGGCATCCGATGTTTCCATGTATGCGCGGCACGTGGCAGGGGGCCGCGGTGAATTACTGGCTGACGGCGGTGGAAGCGGCAGTGGTCGTGCCGCTGCGACTCGGGCGAATCGCGTTGGGCGGCAAAGGCGCGGCGGAAGAAGCGCACCGCATGGTGTCCGAGAAGTTCCAGGCCAATGCCGAACTGGCGCGGTCTCTGGCCGGCCGGAGGCTTGGCTCCAGCGCCGAGGAAATGACCTACGGCGTCAGCCGCCACTACTTGCGTTACGTGCGGGCGAACCGGAAGCGGCTGGTCAGGAAACTGAACCCCTGAACGGCGCGGGCTCCTTTGCCGTTTCCCCTTGCGATTTCGGGCGCAATTCGCACATGAACCATAAGAGATGTTGCGCCAGTATGAACTTGTCGAACGGGTAAAGGCTTACGACCCCGACGCGGATGAGGCGATCCTCAACCGCGCCTATGTCTATACCGTGCAGAAGCACGGCTCGCAGAAGCGGGCCAGCGGCGATCCTTATTTCAGCCATCCGGTCGAAGTCGCGGGCCTGATGACCGAACTGAAGCTTGACCAGGAAACCATCGTCACGGCGCTTTTGCACGATACGGTGGAGGACACGCTCGCGACTATCGAGGAAGTGGAGAAGTTCTTCGGCCCGGACGTGGCCCGGCTGGTCGACGGCGTGACCAAGCTCTCCAAGATCGAGGCGATGACGGAAAACGAGCGCGCCGCCGAGAACCTGCGCAAGTTCCTTCTGGCCATGAGCGAGGACTTGCGCGTCCTCCTCGTAAAGCTGGCGGACCGGCTGCACAACATGCGCACGCTGCATTACATCCGCAGCGCCGAGAAGCGCAAACGCATCGCGCGCGAGACCATGGATATCTACGCCCCGCTCGCGGAACGGGTCGGCATGTATGAATACATGCGCGAGATGCAGATGCTGGCCTTCGAGCAGCTTGAGCCGGAAGCCTATGCCACGATCACCGGCAGGCTTGCTCAGATCCGGGAACTGGACGGCGGCCACGTCGACGAGATCGCACTGCGGATCAAGCAGGCGCTGGCCGAAGCGGACCTGCGCGTCGAAGTCTCGGGCCGCGAAAAGCACCCCTATTCGATCTGGAAGAAGATGGCCGAACGCCATGTGACTTTCGAGCAGATCACGGATATCATGGCTTTTCGTGTCATCACGGAAAGCGTGGACGATTGCTACAAGGCGCTGGGCGTCCTTCACCAGACATGGCAGATGATTCCGGGCCGCTTCAAGGACTATATCTCCACGCCCAAGTCCAATGGCTATCGCAGCCTGCACACCTCGCTGATCTATGAAAATTCGATGCGCGTGGAAGTGCAGATCCGTACGCACGAAATGCACCAGACCAACGAATTCGGGCTGGCGGCGCACTGGGCCTACAAGCAGGGTGACAGGCCGGACGGACAGGTCGGCTGGCTGCGCGACCTGATCGAGATCGTGGACGCGAGCCATGACGCGGAGGAACTGCTCGAACACACGAAGCTGGCGATCTATCAGGACCGCATCTTCGCGTTCACGCCCAAGGGCGCGCTGCACCAGTTGCCCAAGGGCGCCACGCCGGTCGACTTCGCCTATGCGGTGCACACCGATCTCGGCAATGCCACGGTGGGGGCCAAGATCAACGGGCGGCACATGCCTTTGCGCACGCCGCTCAGCAACGGCGATGTCGTCGAGATCGTGAAGAGCGGCACGTCCGAGCCGCAGCTTTCCTGGCTGGGCTTCGTCGTGACCGGCAAGGCCCGCGCCGCGATCCGCCGCGCGGTTCGCGCCAAGGAACGGCAGGACGTGGCGACGGTGGGCCGCACTCTGTTCGAGGATATCGCGAAGCTGCTTCCGGCCAAAGTCGGCCGCAAGGCGATCGGCGCGGCGGTGAAGCGGCTTGGCCTCAAGGACGAGGAGGACTTCATGTTCGCCATCGGCTCCGCGAAGTTCTCCAATCGGGAAATCATGGAAGCCGTGGTGCCGGGCAGTTCGTCGGAACTGTCGGACGACGTGGAGTGGCCCAAGCAGGACCGCGCGATCTCGATTCGGGGGCTGACCGGGCGCAGTGGCTTTCATCTCGCCGATTGTTGCCATCCCGTGCCGGGCGACCGCATCGTCGGGCTGCGGCTGCCGGGAGAGGCCGTGGAAGTCCACTCGATAGATTGCCTCAGCCTCGCCAGCGGCGTGGATGTGGACTGGCTGGACCTGTCATGGGGGGAAAGCACCACCGGCGCGATCGGGCGTTTGCGCGTGGTGCTCTATAACCGGCCCGGCACGCTGGCCGAAGTGACTCGCATCTTTGCCAGCAACCGCGCCAATGTCGTCAATCTCCACATGGTCCAGCGCGACGATCCTTTCGGCATTTACGAAGTCGATCTGGAAGTGACGGATGCCGCCCACCTTGCCCGGATCGTCAGCGCGCTGCGCGCCAGCGAGGCCGTGGCCGATGCGGAGCGGGCATAAGCGTCATGGGGAGCCTTTAGCCGGCCAGGCCGCTCTTCATCTTGCGTATGGCGCGCCAGGCCAGCGCCTTGGGCATGTTGCGCGCGGGCCAGGGCGCGGGGCTTTTCGGTTCCATGCCCAGCCGCCGCACCGCGTGGTTGAAGGCGCGCGCATCGGCCTCGGCATAGCTCCATTCGGAACGCCATGTGACGGAAAGCGAAATGGACGGTTCCGGCCCGTTGTGGACCCAGTGCGGCGCCTTTACCGGCACATGGATCGCTTCGCCGGGACCGATGGCGATGGCGGTCCCCCGGCTGGCATAGCTGTCCCGCCAGTCGAGGTTGCGATGATGCGCGCCAACGTGGAAGTCTTCGTGCACGTCAGGCGGAAACAGCGCTTCGTCCATGGTCTGGAACACCGTCATCGTCTTGCGCCCGGCGATCTGGAGCAGGATGTTGTGTTCGGGATCGAAATGGAACGGCGTGACGGCGTTGGGGGAGGAAATGAAGATGAAGCCCTCGCGGCCCAGCATCCGCCCCGTCATCGGCGCGACGAGGCTCTCGATTTCCGCCAGCGCCTGCCCCAGCAGTTCGGCATAGCCGGGATGGCGTTCGATCCGCTTGAGCGCGACCCATGATCCCGCTGCCGCGATATCGCGGATGGTCTCCTGCACGCCCATCCGCGCCTGGGGCACATCTTCCGGCGCGATGCCCACCGGCAGATCGCCCGGATTGTATTCCACTTCCTCCGGCGGCAAAAACCCGGCAAGGTCCGCCAGCGCGTCCAGTGTCAGCAGGGGATGGGCGGAAAGGCCGTGCGGCAGCTTCGCCGCCCGTGCGGGATAGGCTTCGGCCAGGACGGCCCGCGCCGCTTCGGGAAATACGGTATTCAGCATTGCGCGCGGTATAGCGCCTGGCGGTTAATGGAGCGTGTGCGCTCCGGTCAGGCCGGTTCGAGCATCCTTGCGCCTTTATCTGCGATGGCCGAACGGATCGCATCGACAAAAAGGTCGGTGGCGCTTTCCCACGAATAGCGCGCACCCCAACGGGCCGCCGTTTTCCGGTCGCAGGTCAGCGCGTGGCCGATCGCGCGCGGAAGGTCCGTGTCGAGCGCGCCCGCGCCTTCCGCTTCCGGTCCGCCCAGGATATCGAGCGGGCCGGGGACGGGATAGGCGGCGACCGGCGTGCCACAGGCCAGCGCTTCGATCACGACGAGGCCGAAGGTGTCGGTCAGGCTCGGAAAGACGAAGCAATCGGCGCCGCGATAGGCGCTCGCCAGTTCCTCGCCCGCCATTGCGCCCGTGAACACGGCTTGCGGGAAACGGGTGCGCAGATCGTCGAGCGCGGGGCCGTCTCCCACGACCACTTTCGTGCCGGGAACATCGGCGGACAGGAAGGCTTCGAGGTTCTTTTCCGGGGCCACCCGGCCGACATTGAGCAGGATCGGCCGGGGAAGCGTGGCGAACAGGGGATGAGCCTCGCCTTCGGGGCGGAAGGTCCAGCGGTCTATCCCCCGGCTCCACAGCCGTGTCCCGGCGAAGCCGCGCCGCTCCAGTTCGTCGCGCAGCGAGGCCGTGGCGACCAGCACCGCGCTGCTTTGCGCATGGAAGCGCCGCATGACCGGCCAGAAGCGGTCCGCGTCGATGCCGGTGCGGATCGCCGCATATTCGGGAAAGCGCGTGTGGAAGGCCGTTGTGAAGGGCACGCCGTGGTCGAGGCACCAGCGCCGCGCAGCCCAGCCGATCGGCCCTTCGGTGGCGATATGCACGACTTCCGGCGCGAAGGCCGTCATCATGCGGCGCAGGCCGAAGCGGGGGGCCACGGCCAGCCGGATTTCGCTGTAGCCCGGCAAGGGGACGGTCAGGAACCGCTGCGGCGTCAGGAGTTCCACTTCGTGCCCGCGCCGGTCCAGTTCCACGGTCGTCGCGCAGAGCGTGCGGACCACGCCGTTGACTTGCGGCAGCCAGGCGTCGGTGGCGATGGCGATTCGCATGCTGTCGGGATTCACGCCGGCACCTTCGCATTGCGCGGAGAGGCGGCGGCCTCGCGCGCGGTTTCCGCCGCCCAGTCGATCAGGGTGATGGCGCCGGTGACGTCCTCCGTCAGCGCGGTGCAGCTTTCCACCCAGTCGCCGTCGTTGTAGTAGGCGATGCCGTTGATGGTGCGGATTTCCGCGCTGTGGATATGGCCGCAGACGATGCCGTCCAGCCCCCGGCTCAAGGCTTCGTGGGCGACGGCTTCTTCATAGCTGCCGATATACTGGACCGCGTTCTTCACCTTCTTCTTGAGGAACGCGGAAAGCGACCAGTAGGGCATCTTCAGCCGCCGCCGCACGGCATTGAACACGATGTTGGCGCGCAGCAGCAGGCCGTATGCCTTGTCCCCCAGAAAGGCGAGCCAGCGGGCATAGAGCACCACCCCGTCGAAGCTGTCCCCGTGCGTGACCAGCAGCCTGCGTCCGTCGGCGGTTTCGTGGATCGCTTCCAACGCGATTTCCACGCCGCCGAACGTCATCCCGGCATAGTCGCGCAGCATCTCGTCATGGTTGCCCGCGATGAACACCACGCGCGTGCCGCGATGCGCCATCTTGAGGATGTGGCGGACGACTTCGTTATGTTCGTCCGGCCAATACCAGCCCTTGCGCAGCCGCCAGCCGTCCACGATGTCTCCCACCAGATAGAGCGTTTCGCATTCGATGGCGCGCAGGAAATCGGTGAGCAGCCTGGCGTTGCAGCCGCGCGTGCCGAGGTGAAGGTCCGAAATCCATACTGTCCGGTAGCGGCGTCTGGGCCGGAACGAGCGGGGTTCCGGGAGGTTGAGCCATTCGGGAATCCTGCCCTCGGACTGTCCGGGGCTGTCCCATATCCTGCCTTGCGGCCTGGATTTTGCCTTGAGCATGGCCGCGCTATGGCATCGCCGCATGGCACGGCAATGACGGAACGATGGCGGAACGATGAAACCGGCTCAGGTGCCGCCCGATACTATCCGTGTATCGAGGCCGAGGTATTGTCCCAGCCGCTTCAGGTCTTTTTCCGTCGCGGCGGTGGCCAGCGGCGCGCTGGCCGCATCGAGTGTCAGGACAAGCTTCTCGCCCCGCCTGACCAGCGCGCTGGTCCGCAGGGCCTTGTCCGCGAGGCCGGTGAAGCGACGGCACACCCGCACGGCCAGCCCGAGCGCTACGGCGTCCGACAGGCCGTCGGGCGATGCCAGGCGGTAGAGATCGCCCGGCAGTTCGGCGGCGCCGCCGTTTGACAGGACGCAGGCCGCCATCAGCGCCCGGCCTTCCGCATTTATGCCGACCCAGCGCTTGCGCAGGGCCCAGTTCACTGCCGCTTCAAGCCGTAAATTCGGTTCCAGCCGTTGCGAGGCGAGCGCCAGCAGGATGCCCGCCAGCCGCACCCGTTCCGGGATCGGAGAAAGCGCGGGGCTGGACCCAGCGATCCAGTCCGACACGGCCGCGCCCGTCGCGGCTTCGACACCCATGCCCGCGGCAAAGTCCGTGATGCCTTCCACCAGCGGGTCCATGCTGTCGATCATCGCGCCGCGATCGCGGAACAGCACGCCTTCGCGCAGGCCCCAGCTTGAAAAGACGAGGCGAGTGGGCGCGATTTCTCCGATCAGCACGGCGAGCAGCGCCGCCGTATCGGGCAGGCTGGCGATACGCTGGGCGGAAAGATCGGGAATCGGCGGCAACTGCCGGGTCCGCGCGAGCCTGTGGCACAGCTTGCGCGCCGTTTCGGGTGCAAGCTCGAATGCGTGGGGATCGTCGATGGGCCACGCGGTCTGGATCATGGCATAGCGGGCGAAGGCGCGGAACGATCCGCCCACCAGATAGAGCGGCCCCGCCGCCGCGCCGTTCCAGCCCGAGCCGCGCAGCAGTTTGCGCACGCGGCGCGCGAATTTGTCCGATCCCGTCTCGCGCAGTCTGGGCAGGCGCAGGGTGCCGAGTGGCAGGCTGACGCCGTGCTCACGCTCCAGCCCGTCGACGTGGACCAGTTCCAGGCTGCCGCCGCCGAGGTCGGCCACCACACCGCTGGCGCCGGGAAAGGCCGCAACGACGCCCAGCGCGCTTTTCAGGGCTTCCTCTTCGCCGGACAGGAGCCGGGGTTCCAGGCCCGCCAGACGCACTTCGTCGAGAAACGCCGCGCCGTCGGATGCGTCGCGCGCGGCGGCCGTCGCGACGGTGCGGATCGACGTCACGCCGCGCAGCTTCAGCAGCGCGGCGAAGCGCCGCAGCGCCGCCAGCGCCGCTTCGCGCGAGGATGGCGAAAGCGTTCCGTTTTCGGCCAGACCCCGGCCCAGCCGGGCCGTGACTTTCTCGTTCAGCAGGACTTCGGGCGCGCGTCGCGGTCCGCCATAGATCACGAGACGCACGGTGTTCGAGCCGATGTCGATCACGGCGTCCTGCATCCTTGCCGCCGCGCGATCCGATCCTGCCGCTACCATGATTGACGGGTCTCAGGCCGCGCCACGGCGCAGCGACAGCTTGGGCACCTTGCGGCCGCTGGTGAGCGCCGCGCCGCGGCCGGAAAGCGAAGGGTTGGTCATAAAATACCGATGCAGGTTGAACGGCTCGTCGCCGGGGCTCATCCGCCTATATTCGCCATCGCCATCGGAAAGCCAGCTTTGTTCGGTATCGAGCAGATTGGCCACCATGACCTGCTCCAGCACCTGATCGTGCACCGTGCCGTTGCGGATCGGCACCAGCAGTTCCACGCGCCGGTCGAGGTTGCGCTCCATCCCGTCGGCGGACGAGATGTAGAGCGCCGCCTTGCGGTTCGGCATGGGCGCGCCGTTGGCGAAGGCCCAGATGCGGCTGTGTTCGAGGAAGCGCCCGATGATCGACTTGACGGCGATGTTCTCGCTCAGGCCCGGCACGCCGGGGCGCAGGCAGCAGATGCCGCGCACCACCAGGCTGATGTCCACGCCCGCGGCGCTCGCTTCATAGAGCTTGTCGATCAGGCCGGGATCGGCGAGCGCGTTGAGCTTGCCCCAGATCGCGGAGGGCAGCCCCTTTGTGGCGTTGGCGATTTCGCGGTCGATCCGGTCGTAGAGCGCGGTTCGCAGGGAAAGCGGCGCGATGGCGACCATTTCGGTGCGACGCGGCTCGACATAACCGGTGACGAAATTGAACAGCCGCCCGGCGTCTCGCCCGGCCTTGGGATCGGCGGTGAAGAAGCTGAGATCGGTGTAGATGCGCGCCGTGACCGGGTGATAGTTGCCCGTGCCGAAATGGCAGTAAGTGCGGTATCCGTCCCCTTCGCGCCGCACGACCATCGAGACCTTGGCGTGCGTCTTCCAGTCCACGAAGCCATAGATCACCTGCACGCCCGCGCGTTCGAGCTGGCTGGCCCAGAGCAGGTTCTGCTCCTCGTCGAAACGGGCCTTCAGTTCCACGACCGCCGTGACGGATTTGCCCGCTTCCGCCGCAGCGATCAGCGCGGCGATGACGGCGGACTGCTTGCCCGCGCGGTAGAGCGTCTGCTTGATCGCCACGACGTCAGGGTCTTTCGCCGCCTGCTTCAGGAAATCTATCACCACCTCGAAGCTTTCGTAGGGATGGTGGATCACGATGTCCTTTTCCCGGATCGCGGCGAAGCAATCGCCGTCATGTTCCAGGATGCGTTCGGGGTAGCGTGGGCTGTAAGGCTCGAATTTCAGGTCGGGTCGGTCCGTCGCATCGACGATGGCGGAAAGGCCCGCCATGCCGATCAGCCCGTCCGTCTCGATGACGATGGCCTGCTCCAGCCGCAACTGGTCGCGCAGGAGCTGTTCCGCCTCGCGGTCGAACGCGCGTTCGAGTTGCAACACGATCACGCGGCCACGCCGCCTGCGCTGGATGGCGGTGCGGTAGTATCGCACCAGATCCTCGGCGTCCTCCTCCACTTCGATGTCGCTGTCGCGCAGGATGCGGAACACGCCGTGCCCGTGCACCTTGAAGCCGGGGAAGATGAGGTCCGCGTGGCGGCGGATCACTTCCTCGATGCTCACATGGATCGCCGGTTCGTCCGGCGCGTTGCCGGGAATCCGCACGAAGCGGGACAGCGCGGCGGGGATCAGGACCATTTCCATCACCCGTTCCTGATCCGCCGTGCGCGAGAGCGAGAACATCACGCCCATGCCCTGATTGGCGACGAACGGGAAAGGGTGGGCCGGGTCTATCGCCTGCGGCGTGATGATCGGCATGATGTGTTCGGCGAAATGCTCGCGCAGCCAGCGCGTGGCTGCTGCCTTGAGCCGTTCGCTTCCCGCCACGACGATGCCTTCATCCGCGAGGCCCGCCCTGAGTTCGCGCCAGATGCCCTGCTGCGCCCGCTCCAGTGCGATCACGCGCTCGCGCACGGCGGCAAGCTGCTGGCCCGGCGTCAGGCCGTCGATGGAGATTTCCTCGATGTTGCGTTGAACCTGCCCGGAAAGGCCCGCCACGCGCACCATGACGAACTCATCGAGATTGCTGCCGGAAATGGAAAGGAAGCGCAGGCGTTCCAGCAGGGGATAATCGGTGTTGCGCGCTTCGGCGAGGACGCGGGCGTTGAATGCCAGCCAGCTCAACTCGCGGTTGAAATAACGCGCTGGTCCCGTAACGGGCGGCGAAGCGGAGGCGGATGCGTGCGCGGGATTTTCCATCGGCCTTCCCGCATCGGGAAGCGATGTTGCAGTTTGATGACGGAATTGTGTCAGCTTTGAAGAGGGGCGAGTCATTCGTCCGCAGTCTGCCCGTTCCTTCCCGGCAATGCCAGTATATGCGTGCCGGTACGCGCGTTCGTGACTTATTGCGTGCCCAGCGCGCCGGTGATCCAGATGGCCGACAGCGCGAGGATCGCGAGAAGCAGGCTTATCATCAGCACATACCTCACGATGTGCGGGGTGCTGCCGCTTCGCGCTTCCTCGTCCGTAACGTGCACTTCGTCGCCGCGACGTTCCATGGCGTCCTCCTGCAAAAAGGGCCCGTGACCCGATCGGAAGGAAAACGCATGACAGGGCCGTGCGTTCCGGCGCGGCCCTGTCGAGGGGCGAATCTCAGTCGCGCAGCAGTTCGTTGATCCCGGTCTTGGCGCGGGTCTGCGCGTCCACGGTCTTGACGATCACGGCGCAGTAGAGCGACGGGCCGGGCGTGCCATCGGGGAGGGGCTTGCCCGGCATCGCGCCGGGGACGACCACCGCATAGGGCGGCACGCGGCCGATGTGGATTTCGCCGGTCGCACGATCCACGATCTTGGTGGACGCGCCGAGATAGACGCCCATCGACAACACCGCGCCTTCGCCCACGATCACGCCTTCGGCCACTTCGGAGCGCGCGCCGATGAAGCAGTTGTCCTCGATCACCACCGGATTGGCCTGGAGCGGTTCCAGCACGCCGCCGATGCCCACGCCGCCGGAAATATGCACGTTGCGGCCGATCTGCGCGCAGGAGCCGACTGTCGCCCAAGTGTCGACCATGGTGCCTTCGCCGACCCAGGCGCCGATGTTGACGAAACTGGGCATGAGCACCACGCCTTTGGAGATATGCGCGCCGCGCCGCGCGACGGCGCCCGGCACCACGCGGAAACCCGCCTCGCGGAAGCGAGTCTCGTCCCAGCCCGCGAACTTCAGCGGCACCTTGTCGAACGCGGGCGCGCCGGCGGAGCCGTATTCCATCGGGGCGTTGTCGTTCAGCCGGAACGAGAGCAGCACGGCCTTCTTGAGCCACTGGTTGACGGCCCAGCCGCCCTTTCCGTCAGGTTCCGCCACGCGCGCCGCGCCCGCATCGAGCAGGTCCAGCGCCTGGTCCACGATGGCGCGCACGTCGCCGCTGGCGGGCGTCACCGTGTCGCGGGCATCCCAGGCGGCTTCGATCGCGGCGGCAAGGTCGGACATCGGGGACTACTCCAATCGTTTGCGGGTTCGCGGCGAGCGCCTATAGCCTGTTGCGTCGCAGGACAAGGGTGCGACGGGCAACGGATCATGCCCGTGCCCCCGCGATTTCAGAAATCGGCCAGCGCGCGGCTCGATGGCCCGTCCGCGATGATCGTGCGGATGACGATCATTGTCTTGAACGACAGCACGCCCGCGTCTTCCGACAGCGCTTCGCGGGTGAACGCGTCATATTCCTCCATCGAGCCGACTTGCACCTTCAGCACGAAATCATCGTCGCCGGTCACTTCCCATGCGGCGGTCACTTCGCGATGGCGGGACAATCGCCTCGAAAAATCATCCAGCGGGCGGCGTCCGGGCTCCTTCATGCGCACCAGGACGTGCATGGTGAGCGCGGAACCTGTCAGCGCGGGATTCACCACGGCGATATCGGCGATGATTACGCCGTCCTCCCGCAACCGTCGCAACCGCCGCAACACGGCGGAGATCGACAGGCCCACCGTGTCCGCGAGTTCGCGGGCGGGCGCGAGATTGTTTTGCCGGACCAGCTCGATCAGGCGGCGGTCGAAAACGTCCAGATCGCTTAATTTTTGCATTTGAACCGGAATAAGTGAAAATTTTGGTCATATCTACTGCCAAATTAGGCGCCAAACGTCATGCGCCGCAGACTAGAGCTAGCTAAACGACATCAATGGAGATCGACTCGTGACTATGCTGCGCCGCTTTTTGCAAACCGTTCTGGAAACGTCGGAAGCGGCGGTAGCGGTGCATTACCGCGCGCCCTGGGCGCGTTAGGGCCGATCGACATTCAGATGATGGCGTGACGAAAATGGCGGCTTTCCGCGACCCGGAGCGCAGCGTATTTCCTATGCGTGAGCACCGGAAGCGCGGAACGCCGCCATTTGCAGGCCGTCAGGGCTGAATGTCGATCGGCCCTAGGCTCTGGCCCCTTGCGGTGCGGCTTCAGGGCCGCATCAATTCGCGCACGAAGCCGATCAGCCCGGTCTGGCGGGCGCGGCGCAGGCGTTCGGCGGCGAGGATCTGGCTGACCTTGCGGAAGCAGGTGTCGATGTCGTCGTTGACGACCACATAGTCATAGCCGTCCCAATGGCTGATTTCGGCCTGTGCGCGTTCCATCCGCCCGGCGATCACTTCCGCGCTGTCGGTTCCGCGAGACGTCAGGCGGCGGCGCAGTTCGTCGATGCTGGGCGGCAGCAGGAACACGCGCACCACATCGGTCTCCGCCTTCTGGTAAAGCTGCTGGGTGCCCTGCCAGTCGATATCGAACAGGAAGTCCCGCCCTTCGCGCAACCCCGTCTTGATCTGGGCCTTGGGCGTTCCATAGCTGTTCCCGAAGACGTGCGCCCATTCGAGGAAGCCGCCTTCTTCCACCGCGCTGTCGAACTCCGCCTGCGTGATGAAGTGATAGTCCCGCCCGTCCACTTCGCCGGGGCGCATGGGACGCGTCGTCGCGGAAACGGACATGCGGATATGGCCGTCCTCGGCCAGAATGCGGCGCGCGATGGTGGACTTGCCCGCGCCGGACGGCGAGGACAGGATGAACATCAGCCCACGGCGGCTCAATCCGCCGTCGGCTTGCGGCTCGATGCCGTGCGGAGGAAGGCTGGAAGGATCGACGGTCATGCCCGCTGATGGCGGGGCGACGGACGCAAATCAAGCCCCGAGAGGGCCAGGGTTCAGGTCTTGCGGCCCTTTTCGGCCTGCGCCTCCACTTGCGCCGCTCCTTGCGCCTTTACCACGCGCCGGTCGCGCTTGCGGTCATAGAGCGTCTTGGCGAGCAGTCCCCCGCCGATGACGATCGCGCCCGGCACGGAACGCATGGCAATGCGGGCGAGGGCCGTTCCCACCAGAGTCTGCGCCATGGTGCGGCCCTTGACGATGTTCTTCGCCTTTTCCGATGGATATTTCGCGCCCAGCACCGTGCGCTCCACTGCATGGCGCAGAAGTTGGCCGCCGCCGCGCAGGGCGATGTCGGCGATGATGACGTTGGTCATGGGGTTGGGGCTGAGCGGATTGGGGGCCGGTGAACTGGAGATTGGCGGACTGGAACCGGACGCCGGAGTGAGGCTTTCCGTTCCGCCTGCCGCCGCATGCACCTTGTCCCTGCGCTTTCGCGCCTTTTCCCGGGCCTCGGCGAACTTGCTTGCGATCCGGGATTTCTGGGTGGCCATCCTGTCTCTCGAAATCGCCTATTTCTTCTTTCCGAAATCGACCGTCACCACGTTCGATCCATCTTCGGGGGGCGTAACGCGCGAATCGCCTCCCTGTTCCGGCCCCTGTTCCGGCGAATCGTTCTCGGCGTCGTCATGCGGCTCGGGCTCGTCCTCCACTTGCACCGCCTGGAACTGGAGACCGAAATCGACCGCCGGATCGACAAAGGCCGTGATCGCGGAAAACGGAATCACCAGCTTGGTGGGAAGCTGGTTGAAGCTGAGGCCCACCGAGAAGGAATCGTCCTCCACTCGCAAATCCCAGAACTTGTTCTGGAGAACGATGGTCATTTCCTCGGGAAACCGTTCGTGCAGGTGCTGGGGAATGGAAACGCCGGGCGCGCCTGTCTTGAACGTGATGTAGAAGTGATGATTGCCCGGAAGTTCTCCGCCCGCGGCCTCCACCTGTCCCAGCACGCGGCCGACCACGGCGCGCAGCGCTTCCTGCACGATCTCGTCATAGGGGATCAGGCTGTCGGGCGTGGCGTCTGTCATCTTCCTTCAAGTGGCGTCGCCCAGGGGGACGGTCAAGCGGCTTTGTGCATCGCGCGGGCAATATTGCCGCGCGAACCCGGTGAAATCGGCGGCATCGGGCGATTTACTGGACATTGATACCGCGCGCGATATAGGCGCAGCCATGCGCACGGCCCGGATCACACGGAAAACCCAGGAAACCGACATCGCGGTCGAAGTGAACCTCGACGGCACGGGAACTTACGACGTTTCCACCGGCATCGGCTTTCTCGATCACATGATCGAGCAGTTCTCGCGCCATTCGCTGATCGACATCACGTGCCGCATCGCGGGCGACCTGCACGTCGATCAGCACCACACCACGGAAGACAGCGCGATCGCGATCGGCCAGGCCATTTCGCAGGCGCTGGGCGACAAGGCGGGTATCGGACGCTACGGCGCGGCCTATTCCCCGATGGACGAGACGCTGGCGCGCGTGGCGCTGGACATCTCCGGGCGGCCTTTCCTCGTCTGGAAGGCGAGCTTTTCGCAGCCGCGCCTCGGTGAAATGGATACTGAGCTGTTCGAGCACTGGTTCCATTCCATCGCGCAGGCGGCGGGCATCACGCTGCATATCGAACTGCTCTACGGCCAGAACAACCACCACATCATCGAAGGCATCTTCAAGGGCTTCGCCCGCGCGATGCGGCAGGCGGTGGAGGCCGATTCGCGCAAGGGCGGGGCGATTCCCTCCACCAAGGGCCTACTGGGTGGCTGAAGTCGTCGCCCTGGTCGATTACGGCGCGGGCAATCTCCATTCGGTCGCCAATGCGCTGAAGGCGGCGGGGGCGGCGAATGTGGCGGTCACGGCCGACCCGGACACGGTGCGCGCGGCGGATCGCGTGGTGCTGCCCGGCGTCGGTTCGTTCCGTGCCTGCGCCGAAGGACTGCGTGCCATTCCGCATCTGCTCGATTCGATGGCGGAGCGGGTGCTGGTCGGCGGTGCGCCGTTCCTCGGCATCTGTGTCGGCATGCAGCTTCTCGCCACGAGCGGTGTGGAACATGGCGTGACGGCGGGGCTGGGCTGGATCCCCGGGGAAGTGCGCCTGATCGAGCGCACAGATCCTGCCATCAAGATCCCGCACATGGGCTGGAACGACGTGGCGCTTGCCCCCCATGGCACGGCGGCGGACGTGCTGGAGCCGGGCGAGGCCTATTTCCTCCATTCCTACCATTTCATGCCTGAGGACGGGCATCATGTCGCCGCGATGACCGATCATGGCGGCGGGCTGGTCGCCGCGGTGGCGCGCGACAATATCGTGGGGGTGCAGTTCCACCCGGAAAAGAGCCAGAGCTATGGCCTCGGGCTGCTGGCCCGGTTCCTTGACTGGAAACCCTGACGCCGGAAAAGTCGCAAGCGGGAACCGTTGATCGTCCTGTTTCTTCCCTGCCATGAAGAAGCCGTGAGCGATGGAGCGTCCGAACCATGACATTTTCCACAGACCGGCTGGTGTTCGATCCGCGCGACGTGGACCTGTCGCGCTCGCCGCTTGCCGGGCATCTTGATGCCGAGACCTATGTGCTGGGCGCGTTCAACCCCGGCCTGACGGTTCTGCCCAATGGCAACCTGCTGCTGATGGTGCGCGTGGCCGAAGCGCTGCGCGTGCCGGTTCGCGGCGGCAAGGTCCACGCGATTCGGCGGGAACGGGACCGTTTCGTCCTCGACGGCTGGCCGCTGGATCGCGTTGACACCACGGCGGACGCGCGGACTTTCACGATCCGCGAGCAATGCTGGAATGTGCTAGCGCTGACCTCGCTATCATGGCTCCTCCCGGTGGAACTGTCGCCGGACGGGCTGGACGTGATCGCGACTCATTATGACCGGGCGCTGGCGCCGCAAGGCTCATGGGATTGCTATGGCATCGAGGATGCGCGGATCAGCCGGGTGAACGGGCGCTACTGGATGACGACATGCTCGGTCAGCCCGGAACGCCATGCGACGACTCTCCATACATCGGACAACGCTTTCGACTGGACGTTCGAGGGACTGGCGCTCGATCACCAGAACAAGGACATGCTGATCTTCGAGGGGCTGGTCGACGGTCGCTTCCGGGCACAGACCCGCCCCCTGGGCGACGTCTATTTCGCCTATCCGCCGGAAAGCGAATGGCTGCCCGGCCCGTCGATCAACCTCGCCTCCTCGCCCGACGGCCTGCACTGGAAGCCGGACCTCGCGCCCGGCATCCGCCCGCGTGCCGGATCGGCGGCGACGGCGCGCGTGGGCGGCGGGGCGCCGCCGGTACTGACGGAAATCGCCGGGCGGCGCGGCTGGCTGACTCTGTGGCACGGCGTGGAGCCGGGCGGCAGTGTCGGCATCTATCGCACCTACTGGTCGCTGCTCGACGAGCATGACCCTTCGCGAGCGCTGCTGAGCGGTGAAGCGCCGCTGCTCGAACCCGCGCCGGACCTCACGCGCCCGATTGCCGACCTCATGTATCTGGGCGACGTGGTGTTCACGACCGGCATCGTCGATGCGGGCAGTCATTTCATCGTCGCGTCGGGTGAAGCGGACCTCGCCTGCCGCGTCACGCACGTGCCAAAGGACTTCTTCCGTTAACCCCTGTCTGCTGCTAGGCGCGCGGCCATGATCGTATTCCCCGCAATCGACCTCAAGCAAGGGCAGGTCGTGCGCCTCGCCGAAGGCGACATGGCGCGCGCCACTGTCTATGGCGACAATCCGGCGGCGCAGGCCGTGCTTTTCGCCGAGGCGGGCGCGCAGTTCCTGCATGTCGTCGATCTCGACGGATCGTTCGCCGGGCGGGCGGAAAACCGCGAGGCGGTCGAGGCGATTCTTGAGGCATTTCCCGGCCACGTCCAGCTTGGCGGCGGCATCCGCACGCCTGAAGCGGTCGAAGGCTGGTTCGATCTGGGGGTGAGCCGCGTCGTCATGGGCACGGCGGCGTTGAAAGACCCCCAGTTCGTCAAGGACATGGCCAGGGCGTTCCCCGGCGGCATCGTCGTGGCGGTGGACGCGCGCGATGGCATGGTGGCGACCGAAGGCTGGGCGGAAGTGTCCGACGTGTCGGTGGTGGACATGGCCCGCCGGTTCGAGGACGCGGGCGTGGCCTCGCTGCTGTTCACCGATATCGGGCGCGACGGACTGCTCAAGGGGTGCAACGTCGATGCCACGGTTGATCTCGCGCGGCGGACCGGCTTGCCGGTGATCGCCAGCGGCGGCGTGAAAGGGCTGGACGATATCCGCCTGCTTTCCATCCATGCGGTGGACGGCATCGAAGGCGTCATCACCGGCCGCGCGCTCTATGACGGCAGGCTGGATCTGGCGGCGGCGATCGCCATGGCGGAGGCCGCATAGAATGACCGTCCGCATCCGCGTCATCCCTTGCCTCGACGTGGCCGACGGCCGCGTGGTCAAGGGCGTGAACTTCGTGGACCTCAAGGACGCGGGCGATCCGGTGGAACAGGCGCGCGCCTATGACGCGGCGGGGGCGGACGAACTGTGTTTTCTCGATATTTCCGCCAGCCACGAAGGGCGCGGAACTCTGCTCGATATCGTGACGCGCACGGCGGAAGTCTGCTTCATGCCGCTGACGGTGGGCGGCGGCGTCCGCGCGGCGGAGGACGCGCGCGCTCTGCTGCTGGCGGGCGCCGACAAGGTGGCGATCAATTCCGCCGCCGTTTCCCGGCCCGAAGTGGTGGCCGACATTGCCGACCGCTTTGGCAGCCAGTGCTGCGTGGCCTCGGTCGATGCGCGAAAGTCGGGGGAGGGGTGGGAAATCTTCACGCATGGCGGCAGGCGCGCGACGGGCATCGACGCCGTCGTCCATGCCGTGAAACTGGCGGAACTGGGCGCGGGCGAACTGCTCGTCACGTCGATGGACGGGGACGGCACTCAGGCGGGCTATGACCTGGAACTGACGCGCGCGATCGCCGATGCCGTCAGCGTGCCGGTGATCGCCAGCGGCGGCGTGGGCACGCTCGACCATCTGGTCGCGGGCGTGACGCAAGGCCATGCCAGCGCGGTGCTGGCCGCGTCGATCTTCCATTTCGGCAAGCATTCCATCGCCGATGCGCATGCGGCGTTGCGGGCGGCGGGGCTGCCCGCGCGAGGGTGAACGAGAGTGGGGCCAGGTGTCGGGAATCCTGACATGTCGCCGCTGCGCCGTTGCCATAATCAACTAATTTCTGTTGATTTTTCATACTTTTTCATATCTGGCGCAGGGCTTGCTTGGTCTGCGGCATGCGCGCGCCTCTTGCCGGTTTCTGCCTTTTCATGGCGTCCATGGTTCCCGCCCATGCGGCCCAGTCCTTCGTCCTGCCCGATCCCAGCGGCCTCACGCTCTTCGCCCTGGGGGTTGCCGGTCTCATCATCGGGCGCCGTGTCGCCGCGCGCCGCAAGGACGAGGATTGACGGGGAAGGATTGACCCTGCCCCCGCTTCGCCGCATGTGCGGCTGCGATGCCTGAAACGCCCTCCTCAGATACCTTGGCCCGCCTGGAGGCGACGATCGCCGCGCGCCGCGCCGCCGATCCTTCGGAAAGCTATGTCGCGAAGCTGAATGCGCGCGGCTTGCCCAAGATCACGCAGAAGCTGGGCGAGGAAGCCGTGGAAACCGTGATCGCCGCGCTTTCGGGCGATCGCGCCGAACTGGTGGGCGAAGCGGCGGACCTGCTGTTCCACTTGCTGGTGCTGCTGGGGGCGAAGGACGTGCCGCTGGCCGAAGTGCTTGCGGAACTGGACCGGCGCGAAGGCACGTCCGGCATCGCGGAAAAGGCGTCACGGCCACGATAAGCGCACTGGAGGAAAGCTGACATGCCCATCGACCCCCGCGAACCTTACGACGACAACAATATCTTCGCGCGAATCCTGCGCGGCGAACTGCCGTGCAACAAGGTCTATGAGGACGATTTCGCGCTGGCCTTCCACGATATCCGCCCGCAGGCGCCGGTCCATGTCCTGGTCATCCCCAGGGGATCTTACGTAAGCTGGGACGATTTCACGCAAAAGGCGCCGGACGCGGAGATCGCGGGCTTCATGCGCTCGGTGGGTGCCGTGACTCGCCAACTGGAACTGGACCGGCCGGGCTATCGCCTGATGGTCAACATGGGTGGGCATGGCCATCAGGAAGTGCCGCACCTGCACGTTCATATCTTCGGCGGGCGGCAGTTCTACCAGATGATCCCGGACTGACGGCGGGCCGGGCACGGGCGGGGCGTGCCCTATTTGCCTTGAGCCGAAGGTTGCGCCTTGCCCTTCGACTCGCCGCACGCTTAAACACGCGGCTTCATGACTGCGTTTCCTGAACCTTGCGCCGGAATATTCGATGGCCCTGTCCATCGCTTCGCCCTGCGCGTCTGGTTCGAGGACACGGACATGACGGGCGTGGTCTATCACGCCAATTACCTGCGCTGGTTCGAGCGCGCCCGGTCCGACATGGTGCGGCTGCTGGGGATCGACCAGCGCGCGGCGCATGAACGCGGCGAGGGCGCCTATGCCGTGACGGATCTTGCCATCCGTTACCGTTCGCCCGCCCGGCTGGACGACGTGGTCGTGATCGAAAGCCGCGCGCTGGAACTGCGCGGCGCCAGTTGCCGCATCGGACAGCGCGCCTTGCGGGCCGATGACCGCGCCCCGCCGGTCCTGCTCGCGGAAGCCGACGTGCGCGTCGCGTTCGTCGCTCCCGATGGTCGTCCGCGCCGCCAGCCGCCTGCCTGGCGCGAAGCCTTTGCCTCTCTCGTGCGTTCGGTATCCGCCGGACCCGGTAATTCTTTCGACAATCAGGAAACCCGATGACCGAACTTTCGCTTCTGTCCTTCGCGACGGCCGCCGCTGGCGCGCCCACGCATCTCAATCCGGTCAAGCTGTTCCTCGATGCTGATATCGTCGTGCAGGCGATCATGGCGGGCCTGATCCTCGCCAGCATCTGGACATGGGCGATCATCGTCTCTTTCTGGATGAGGATGGGCCGGGTGAGGCGGCGCTGCGATGCCTATGAAAAGGATTTCTGGTCCGCCCGCGATTTCGAGGCCTATCAGGAACAGCGCGGGCAGGGCGACGTGCCGCTGGCGCGCGTGTCCGCGGCCGGATTGACGGAGTGGCGGCGGACCGCTTCGGCCAAGGTGATCGACCGGGAAGGCGGGCGCCAGCGCCTTGCCCTCGCGCTCGATTCGGCGGTCGCGGCCGAAGCGGACGGCCTGGCGGAGCGGCTCAACTTCCTGGCGACGGTCGGCGCGGTCGCGCCATTCGTCGGCCTGTTCGGCACGGTCTGGGGCATCATGAACAGCTTTTTCCAGATCGGGCAGCAGCAGAACTCGTCGCTCGCCGTGGTGGCGCCGGGGATTTCCGAGGCGCTGTTCGCCACCGCGATCGGCCTGTTTGCCGCTATTCCCGCTGTCATCGCCTACAACCGCTTCTCGCACCGGGTGAACGCCTTCGAGGCGCGGATGCAGCGGTTCGCGGACCGTTTCCACGGCTCGCTCGGCCGCCAACTGGAGGCGCTGTAGATGGCGATGGGCGTTTCCTCATCCGGCGGACGGGGCCGGGGGCGACGGGCCGGAGGGAGAGGGGGCCGCGCGCCCATGGCGGACATCAACGTGACGCCGCTGGTGGACGTCATGCTGGTGCTGCTCATCATCTTCATGGTGACGGCGCCGCTGCTCAAGGCCGCCGTGCCCATCGAACTGCCCGAAAGCCGTGCCAAGGCGCTGTCCGAGGAAAAGGACCAGATCACCATCAGCCTGACGCGCGACGGCACGCTCTACCTGGACGAAAACCCGGTCGCGCCGGGCGAACTGGCGGACCGGCTGGCGGATGTGCCGCCGGGGCCGGACGGCAAGCCGCCGCTCGTCACTTTGCGGGCGGACAAGGCGCTGGATTACGGGCGCGTCATGGCGGTGATGGGCGAACTGAACCACGCGGGCTTCACGTCGATCTCGCTGGTGACGGCGGCGGGGAGCGTTGCGCCGAAAGGGGACGCACCGCGTGTAAGCCCCGGTTCAGGAACGGCTGAATAGGCCGGATTCATGGCGGTTACGGCTCTTCGCAGCGAAGAACGCATCGGGCTGGGCATCGCGCTTGCGGCCCATGCGGGCCTGATCGCGCTGCTGTTGTGGCGGCCGCCGACAGGCCCCGCGGTGCCGCTGCCGGAACGCATCGAAGTGACGATCAGCGACGATGTCGGACTGACGTCCACGTCCCCCCAACCCGATGCGCAGGCCGCGCCCGATGTCGCGCCGCAACTGGGAGAGCCCGCGCCCGCCGAAGCAGACCCGATGGAAGCAACGGAGCCGGAGCCAGCGCCCGTTCCTCCGGCGCCCGCGCCGAAGCCGCAACCTAAACCGGAACCGCGACCCCAGCCGAAACCGCAGCCGCGCCCCGTTCCCAAGGCTGAGCCTCCCAAACCTGCGCCCCCCAAGCCTGCGCCAAGGCCGGTGCCCAAGGCCGCGCCGCGTCCGGTTCCCAAGGCTTCACCCCAACCCAGCCCCCGGCCAGCCCCGCAAGCCGCCGCTCCGAAAGCGGCTCCAAAAGCCGCGCCTGCCGCTCCTCGTCCGGCATCCAGCCCTGCGCCCGCCGCCGCGCGGCCGGCGGCTAAGGCATCGTCCCCTGCGCAGACCGCCCAGCCCGGTGGCAGCCGCATCGGGGCGAATTTCCTGGAAGGCGTGCAAGGCGCCCGGTCCACGGGGCAGTCGCAAGCCGCGCCCGCCGCCGCTATCGGCCCGGCGGTGCGTTCTTCGCTCGCCAGTTCCATATCCCGTCAGTTGAAGCCCAGATGGGCTGCCCCGCAAGGCGCGGAAGCGGAATTGCTGGTGACGGTGCTGTCCTGGGATCTCAACGCCGATGGCTCGCTTGCCGGCAAGCCGCGCGTGGTGCGGCAGGAAGGCATTACCGACGCCAACCGCGCCCAGGCGGCCCGCCATGCCGAACAGGCGATCCGCGCCGTGGAACTGGCCGCGCCTTTCGATCTTCCCGCGCAGTATTATGACGCGTGGAAGCGTGTATCATCCTTCCGTTTCGACCGGAGATTGTCACAATGAAGCGCACAATGACCGGCTGTTTGCTCGCTCTTCTGGCGGCGACCGCGCTGCTTCCCGCAAGCGTTTCCGCGCAGGCCCCGGCCCCGAACCCGTCCGCGGTGCAGGTGCCGCCCGCGGAAGTCGCGGATGACGGCGGACTGTCCGGCTCCGTCTCCGATGAAAGCGAATGGCAGGATCTGGGCATCGCTATCACGGTCTTCGCCACCGATCAGGATGTGCCGACGCAGACCACCGAGGGATCGACCGCCGCGCTGGGCCGCAGCCTTGCTTCGGTGGTTTCGGCCAACCTCAGGAACAACGGCCTGTTCAAGCCCAGCGGGCCCGGCGGTCTGCCGCAGCCGCCGTTTTCGCAAATTCAGGCGCCCGACTATGCCATGTGGCGCGGGCGTTCGGCGGAAATGCTGGTGCAGGGCTATGTCCGGGCCAGCGGCAACGGGCAGCTTGCCATCGGCTGCTACCTCTACGACGTTGGCCTGCAACAGCGGCTCGCCAGCGCCGGATGGGTCGTGGCGGCGGGGGACTGGCGGCGTGCGGCGCACAAGTGCGCGGACATGGTCTATGCCCGCCTCTCCGGCGAAAGCCCGTTCTTCGACAGCCGGATCGCCTATATCGCCGAAACCGGACCGAAGGACCGCCGTATGAAGCGGCTGGCGATCATGGATTCGGACGGGGCGAACCACCGCTATCTGACGAGCGGGCAGGCCATGGCGCTGACGCCGCGCTTCTCACCCGACTACAAGGAAATCCTCTACCTTTCCTACCTGAACGGCAACCCGCGCATCTACGTCTATAACCTCGACAGCAATTCGCAGCGCCTGATCGTGGAAACGGGCAATCCCACCATGGCGCCGCGCTGGTCGCCGGACGGCAAGTGGATTCTCTATTCCATAGCCATGGGCGGCAACACCGATATCTACAAGGTGAGCGCGTCGGGCGGCCGGCCGGTGAAGCTGACGGACAGCCCCGGCATCGACATCGGCGGCAGCTTCTCGCCCGATGGCAGCCAGATCGTGTTCGAGAGCGACCGTTCCGGCAGCCAGCAGATCTACGTGATGAACGCGGACGGATCGAACCAGCGGCGCGTCAGCTTCTTCGGCGGCCGCGCGGCGACCCCGGAATGGAGCCCGCGCGGTGACCAGATCGCCTTCACGCATATCGTCGGCAATCTGCGAGTCGCGGTGATGAGCCCCGGCGGTGGCGGCCTGCGCTATCTGACCGACAACTGGCAGGACGAAGCGCCGACATGGTCGCCCAACGGACGGATCATCCAGTTCTTCCGCACCGAAAAGACCTCGGGCAGGACTTCGATCTGGCAGGTGGACCTGACAGGCCGCAACGAGCGCCGCCTGCCGACACCCGTCAATGCTTCCGATCCGGCGTGGGGGCCGATCCGTCCCTGACGGCACGCGATGAATTGAACGGGAACCCCATCGTCCCGTCCCGGTTGTGTTCAAAAGTGAAAGGAGAATGCCCATGGCAAAGCTTTCGATGACAGGTGCCGGCGCGTTATTGCTGGCTGGCTCCCTTGCCTTGTCGGCCTGCGCGTCGAAGGCGCCCAAGCAATTGCCGCCCGATCCGGGCACGTCCACGACGACCACGGGCGCCGGCACCGGCACGGGCGCGCCCATTCCCGGCAGCCAGGGCGATTTCCTTGCCTTCACGCAAGGCGCGGACACGATCTATTTCGATACCGACAAGTCGAACATCGACAGTGCCGATGCCGCCGCGTTGCAGACGCAGGCGCAGTGGCTGCTGCGCTATCCCAACAAGCGCGCCACGCTGGAAGGCCACGCTGATGAACGCGGCACGCGCGAATACAACCTCGCGCTGGGCGAACGCCGGGCCAACGCCGCCAAGAACTATCTGGCCAGCGTCGGGGTCGAGCCGGGCCGCATCTCGACTGTCAGCTACGGCAAGGAACGCCCGGTGGCGTTGGGGTCCGATCCCGCGTCATGGGCGCGCAACCGCCGCGCGGTGACGGTTACGATAGACTGATGGGGAGGCTGGCGGGGCGGTCCACTCACCCCGCCAGGCCCCTAGCGGATCGCCGGTATCCAGCGAAAAGGTGACGGTAGCGCGGGAATTTCCGTGCTGACGTCGATCCTTACCGCTTCCGGTCCCAGCGAGATCCGCGTCGAATGTTCTCCAAACAGCGTGAACAGCGCCATCGCCAGAATTGAAAATGCCGCCGCGATCGCGAGTCTTGCGCTCATGATCTTTCCCACTGCGCTATTGAAAGCAGGTGCGTTGTGGCCTGCCCACTATGAACCTGCTGTTTACGCCGGAGCGTGAAGGCATCGCGGCGTGAATCATAAACCGGGGTCTTGCACGCCCGCGCCAAGCGGCTATCCGGGACGGATGAGCCGGGCACGCCGATCGAACGACTGGGGATTTCCGCGCTGGCGGGGCTATGAAGGCGCGCGCGAGGCGGCGCGGATACGCCTTTGCGACCGCGCGGGATGCACCGAGCCGGGCGATTGTCCCGCGCCCAAATCGCCCAACAGCCCGGATCGCTGGTATTTCTGCCAGAAGCATGCGGCGGAATACAACGCCGGGTGGGACTATTTCGCCGGGCTGTCCGCCGAGGAAGCCGTCGAGCGCGAAGCGAAGGAACGCCAGACGCACGAAGGCTACCGCGAATCCGCGCACTACGGCTGGGCCGCATCGGGCGACGGCAGCCGCAGCCGCGACGAATTGCGGGCGCTTGACGTGCTGGAACTCGATCCCGACGCCGATTTCGAGGCGGTGAAGAAAGCCTGGCGCGCCAAGGCCAAGGAAGTGCACCCCGATGTCCGCCCCGGCGACGAAGCGGCGGCGGCGGCGTTCCAGACCTATCAGGCGGCCTATGACGTGCTGCGTGCCGCCGAGGAACGGCGGGAGTGGAAGGGCTGAAGGGCGGTTTTCTCAGCGCACCAGCGCGTCTATCGTCCAGATCGCGCCGACGATCAGGAAAATGCCCGCCACGTCCAGGATGAAGCCCGCCTTGAGCACGCGCGGCAGCGCGACATGTCCGGTGGCCCAGGCCAGCGCGTTCGGCCCTGTTCCGGCGGGCAGCATGAAGCCCCAGCTTGCCGCCATCGCGGCTGGAAGCGCCAGCAGGATCGGGTCCGCGCCCAGCGCGCCGACCAGCGCCGCGACGACCGGCATGAAGCCGCTAGCCGCCGCGACGTTGCTGGCGAATTCCGTCACCAGTACGACGATGGCGACCAGAGCCAGCGCGATGATGGGCAAGGGCACACCGGCGAGCGGCATGAGTTGCACGCCGATCCATTCCGCCAGCCCGGAACGTTCCATGCCCATGGCCAGCGCCAGCCCGCCCCCGAACATCAGCACGACGTCCCACGGCGCGCGATTGGCTTCCTTCCATACCAGCATGGGCCGCCCGGTGCCGTCGGGGAGCAGGAACAGCGCCAGGCCGGCCACGGCCGCCACGGTGCCGTCGGTCAGGGCACCCTTGGGAAAGAGCGGCTCGATCAGCGGCAGCGACAGCCAGGCGAGCATGGTGAGGCAGACCACGGGGACGAGCCTGCGTTCCGCCGTTGTCCATTCGCGCGTGCCGGAGATGGCCGCGCGCGCGGCGTCAGGATCGAAGCTGTCCTGGTGAAGGCGCTGGACGCGCGCGATGATGAAGGCGGCCAGCGGCACGGATATCAGCACGATGGGCAGGCCGTAGAGGCTCCATTCCGCGAAGCTGATCCGCACCCCCAGCGTCTTTTCGATGAGGCCGACGCCGATGGCGTTGGACGGCGTGCCGACCAGTGTGCCGTATCCGCCCAGAGTGGCGGCAAAGGCGATGCCCATCGGCAGCGCGCCCGCCATGCCCGATGTGTCGCCCGGCTTCACGCCGCCCGCCGCCAGCATCGCCAGCGCCATGGGCATCATGATGAGCGCAGTGGACGTGTTCGAATTGATCGTCGAAAGCAGGGCAGTGGCGGCCATGACCGCAAGCAGCAGGCTGCCCGACGAATGCCCGCCGCGCTTGAGGATGGAAAGCGCCAGCCTTCGGTGCAGGCCGGTGCGCTCTATGGCCAGCGCGAGGAACGCGCCGCCGATGAACAGGAACATGATCGGCGAATAATAGGCGGAGGCGGTCTGGTTCGCATTGGCGATGCCCAGCATCGGCAGCACGATGAACGGCAGGAAGGCCGTGACGTAGAGCGGGATCGCTTCGCTGATCCACCAGGCGGCCATCCACCAGACCAGCCCGGCGACGGCCCATGCCTCGGCGCTCATCGCCTCGGGCGGGGGGAACAGCAGCGTCAGCGCAAAGCCCAGCAGGCCCAGCCATAACCCGATCCCGCGTGCCGTCATGCCCCCTCCGTCGCCGCCCGTGCGCCATAGCCGCGGAAAGGGCCGGTCGGAAAGGGCGTAGTGAAGCGGGGCACGAAAAAGGGCGCCGTCGCAGGCGCCCTCGATTCGCTGCTGTCACGCAAACCCTTTCGGGGCCTATTTCGGCGACAATACCATCAGCATCTGACGGCCTTCCATGCGGGGATAGGCCTCGATCTTGGCGATTTCGTTGACGTCTTCCTGCACGCGGCGCAGCAGGTCCATGCCGAGCTGCTGGTGCGAAAGCTCACGCCCCCGGAAACGCAGGGTTACTTTCACCTTGTCGCCATCCTCGATGAAGCGGCGGACGTTGCGCATCTTCACATCGTAATCGTGATCGTCGATGTTGGGACGCATCTTTATTTCTTTGATTTCCTGCGTTTTCTGCGTCTTGCGCGCGGCGTTGGCCTTTTTCTGCGCCTCGTAGCGATACTTGCCGACATCAAGGAATTTGCACACCGGCGGATCGGCGTTGGGCGACACTTCGACGAGATCAAGCCCGACGTCGGCGGCCTGTTCGATCGCCTCGCGAGTATACATGACGCCCACATTCTCTCCGTTCTCGTCGATCACGCGAACCTTGTCGGATTGAATGAACTGGTTGAAGCGCGGCCCGCTCTTTACGGGGGGCGTCATCATGCGCCGGGGTGGGGGTGCTATTGTAGGCTCTCCTGAATAGATGCTCGGTTTGTGGCCGCGTCCTTAAAGCGAATCGCGGGTCCATGGAAGGCAGGAAACGCAGGGCGCGCGCAATTACCGTCGAATGACGGGCCGGAAAGGCGCCAGAGTCATGCCACCGTCACGCCGCCGCGCGCCACAAGGGGTATGTAAGAAGCCGCCCGTCCGCCTGCAAGGCCGCGTCGATGGCGTCGGCGGGCCGCATCGCGGCGAGGATTGCCGGATCGGCGGCATTCATCCCGCCCGTGAGCGCGCCGAAGGCGGGCAGGATCATGCGTTGGGCCTTGCCGGGGCCGCCCCCGCCGATCACGGCGCAGGCGCGCGCGATCCGCCGCCCGCGCACCATGAGCGAAAAACGCGGATGGAAATGGCCGGACAGTTCGGGCCGCGTTTCCCCGGCAAGCGCCTTGTGGCGCAGCACTGCGCCGCCGATGGTCAGTTCCTCCGCCAGCGTGCCGCCAACCCGCGCTTCCATTCCGGCGTCGTGGTTGCCGGTGATCCATACCCAGTCCACGGCGCGGGTCAGTGCCGCGAGCATTCCGGCGGCGTGCGGTTCCAGTCGTGACGGTCCGGCATTGTCGTGGAAGTTGTCGCCCAGCGCAAAGACTCGCCGCGCGCCCGTTTCCCGGAGGGCGAGCGCCACGCGTTCCAGCGTTTCGCGGCTGTCGTATGGGGGCAGCATCTGGCCATGGCGGGCGAAGAAACTGGCCTTTTCCAGATGCAGGTCCGCCACCAGCAGCGCCGCTTCGCGCGGCCAGTAGAGCGCGCGGCCTTGCACCAGATGCCATTCCTGCCCGGCGAACGAAAGGGGAACCATGGCTTGTGCTTGCCGGAAGCGTCCCGGCTTGGCAAGGGGCTGCCATGACCGACTGGAAACCCTATACCGACCGCGCCCGCCAATGGTTCGAGAGCCTGCGCGACGCCATCTGCGCCGAGTTCGAGGCGATCGAGCGCGAGGCGGGCGGCGATGCGCGCTTCGATTATACGCCGTGGACGCGGGTCGAGGAAGGCAACCCCGCGCCCGGCGGTGGCACGCAAGGATTGATGAAGGGCCGCGTGTTCGAGAAGGTCGGCGTCAACGTCTCGACTGTTTCGGGCGCACTTTCCAAGGACTTCGCGGCTTCGATCAACGGGGCGAGCGCGGCGGAAAACGCCTTTTCGGCCACCGGCATCAGCCTTGTCGCGCATATGGCCAATCCGCATGTTCCCGCCGTCCATATGAACACGCGGTTCCTGACGACGACGAAAGCATGGTTCGGCGGCGGGGCGGACCTCAACCCCCCGATTCCCTACGACGAGGATACGGCGGAGTTCCACGCCGCGATGAAGGCCGCCTGCGACAGCCACGGCGCGGATTACCACGAACGGTTCAAGGCCTGGGCGGACGACTATTTCTATATTCCCCACCGTAAGGTGCATCGCGGCGTCGGCGGTATCTTCTACGATCACCTCGAATGCGCGGACGAGGCGCAGTGGGAGGCGAATTTCGCTTTCACTCGCGCGGTGGGCGAAGCGTTCCTGGCCGTGTTTCCCCGGCTGGTGCGCCGCCGCATGGGGCTGGACTTCACGCCCGGGGACAAGGCGCGCCAGCTTGAATGGCGGGGGCGCTATGCCGAATTCAATCTGGTCTATGATCGGGGCACGCTGTTCGGCCTCAGGACGGGGGGCAATATCGACGCCATCCTGATGAGCTTGCCGCCGGAGGTCACCTGGTCATAGGCTGGGGTAGCGTCCGAACGAACGGAGGATAGAGCATGGGCAGTCAGGACATTCGCGCGAAGATGGGCAGGATCGGCTTCTGGTCGTTCGAGATGCGTTTCGGCGACAAGGGCGAAGTGCCCGAGGCAGCGGCGGAGATCGAGGAACTGGGATATGGCGCGCTCTGGCTGCCCGGCGGCCTCGAAGGCGGCGCGCTGGCCGATGTTGACAGGCTTGTCGCCGCCACGGACCGGATCGTGATCGCCGTCGGCATCCTCAACATCTACAAGGAAGACCCCGCCGAAATCGCCGCCTGGTGGCAGGCACAGAGCGAGCAGACGCAAGGCCGCGTGCTGCTGGGGCTGGGCGTCAGCCATGGCCCGGTGATCGGGGCGGACTATACCAAGCCGCTGGCCACGATGAGCGGCTATCTCGACCAGCTCGATGCGCTGGGGCAGCCGCGCGATTCGCTGTGCATCGCGGCGCTGGGGCCGAAGATGCTGGCCCTCTCGCGTGATCGTTCGCTCGGCTCCCATCCCTATCTCGGCCCGCCGGAGCATACCCGCGCCGCGCGCGAGGTGCTGGGGCCGGACAAACTGCTGGCGCCGGAAGTGGGCGCCATTCTCGAAACCGATCCGGCGAAGGCGCGCGACATCGGGCGTCAGGCCCTGGCGACATACAGCCGTTTACCGAACTACGTGAACAACTGGCTGCGCCACGGCTTCACGCGGGAGGATGTCGACAATCTGAGCGACCGGCTGGTGGACCGGATATTCGCCTGGGGCGACATGGACCGCATCGCCGCGCGCGTTCGCGAACACCTCGACGCGGGGGCCGATCATGTCTGCGTGCAGGCGATCCGGGGCGCTTCGGTGCCGGATTTTCCGGCATCGCGCGCCGCCGCCCGCGCTCTGGCGAAAGGGCTGCTTTGACGTGAACGGGACGCCGCGACGGCTCTTTCTGGCAGCCATCGCGGCGGGCATGATCGGGCTTGCCGTTCCCGCGCTTGCCCAGTCGCCGGAACAGGTAGCCGCCGATGCACTGAAGGCCGCGCCGGTGTGGGACGGCCACAATGATGTGCCGATCGCGTTGCGTCAGCGGTTGCACAACATGCTCGGCGATTTCGATTTCCGCGACACGTCGCAGATGGCCAATGCGGCGGGGCGCGTGATGCACACCGATCTGGCGAGGCTGCGCAAGGGGCGGGTCGGCGCGCAGTTCTGGTCCGTCTTCGTGCCCGCGTCCCTGCCTGAGCCACAGGCCGTGCAGGCGACCATCGAGCAGATCGACCTGACGAAGCGGCTGATCGCGCGCTATCCGGCGGACCTGCGACTGGCCCTGACGGCGGCGGACGTGGAACGCGCGATGAAGGCGGGGCGAGTGGCGTCGCTGATGGGCATGGAAGGCGGCCATTCGATCGGCGGGTCGCTGGGCGTGTTGCGCCAGATGCATGCGCTGGGCGTGCGCTACATGACGCTTACCCATTCGCGCAACACGGCCTGGGCCGACAGCGCGACCGACAGGCCCGCGCACGGGGGCCTCACGGATTTCGGCAGGGACGTGGTGCGCGAAATGCAGCGCATCGGCATGCTCGTCGATCTCAGCCACGTCAGCGAAGCGACGATGATGGACGCGCTCGACGTGGCCCGCGCGCCGGTGATGTTCAGCCATTCGGGCGCGAAAGGCGTGACCGGCCATCCCCGCAACGTGCCCGATGCGGTGCTCGATCGCCTGAAGGCGAACGGCGGCATCGTCATGGCCGTGACCTTGCCCGACTATGTGAGCGAGGACGTGCGGCATTGGGTCGCGAAGTGGAAGGGGGAGCAGGCGCGGCTCGTTTCCCTCCATCCCGGCGATCCGAATGCGGTCACCGCCGGCATGGCGGAGTGGGAAACCGTCAACCCCGCCCCCAGGGCAAGGGCTTCGCAAGTGGCCGATCATGTGGACTACATCGCCAGGCGCACCGGTGTCGATCATGTCGGCATCGGTGGCGATTTCGACGGAATGTCGTCCGTGGTGCAGGGGATGGAGGACGTCTCCACCTATCCCGCGCTTTTCACGGAACTGGCCCGCCGGGGCTATTCGCGCGCCGACCTCGAAAAGATCGCGAGCCGCAACATGCTGCGCGTGCTGCGCGCGGCGGAGAGTTATGCGGCGTCGCGGCGGAAAGAGGCGCCCATCGAAGCGCCCACGGCGTTCTGAACGAAATCAGATCAGGCCGAGACGGCTCAGATCACCCACAAGGCGCGCGGGCAGGGCATCGTCCGCCGTTTCCCCCTGTCCGAGATCGGACGGCGCGTCCTCGTCCTTGAGATAACGCCACCCCTGATGCGCCCGGCGCGGGCGCGGCTGCACCGCGATCAGGCGCGGCTCCAGCCTGATCCACCAGCGCCCGTCCTCGCGCTGCGCGAAGCCGATCAGGGGCGAACGGCCGACCAGCGTGTGCTCGTGGATCCAGAACAGCGATCCGCCCGCCATCTCCTCGTGCCGCTTGGGCAGATAGCGCGTGGTCAGCCGGGCTTCGCCGGGCTGTTCCTCAAGCCATTCCCGCAGCGCTTCCACGCTTTGCGCGCCGAACGCGATCTTGGTCATATGGAGGGGCATCGCGCGGTCCCGGCTCGTCAATTCGCCAGCCCGCTCAGCACGGCAAGGCCGAGGAAGCTGAAAAAGCCCATCACGTCCGTCGCCATGGTGACGAACACGGCGGACGACACCGCCGGGTCTATGCGCAGCTTCTGGAGTGTCAGAGGCACAAGGATACCCGCCGAACCCGCCACCAGATTGTTGATGAGCATCGCGGCCGCGATCACGCCGCCGAGCAGCGGATTGCCATAGAGCACCGCCACCGCCGTTCCGATCAGGATGCCCAGCGTCGTGCCATTCGCCATGGCGATGGTGAATTCGCGGCCGATCATCTTCCAGGTGTTGGTGCTCGTGATCTGGTTGGTGGCGAGCGCCCGCACCGTGACGGCCAGTGTCTGGGTGGCCGCGTTGCCGCCCATGCCGGAAACGATGGGCATCAGCACGGCCAGCAACGCGAAGCGGGCAATGGCGTCCTGAAACACGCCGACCACGCTGGCGGCGAGCATCGCCGTGCCGAGATTGACGACCAGCCAGGTGAGGCGCGTGCGCACGGTCAGGGCGATCGGCTCGTTGATGTCGCCTTCGCCCGCGCCGGACAGCAGCAGCACGTCCTCGCCGGCTTCCTCCTGGATGATGTGGACCACGTCGTCCGCCGTGATCTGCCCGACAAGCCGCCCGCCCTCGTCCACCACGGCGGCGGAAATCAGCGCGTATTTCTGGAAGCGCAACGCCACTTCCTCCTGATCCATGGTGACGGGGATCAGAGTCTGCTCGCGCTTCATCACATCGCCGAGCGGCACGTCGCGCGGGCTGCGCAGGATCCATGAAAGCGCGCAGGTGCCGACTGGCCGGTGCCTGGGGTCAACGATGAACACTTCCCAGAACTCGGTCGTCGCCGTGCGCGAATCGCGCAGGTAGTCGATCAGGTCGCCCACCGTGAGGTGTTCCGGCACCGCGATGAAATCGCGGCTCATCAGGCGCCCGGCCGATTCCTCCGGGTAGGACAGCGCCGTTTCGATGGCGGCGCGGTCTTCCGGCTCCATCTCGGCGAGGACGGCCTGCTGGTCCGCCTCGTCGAGATCCTCGATCATGGCGACCGCGTCGTCGGTATCGAGTTGCTCGGCAATATCCGCGACCATGCCGGCGGGCAGTTCTTCCACCAGAAGCTCGCGGACGTGATCGTTCATCTCGGCGATCACTTCGGGCGCCATCAGGTCGCTGATCGCCTTGGCCAGCGGCAGGCGGTCTTCCTGCGGGGTCAGTTCGAAAAGGTCGGCGATGTCGGCGGCGTGAAGCGGCTCGACAAGGTCGTAGACCCGGTCGTTCTCGCCGTGTTCCAGCGCTTCGTGGACGCTGCGGACGAATTCCGGCTTCAGCCGGTTTTCGTGGTCGAGGCTTTCGCTTTCCTGCATATCGGGCGCCGTGGCGGCGTCTTTCTGTTGCAGGTCGCGGATGTCCTCGGCGTTCATCAGCCGCAGGTCTAGGCGCGAATGATCGAATTGCAACTGCCGACAGCGCCGTGTCACCCGTATCGCGTGACTTTGCGTGAAGGCGCCTTATATCGGCGCGCAAGGACTTTTCAGGAGAATGGGACGTGGCCGACGAATTTCTGACTTTCTCGATCGACAGCGGCAGCGGCGAGCCCGCCGATGTGAAGATCCGGCTGCGGCCCGATCTCGCGCCCGGCCATGTGGCGCGGATCAAGGAACTGGCCGGTGAAGGCTTTTACGATGGCGTGAAGTTCCATCGCGTGATCCCCGGCTTCATGGCGCAGGGCGGCTGTCCCGACGGCACCGGCATGGGCGGATCGAAGAAGCCAGACCTCAAGGCGGAGTTCAATGCCGAGCCGCATGTGCGCGGCGTGTGTTCCATGGCGCGCACCAGCGATCCCAATTCGGCGAACAGCCAGTTCTTCATCTGCTTCGACGACGCAACGTTCCTTGACCGGCAATACACCGTCTGGGGACAGGTCGTGGAAGGCATGGAAACCGTGGATGCGCTGCCCAAGGGCGAGCCGCCGCGCGAGCCGGGCAAGATCGTGAAGGCGACGGTCAGCGAAGGCTGACTGGTTTCAAGCGCCTTTTGGGATGGTGGCAGTAACAGCCCTCACCCCTTCAGGGGGGAGGGTTGGGTGGGGGGGTCCTCGTTGACGCGATTCCTCACCCCTTGATCCCCTCCCCTGCAGGGGAGGGGAAAACGCCATCACGCCCGGGATGAGCCCTTACAGCCCCGCCTTCACGATCCAGTCGTGGAACAGGCGCACGGGGCGCGATTCGAGCGCCTTGGGGCGGCACACGAACCAGTAGCTGTAGGGGCTTTCCACTTCGACGTCGAACAGCCGGGCCAGCCGTCCGTCGTGCGCGCGCGTGAAGTGATCGTCGTGCATGATGGCGACGCCCAGCCCTTGCGCGGCCGCTTCCAACAGCAACTGACCCGAATCGAGCAAGTCGATCGAAGCCGGTTCCAGTGCTTCCAGACCCAGCGCCCGCTTCCACGCGGCGAAACTTTCGGTCCGGTCGGTGTGGAGCAGGAACGTCTGACCCGACAGCGTCTTGAGGTCGGGCGTGGGGCCGATCCGCTCCGCCAGCGCGGGCGATGTGATCGCGAAGAGACGGTTGTGGTCCAGCCGCACGGAATGAAACGACGAATCGGGCTGCTTGGACAATACGATGGCGGCGTCCAGCGTATCCCCTACCCGCTCGTCCTGGTGCGGCCCGGTGTCGATGTCGATATGCAGGCGCGGATGCAGTTCGCGCAGTTCCCGCAGCCGCGGAAACAGCCGCTGGCCGCCAAACAGGCTCGGCACGCCCAGATGGAGGCGCAGGATCTTGCCGGGATCGACCTGTGTTTCCACGGCGTCGGCGAGGTCTTCCAGCTTCGGCGCGACGGCGTCATAGAATGCCTGGCCGTCGTCCGTCAGCTTCATGGCCTGATGCTGGCGCGTGAACAGGCGCTTGCCGACGAAGTCCTCCAGCGCGCCGATGCGCCGCGACAGCGCCGACGGGCTGAGGCCCAGTTCGTTCGATGCCGCCTTGGCCGAGCCGAGGCGGACCACGCGCACGAATGCCTCAAGGGCGCGCAACGGTGGGAGGCGTCTTGTAGCCACGATAAGCTTTCAGGGGCAGCTTTCAGGTAGTTCGGTTTCGCCCGGCGGATGCAGCCGCAACCGCGTGACGTGGCGTTCGTTACCGCCGATCACTTCGATATGCCAGCCGCTATCGTGGCGAAGCATCGCGCCCACTTCCGGCACATGCCCGGCCAGCACGAACGCCAGTCCGCCCAGCGTGTCCACCGCTTCCTCCACTTCGGCGAGGCGGGGGTCGATCCGCTCCGCCACGTCTTCCAGTTCGGCGCGCGCATCCGCTTCCCACAGGCCGCCGTCCAGCGGCACGATCAGGTCCTGGGGGGCGTCGTCGTGTTCGTCCTCGATGTCGCCGATGATCTCCTCGACCAGATCCTCGATAGTGATGATTCCGTCCGTGCCGGAATATTCATCGACCACCACGGCCAGATGGGTCCGGCTGGCGCGCATGTCCGCCAGCACGTCGAGCGCGCCACGCGCCTGCGGCACGAACAGCGGCTGGCGCATCAGCGCCTTCCAGTCCCTTGGCGGCGCCTTGCCGGCGGCGAGATAGGGAAAGACGTCCTTGATGAGCATCATGCCCACCACTTCGTCCAGGGTTTCGCCATGGACGGGCAGGCGGCTGTGGCCATGTTCGGCGAAAGCGGCGATCACCTCTTCCCATGTGGCGGTGGCGGGAATCGCGATGATCTCGCCGCGCGGAATGGCGACGTCGTCGGCGTCGTGCTCGCTGAAATGGAGGAGGTTGCGCAGCATCTGCCGCTCGATGGGTGAAAGATCGCCCGCGGCCTGTCCGCCGCCGCCGCTTTCCTCGTCCTCGTGTTCGTCGATCACTTCCTCGATCTGGGCGCGGAGCGATTGCTCGCCGTCGCCGCGATCGAAGAACCGTCGGATCGCACGCCACAGCGTGCGCCTACTGTCCGGTTCTCCCGAACCGGCGTCCCCGTTGTGGCCGTGGCTGGCCATGACTTTGTTCAATCCCCTTGATGCTGCGTGTCGTCGCCATATGGGTCGGCAATGCCCAGCCGCGCAAGAGCCTTTATCTCCAGCGCTTCCATCGCGGCGGCGTGCCGGGCCGAGATTTCATGGTCGTGCCCCGCCAGATGGAGCAGGCCATGAACGATCAGATGCGCGGCATGGTCCTGAATCGAAATGCCTTTTTCGGCGGCTTCGCGCGCGCAGGTCTCATGGGCGAGCGCGATGTCGCCCAGCAATTCCGGGGGGCCGGCGGAGGCAAGGGCAAGCAGGTCTTCGCGCTCCAGCATGGGAAACGACAGGACATTCGTGGGCTTGTCCTTGTCGCGCCATTCCCGGTTCAGATCATGCACTTGCGCGTCGTTTGTGAACAGCAGGCTGGCGGATAGGCGCGCGTTGGCCAGTTCGGGCGCCAGCGTCGCGGTGGCGCCGGCGGCGGCTCGTGCCAGCGCCTCCCAGTCAGTCGTTTCCGGCCAGGGCTTCTCGACCTCGACAGCGAGTTCCATGGCGGCGGCTATTCCGCCTTCCCTTCATAGGCTTCCACGATCCGGCCGACGATGGGATGGCGCACCACGTCGGCGGATGTGAAGCGCGTGACGGCGATCCCTTCTATCCCTTCCAGCCGCCGCACGGCGTCAGCCAGTCCGCTTTGCGAATCGCCGCCGGGAATGTCCACCTGGCGTGGATCGCCGCAGATCACCATGCGGCTGTTCTGGCCGAATCGGGTGAGGAACATCTTCATCTGCGCGGGCGTGGTGTTCTGCGCCTCGTCGAGGATGACGAAGGCGTCGCTCAGCGTCCGGCCGCGCATGAAGGCGATGGGCGCGATCTCGATCTCGCCGCTGGCGATGCGGCGTTCCACCTGTTCGGGCGGCATACAGTCGTAAAGTGCGTCATAGAGCGGGCGCAGATAGGGATCGACTTTCTCCTTCATGTCGCCGGGCAGGAAGCCCAGCCGCTCGCCCGCTTCCACCGCCGGGCGCGAGAGGATCAGGCGCTGCACCGAGCCCGTGATAAGCTGGCTGACGGCCTGCGCCACGGCCACGTAAGTCTTGCCCGTGCCCGCCGGACCAAGCGCGAAGATCATGTCCTTCGACGCCAGCGCCCGCATGTATTCGATCTGCATCGCAGAGCGCGGCACGATGGTTTTCTTGCGGGTGCGGATCATCACCGGCGGCTTTTCGGGCGAGCCGGAAATGATCCCTTCCAGTGTCGGTTCGGCGGACATGGCGATCAGCGATTCGACCGCGCCTCCGTCCAGTTCCTGTCCGCGCAGCAGGCGCTGGTGCATGCCTTTCAGCACGTCGCGGGCGCGGGCGACGGCTTCTTCCGACCCTTCGATCTGCACCCGGTTGCCGCGCGCCGCGATATAGACGCCGAGCCGGTTTTCGATCTGGACCAGATTGGCGTCGAACTGGCCGAACAGGGTGCCGAGAACCGCCGGTTCCTCAAACTCGATCTCGGTGCGGGCGCGGCGGGTGACTTCGGGACGCAGCGGGGCCGAATCCTCGGGGCGTGCGATCTTGCGCGACATGGGCTCCTTTCTTGCCGGTCCCGGATAGTCGACCCGGACAGCCTGATTCGCAAGATATGCCGCGGCGGCGCCAGTGCAAGGAGTGCGGCCCTGCGGCGCGGTGGAAAACCGTGCCGCCTGCCGCCTCGCGCCTATGCGAGCGCCGGGATCACGTCCCTGCCGAACATTTCGATCACGCGCAGTTTCGCGTCGAAACCGCCCATGCCCGACAGGATGAGCTGGACATGATCGCAGCCGGTTGCGTCGTGCCATCGCCTGAGCTGGGCGATGCAATCGTCCGGCGTGCCGGCGATGCCGCGCTGATCGGCGAATTCCTCCAGCGATACCGGCTCGCCTGCTTGCAGGCGGGCGAAGATGCCGTCCTCGTCGGGCAGGTTCGATCCGGCCTTCAGGTAATCGAGGTGGAACTTTATCGCCGCCGGCAGCCAGTCGCGTTCCACTTCCGCCCGTGTGGCGGCGACCCAGGCATTGCGCATGATCGCGACCGTGCCTTCGGGCCGTCCCTCGTCAGCGCAAAGCCGGTGATAGGTATCGATTCTTTCCTTTTCCCCGGCGATGGTCATCGCGTTGTCCGAAATCCAGCCGTCGCCCCACTTCGCCGCGCGCCGCAACGCGGCATCGGAAATGCCGCCCACCCAGATCGGCGGGTGCGGCGATTGCGCGGGTGGCGGATCGACGATGGTGCGGGGGATGGAAAAATGACGGCCCGAGAATTCGTAGTGGCCGGTTTCCCAGCCGCCCCGGATCGCCGCCATGGCTTCGTCCAGACGCGCGCCGCGGCTTTTGAAATCGACACCGAACGCGGCATATTCATAAGGGCGATAGCCGACGCCCACGCCGAAAATCACTCGCCCGCCCGAAAGCTGGTCCAGTTGCAGCGCCTGTTCGGCCACGGCGACCGGATGGTGGAGCGGCAGCAGATAGATGCCCGTGCCGAGCCTGATGCGCGAGGTGTGCGCCGCCATGGCCGCCAGCGTGACGAAAGGCGCGGCGGGATCGTGGTTGTCCGGCGTCACGCTGTGATGGCCCTGCGTGATATAGTCGAAACCGGCTTTCTCGGCGGCGACGGCCAGCTCGATCATCGCCCGATACGGTTCGCGCGCGCCGCTTTCCCAATGTTGCCCCACTCCCAGGCCCAGCTTCAGCATCGCTTTCTCCCATCACCTTCCACGAGGCGCGAGAAAACAGTGTGGATGGGAAGGAGGCATGGCGCAACCTCCCGTCATGGCCGGTTACAGGAGGCCCGCCAGCGAGTTCGGCCCGGCTTCCCCCAGTTCAACGCGGACAAGATCGCCGATTTCGGCTTCGCCCGTGAAATGGACCGATTGCAGCCAGGGCGACTTGCCGAGCCATTGCCCCGCACGCTTGCCCCGGCGTTCCACCAGAACGTCGCACGTGCGGCCTACGCTCCCTCTGTTGAAGGCCAACTGGTCGCGGTTGAGCGCGGCCTGAAGGCGCTGGAGCCGTTCGTCCATCACTTCGCCCGCAATCTGCCCGTCCATCGTGGCGGCAGGCGTGCCGGGGCGCGGGCTGTATTTGAAGCTGAACGCCTGCGCATAGCCCACGGCATCGACAAGCCGCAGCGTGTCCGCGAACTCCGCCTCCGTCTCGCCAGGGAAGCCGACGATGAAATCACCCGAAAGCGCGATGTCCGGCCGCTCAGCGCGCACCCGTTCCAGCACGCGCAGATAGCTTTCGACCGTGTGGCTGCGGTTCATCGCCTTGAGCACGCGGTCGTTCCCCGCCTGCACCGGCAAGTGCAGGAACGGCATCAGCTTTTCCACTTCGCCATGCGCGGCGATCAGCCCCTCTGTCATGTCGTTGGGATGGCTGGTGGTGTAGCGGATGCGGGCCAGATCGGGCAGGGCGGCCAACGCGCGGACCAACCCGTCCAGCCCTATGGCGCGGCCCTTGCCGTCCTCTCCGGCCCAGGCATTGACGTTCTGCCCCAGCAGCGTGATTTCCCGCGCGCCCGCGCCGATCAGGCGGCGCGCCTCGTCCATCAGGGCGGCGAAGGGGCGGGAGATTTCGGCCCCGCGCGTATAGGGCACGACGCAATAGGTGCAGAACTTGTCGCAGCCTTCCTGCACCGTCAGGAACGCCGTGGGGCCTGATTTGCGGCGCGCTGGCAAGGCGTCGAACTTGGTCCGCGCGGGCATGTCCGTATCAGTGACGCGACGCCCGGCCTGCGCTTCGGCCAGCATTTCGGGCAGACGGTGATAGGCCTGCGGGCCGACGACCATGCGGACCGAAGGCGCGCGGGCCATGATCTCCTCGCCTTCCGCCTGCGCGACGCAGCCCGCCACCGCGATCAGCGGCGTGGAGCCGTCCTCCCGCTTGAGGCGGCCGATATCGGAATAGACCTTTTCCGCCGCCTTTTCCCGGATGTGGCAGGTGTTGAGGACGACGAGGTCCGCATCCTCCCCGTCCGCCGCCGCCGTCAGCCCCTGCTCGCCCAGCAGTTCGCCCATGCGATCGCCGTCATAGACGTTCATCTGGCAGCCGAAGCTCTTGACGCGGAACGTCCGGGGGGGAGGGGAGGGGCGCATGGGAATGGGGCGATACCGCAAGACGGGGTAGACTGGAAGCTCGTCATTGCGAGGAGCAAAGCGACGAAGCAATCCAGGGCGGCTACAAGGCAATTCGAGGATAAAGGTCGTGCCATTGCGGATTTGCGCCTTCGATAAGGGTCAGTTTCCGCGCACGTGATCCGCCTTTTATCTGCTTCTCTCGCAAGATCGCGTTTTCCATGGTGGTGTGCGGCTCAAACCAGACGAGCAGCTTGCAGCCGTAGTGCCTGGTAAATCCATCCGCGACACCTTCGCGATGCTGCCATGCCCGTTGCGGCAGGTTGGATGTTACGCTGACGTAGAGAGTGCCATTGCGCCTGCTGGCCATGATATAGACGGCGGGCTGAATGTTGCGCTTCATCGCACTGGATTGCTTCGTCGCTTCGCTCCTCGCAATGACGAAGTTGTGTGCCCGTCATTGCGAGGCCGTCAGGCCGAAGCAATCCAGAGCGGGCATAGAACAGTTTTTCGGCCCACATCGCCATGCCGGTTTTGTCTTATAGCGAATGACGAATGTTCCCAACCGCGCGCAAACCCGCTAACCGCGCGGCGCATGGTAGACAACACACATACGATTTACGCCGCCTTCGCCGGCCATGTTGCCGCCGCGCTCGATGCGCTGGAAGCGGCGGGCACGTTGCCAGCCGGGCTGAACCGCGCCGCCGTGACGGTGGAGCCGCCGCGCGATCCGGCGCATGGCGACCTTGCCACCAATGCCGCCATGGTGCTGGCCAAGCCCGCGAAGACGAACCCGCGCCAACTGGCGGAAGCTCTCGCGGCGGAACTGGCGCGCCTGCCCGTGGTGGAAGCGGCGGACGTCGCCGGGCCGGGCTTCATCAACTTGCGCCTTTCCCCGCAGGCGTGGCTGGACGAACTGGCTGCCATCGCGCAGGCGGGCGCGGACTATGGCCGCTCGGCGCTGGGCGGCGGGCAGACGGTCAATGTCGAATACGTTTCCGCCAATCCCACCGGGCCGATGCACATGGGCCATTGCCGGGGCGCGGTGGTGGGCGACGCGCTGGCCAGCCTGCTGGAATATTCCGGCCACAAGGTGATCCGCGAATATTATGTGAACGACGCGGGCGGACAGGTGGATGTGCTCGCCCGGTCCGTCCACTTGCGTTATCGCGAGGCGCTGGACGAAAATGTCGGCGAAATCCCGGAAGGGCTCTATCCCGGCGATTACCTCGTCCCGGTGGGCAAGGCGCTGGCGGCGGAGTTCGGCGACCGTTATGCCGCCGCGCCCGAAAGCGAATGGCTCATCCCGTTCCGCACCCGCGCCGTCGCCGCGATGATGGAGATGATCCGTGCCGACCTCGCCCTGCTCGGCATCCATCACGACCTGTTCTCGTCCGAAGCCGAATTGCAGGCCGCCGGAAAGCCAGCCGCCGCCGAAGCATGGCTGCGCGCGCACGATCTAGTCTATGACGGCCTGCTGGAAGCGCCCAAGGGCAAGACGCTTGATGATTGGGAGCCAGTGGAATTGCCGCTGTTCCGCTCCACGAAGTTCGGCGATGATCAGGATCGGCCGATCCGCAAGTCGGACGGAAGCTGGACCTATTTCGGCGCGGACCTCGCCTATCACTTCCAGAAGGCGCAAGACGCGGACGCGCTGGTCGATATCTGGGGCGCGGACCACGCGGGCACGGTCAAGCGGATCAAGGCCGCCGTCGCCGCGCTGACCGGCGCGGACGGCCAAAGCCCCAAGCCGTTCGAGGTCAAGCTGGTGCAGATGGTGCAGCTTCTGCGCAACGGCGAACCCGTGAAGATGTCGAAGCGGGCGGGCACCTTCGTCACGTTGGCCGATGTCGTGCGCGAAGTGGGTAAGGACGTGGTGCGTTTCACCATGCTGACTCGCAAGCCCGAGGCGCAGATGGATTTCGACTTCGCCAAGGTAGTCGAAGCATCGAAGGACAATCCTGTGTTCTACGTGCAATATGCCCATGCCCGCGTCAGTTCGACGCTGCGCAAGGCGGCGGCAGAAGGATTGGCGCCTGCGGACGCCGATCTGGCGCTGCTGGGGCCAGAGGAACTGGACCTCGTGAAGCTGGCCGCGCAGTTTCCCCGCATCGTCGAGGCGGCATCGCAAGCGCGCGAGCCGCACCGCATCGCCTTTTTCCTGCACGACCTGGCCGCCGCGTTCCATGCCTACTGGAACCTCGGTAACGATCGGCCCGACAAACGCTTCATCCTGGCACAGAATCCTAACCTTTCCGGTGCTAGGCTGTTCCTCGCCGCGCAAATCGGGCAATTGGTGCGCAACGGACTGGCGCTTCTCGGCGTCGAGGCGGTGGAGGAAATGTAGGCCATGGCGATTTCGGACGAAAACGGCAGGGACGATATTCCCGATGACGATCGGCCCAATGAGGGCCGGCCCAACGACGATCAACCGGCCGAAGCCGGAGATTCCGGCGCGCAAGGCCGGGAGCCGTGGGAAGCGGCTGCTCCCGGCGGGGAAGAGGAACCCGCCGTGCCTGAATACGCGCCCGAACATGGGGCGCAGCAGTTGCCCCTGGATGACGACGAGGTGCGCCTGCCCTGGCTCGAAGCCGGGGACGATGACGAGGAGGAAACGTCCTCATCGGGCGGACTCGTCCGGCTGATGCTGCTGGGACTGGCCGCGCTGGCGTTGATCGTCGGCGCGATCTGGGTGGTGACGCATCGCGGGAAAGACAGGGAACTCGTCGCCGACGGCGGTGTGATCGCCGCGCCGGAAGCGCCCTATAAGGAAAAGCCCGCCGATCCGGGCGGCAAGACGTTTGCAGGCACTGGCGACACAAGCTTCGCCGTGTCCGAAGGGCAGAGTCGTCCGGCGCGTATCGGGGCGGGGGACGCTTCTCCGCAGCCCGGTTTCACCACGGCGGGGCGCGACGCGGCGCAGCCTGCGGGCAAGGCTGCCGTCGCCGTGAAGCCGACCGAGGGGGCATCGCCCGCCGCGGCTCCGGCGGCTGCCTCCGGGGTGGGCGTTCAGGTGGGCGCCTATTCCAGCAGGACGGCGGCGGAAGCGGGCTGGCAAAAGCTTGCGCAGATGCATGGCGGGCTTTCAGGTCATGCGCACCGCGTGGTGGAAGGCAAGGCGGATATCGGCACGGTCTATCGTTTGCAGGCCGTCGCCGCTGACGCCGCCGCCGCGCGCGCGCTGTGCAAGGATCTGCGCTCCGCCGGGCTGGCCTGTCAGGTCAAGAACTGACGGTGGCAACGGGCGGCGCGGTTTTCCGCCCGTAATCCACATCGCCGGAGCGCGCGCGCCTTGCCAGACAGGCGGGATGCTGCGATTCTGCCGGCCATGGTGCCAGCGATCTTCGGGCTTTCCGGGCCGGTCCTGACGGCGGAAGAGCGCGCGTTCTTCCGTGATTGCGATCCGGTGGGATATATCCTCTTCGCCCGCAACTGCGAAAGCCGCGCGCAGCTTCGCGCTCTGACTGATTCGCTGCGCGCGATCCATGGACGCGACCGGCTGTTCATCTGCATCGACCAGGAAGGCGGGCGTGTCGCGCGGATGAAGCCGCCGGAATGGCCGGCCTTCCCGCCGGGAGAAGCGTTCGACCGGCTTTACGAGCTGGCGCCCGCCAGCGCCATCGAGGCGGCCCGCGTCAACGCGCGGGCGCTGGGTCTCGATCTGGCCGAGGCGGGCGTGACCGTCGATTGCCACCCGCTGCTGGATGTGCGCCAGCCGGGCGCGCACGATGTGATCGGAGACCGTGCGCTGGGCAGCGAGCCGCTGCGCGTGGCGGCGCTGGGCCGGGCCATCCTGCAAGGGCTGGAACAGGCAGGCGTTGCGGGGATCGTCAAGCATATGCCGGGGCATGGCCGCGCCATGGCGGACAGCCACAAGGCCCTGCCCACCGTGACGGCCAGCGCGGAGGAACTGGAAACCGATCTCGCCCCGTTCATCGCGCTGGCGAGTGCCGCGCCCGCCGCCATGACGGCGCATATCGTCTATACCGCGTGGGACGCCGGGAACCCGGCCACGCAATCGCCTTTCGTGATCGGGGAGATCATCCGCAAGCGGATCGGTTTCGACGGGCTGCTGCTGTCCGACGACCTCGACATGGAGGCGCTTTCCGGCACGATTCCCGAACGAGCGGAACGCGCCATCGCGGCGGGCTGTGACCTGGCGCTCAATTGCTGGGCGCGGATGGAGGATATGACGGGCATCGCCGATCGCCTGCCCGCGCTGACGGATGCGGCGGCGCAAAGGCTGGCGCGGGTGTTGGAACTGGCCGATCCCGCGCGGGCCGATATCGCGGTGCGAGACGCGTTGCTGGCCAAGCGCGATGCCCTGCTGGCAGTGCTGGACCAGCCGCAGGGCGCGCACGGATGACGGATATCGCCGCGCCCAGCACCGCATCGGACCTTTTTGCCGAAGAGGACGATTGGCGCGGGCCGGCCAGCAGCGCGGGCGAGGACGCCGCGCTCTATCTGGAGCTTGACGGCTGGGAGGGTCCGCTCGACCTGCTGCTCGATCTGGCGCGGCGGCAGAAAGTGGACCTGCGGCGCATTTCGATCCTTGAACTGGTCGATCAGTATCTCGCCTATATCGAGCGGGCGGGCGCCCTGCGGCTGGAACTGGCCGCCGACTATCTGGTGATGGCGGCGTGGCTGGCCTACCTCAAGTCCGCGCTGCTGCTCCCGCGCGAGGAGCAGGAAGACCCCAGTCCCGAGGAACTGGCGCTGCGCCTGCAACTGCGGCTGCAACGGCTGGGCGCGATGCGCGAGGCCGCCGCCCGGCTCATGGCGCGCGACCGGCTGGGGCGCGACGTGTTCCCGCGCGCGGCGCCCGAAGGGCTGCGGGTGGACCGGCGCAACCGCTGGCAGTGCGACTGGTTCACGCTGATCCAGGCATACGGGCAGGTCAAGGCGCGCACCGCGCCTGTCGTCCACATGGTGCGCGATCGCATGGTGATGACGCTGGACAGCGCGCTGGCGCGTGTTTCGGCCATGCTGGGGGTGACTCTGGACTGGGTGGAACTGCGCGATTTCCTTCCCCCCCGTCACGATCCCGCATGGGACGATCCGCGCCTGCGGCGTTCGGCGCTGGCCTCCAGCTTCGTCGCGGCGCTGGAACTGGCGCGCACGGGCAAGGCGGAACTGGCGCAGGACGAGACGTTCGGACCCTTGCGGTTGCGGCAGGTGCGGGCGTGACCGAAGGCCCGTTCCGCTCTCCCGACGACTTTGTCCGCGCGGTGGAAGCGACGCTCTTCGCCGCCGAGGAGCCGATGACGGCGGAGGCGATTTCGGCGCATCTTGGCGGGGCCGACGTGCGCGAGGCGCTGCGCCGTCTGGCACAGGATTACGCGGGCAGGGGCGTCCATCTGGTGGAGCGCGGCAAGCACTGGCATTTCCAGACCGCGCCCGACCTTGCCCACCTGCTGCGGCGGGAGCGCGAGCAGGTGCGCCGCCTGTCCCGCGCCGCGACCGAAGTGCTGGCCATCGTCGCCTATCACGAGCCGGTCAGCCGGGCGGAAATCGAATCGATCCGGGGCGTGCAGACCGCGAAGGGCACGCTCGACGTGCTGCTGGAAGCGGGCTGGGTGCGCGTGGCGGGCAGGCGCGAAGTGCCGGGACGGCCCGTGGTCTATGCGACGACGCCCGATTTTCTCGCCCATTTCGGGCTTTCGTCCCGCCGCGACCTGCCGGGACTGGACGAGTTGAAAGCGGCCGGGCTGCTCGATCCGGTGGACGACGCCATAGCCGCGTTGATCGGCGGCGGGGATGGCGAGGAACCGGCGGCGGAGGAAAGCCCCTGACGGGAAGGGCGCGGCGGGGCCTGTCGTCACACGCCTTTCACTTTGCCGTAACATGGCCTACATAGGCGCAATAACGAGGCCCGGTTTCCGGCCGGGGCAATCGCCCGCGTCATGGCGCGATTTTCAGGAGTAGTTCCATGGGTTTTTCGCTTCCGCACCTGATCGTGCTCGCACTGGTTGTCGTGCTGTTGTTCGGGCGGGGCCGGATTTCCGAGATGATGGGAGATTTCGGCAAAGGCATCAAGAGCTTCAAGCAGGGCATCGCGGACGAGACTACCGATCGTCCGGCAACGCCGCCGCCCGCGCAGATTTCCGCTTCGTCCGTGCAGCAGCCCACGCTGAACGGCGAAACGACGATCGACACGAACCCGCAGAACCCGCGCTGAGGCACGGCTGAGGCTCACCGGATCGGTCAGGCCATGTTCGACATCGGCTGGGATGAGATGCTGTTCACGGCCGTGGTGGCGATCATCGTCATCGGGCCGAAAGACATGCCGCGCGCGCTCCGCACCGCCGGGCGCTGGGTGGGCAAGATGCGCCGCATATCGGGCCATTTCCGCGCGGGCGTGGAAAACATGATCCGCGAGGCGGAGATGCAGGAGATGCAGGACAACTGGCGCAAGCAGAACGAAGAGATCATGCGCGCCCATCCCGATGCCGATCCCTACCCCGATCCTGCCCCCGGCACCGTTGAACCGGCGGGGGTTTCCGCCGAAACCGCCGTGGAACGCCAGCGCGAAACCGCGCCGGTCCCAATGGACGACGGGCAGCCGCAACTCCCGCTTTCCCGCTCCTGACCGGGCCCCGCGTCCCCATGGCCTTCCGCATCGACGACATAGACCAGACGCAGGCGCCGCTGCTCGATCACCTGATCGAGTTGCGCGGGCGCCTGCTCAAGGCCATCGCCGCGCTGGCCGTGTCGTTCTGTGTCTGCCTCTATCTCGCAGACGAGATTTTCGGGTTCCTCGTCCGTCCGCTGACCGAGGCGTTCCCGCCTGGGCAGGGCAGGCTCGTCTATACCAAGCTTTACGAGGCTTTTTTCGTGGAACTGAAAGTCGCGCTGTTCGCGGCGTTCTTCGTCAGCTTTCCGATCATCGCCAATCAGCTCTGGGCCTTTGTCGCGCCCGGCCTCTATGCCAAGGAAAAGAAAGCGTTCCTACCGTTCCTGATCGCGACGCCGGTGCTGTTCACGGCGGGCGCGGCGCTGGCCTATTACCTTGTGATGCCGACGGCGTTCCACTGGATGCTGGGCTTTCAGGGGGAACGCGGCGGGCTGACGATGGAGGCTCTGCCCGCGACCGGCGACTACCTCAGCCTTGTCATGCAGTTCATCCTGGCGTTCGGAATCAGCTTCCTGCTGCCGGTCCTGCTCATGCTGCTGAACCGGGCGGGGCTGGTCAGCCGCACGCAACTGATCGGCCTGCGGCGTTACGTCATCGTGGCGATCACGGCGGTCGCCGCCGTCATCACGCCGCCGGACGTGATTTCGCAGATCCTGTTGCTGGTGCCGCTGGTCCTGCTGTTCGAGGGCTCGCTGGCCCTGATGTGGTTCACTGACCGGCGCGAGGCGAGGGCGAAAGCCGAAGCGGAACAAAGTGAAGCGGGCAAAGCCGAAACGGGCAGGGGCGAAGTGGCGGCCGAACCTTCGTCGGGCGAGCTTCAGCGGCCCTGATCGTCCGCTTTGCCTGCCCGCCACGCGGGCTTGCCGCCGACCCATGTTTCCAGAACGCGCAGAGACGCGCCCTCCGGGCCGTGCGGGATGAGCGGATCGCGATCCACCAGCACGAAATCGGCGCGTTCGCCCCGAACGATGCGCCCGAAACGCCCTTCGGCGAACAGCGCCTTTGCCGCGGCGGCCGTCCATGCCTCCAGCCCAGGGATGCCCCCCGTGGCCATGGCCCGCGCCGGCTTGTCCGCATCGGCGCGCGCGGCCAGCGCGGGCTGGCTTTCGGCGATCACGCCCAGCGCGGCTATGCGCTGCCTATCGGCGCCCGGAACCGCGCCGAGCATCCGCCAGCGCCGCTCGCCCGCATAGGTCTGTGAAAGTTCCGCGATGGCATCGAGGAAAGGGGAAACCGCGCCCGCGCCGTTCACGCGCACCGCCACCTGAAAGCGGTCCATCGCCGCGCGGCTCATCAGGTTGCGTATCTGCGTGTCGCTTTTCGCGTTGCCCGCCGCATCGAACGAGAGCGCCACGCCATTCAGCTTCAGCCTGTCGTCATAGAGCCAAGGGGAGGGGCCGGGGCCGCCGATCAGCACCATGGCTTCCGTTCCCGCCGCATAACAGACCAGCCGCATCCGCAACGTCCCCGCGTCCCCCGCCCGGCGATAGGACTGCCAGTCCTCTATCGTCGTATTCATGACGCCCGCCGTGGTCACGCCGCCCGCGAGCAGGGCCTGCTGCGCTTCCTGCACGGCGACGTCGCGATCCTCGGGGCGGGGCTTGCCATTGGGCATCGCGCCTTCGCCGCGCGTCGCGGACGGCTTCGACAGCAGGATGGCAAGGCCCAGCCGCATCACGTCCACGTCCGTGGCGATCAGGCCGGGCAGCATGACGCGGCCCTTGCCGTCCAGCCGGTAGTCCAGCTTCTTCGGGCGCTTGTCCCCTTCGCGCAGCACTTGGGAGAAACGGCCCTCGCGGTCGATCACTACGGCCTCGAACCGCATGACGCGGCCTTGCGCGTCCAGAGTGACGCCGCGCACGTTGTCGATCAGGGTGTCGGCCAGCGCCGGGGAAACGCCCGTCAGAACGGCGGCAATGGCAATAAGGATACGCTTCACTTCGCGCCGCGCCTCGGCAGCCGGAGGATCAGGGCGCTGGTATCGAGCCGGCCCGCGCCCATGGCCTGCAACTCGGAATAGAACTGATCGACCAGCGCCGTTACCGGCAGCGAAACGCCGATGGAACGCCCTTCGTCCATGGCCAGGCCCAGATCCTTGCGCATCCAGTCTATCGCGAAGCCGAAGTCGAACTGCCCTTCGGACATGCTCTTCCAGCGGTTGTCCATCTCCCAGCTTTGCGCCGCGCCGCCGGAGATCGCTTCATAGACCTTGTCCATGTCGAGGTGCGAGGACTGCGCGAACCGCAGCGCTTCCGAAAGGCTGGCGACGATCCCGGCGATGCAGATCTGGTTCACCATCTTCGCCGTCTGTCCCGCGCCCGCCCGGCCGACATGGACGATGCGCTGCGAATAAGCGGACATGACGCCGCGCGCGGCCTCGATCGCTTCGGCGCGGCCGCCGCACATCAGGGTCAGCGTGCCGTTCTCCGCGCCGATCTGCGAACCTGTCATCGGCGCGTCGACGCAATGGATCTGCGTGTCGCGCGCTTCCACCGCGATCTGGCGCGCGATGCGGGCGGAAACCGTGGTGTGATCGACGAAAACCGCGCCCGGCGCCAGCGTGGTGAACACGCCCTGCGGACCCAGCACCACGTCGGCGAGATCGTCGTCGTCGCCGACGCAGGTGATGACGATATCGGCATCCTTCGCCGCGTCGGCCGGACTTTTCGCGATGCGCTCCGCGAGGCCGGGATGCTCGTCCGCCCAGCGCTGGGCCTTTGCGGTGGTGCGGTTGTAGATCGTCAGGCGGTGCCCGGCGGCGGCGATGTGGCGGGCGATGGCTCCGCCCATGACGCCGAGGCCGATGAAGGAAACGTTGCGCAATTCGCTCATGCCCGTGGTCTGTAAAGCGTCATGCGGGATAAGGGAACAGGCCGCTCCCTGTCGCCATACCCACGCTTCCCATCGCGGGCGCTTTTCGGTAGGGCGCGCGTGTCATGAGCGAAACAGCCCTTCAGCAAGCCGCGGCGGAACCCACGCTGCCGACCGTCGACGACGTGCGCGCGGCTGCGGCACGAATTGCGGGCGCGGTCGTGCATACGCCGACGCTGCTGTCCAAGACGCTTTCCGCCATCACCGGCGCCAATGTGTGGCTGAAGTTCGAGAACCTGCAATTCACCGCCGCCTACAAGGAGCGCGGCGCGCTCAACAAGCTGATGGTCATGGCGGAGCGATCCGGTGCAAGTGCCGGGCCTGTAAACGAAAATCGGGGGGTCATCGCGGCGTCGGCGGGCAATCACGCGCAGGGCCTGGCCTATCACGGCGGGCGGCTGGGCATCCCCGTCACCATCGTCATGCCGCGTTCCACGCCGATCGTGAAAGTGCAGCAGACGCGCAATCACGGCGCCGAAGTGGTGCTGGAAGGCGCGACGTTCGAGGACGCCTATGCCCATGCCCGCGTGCTGGAAAAGGAACGCGGGCTGACGTTCGTGCATCCCTTCGACGATCCCGACATCATGGCCGGGCAGGGCACGGTCGCGCTGGAAATGCTGGCCGACGCGCCCGAGATCGACACGCTGGTCGTGCCGGTGGGCGGCGGTGGCCTCATCTCCGGCATCGCGGTCGCCGCCAAGGCGATCCGGCCCGATATCCGCGTGGTGGGCGTCCAGTCCAACCAGTTCCCGGCGATGTATTCGCTCAAGACCGGCAAGGACATTCGCGGCGGCGGCGATACGCTGGCCGAAGGCATCGCCGTGAACGAGCCGGGGCAACTCACGCGCATGATCGTCGCCAGCCATGTCGATGAAATGCGGATCGTGCAGGAAACGCGGATCGAGGAAGCGATCTCGCTGCTGCTCGATATCGAGAAGACCGTAGTGGAAGGCGCGGGCGCGACTGGGCTTGCCGCGCTGCTGCCGCTCAGGAACGGATCGTTCCGGCCGGAGTTCGAGGGCCGCAATGTCGGCATCATCCTGACCGGCGGCAATATCGACCAGCGGTTCCTCGCCAACGTGATCCTGCGCAATCTGGCCCGCTCGGGCCGGATCGGGCGGATCAGCGTGCTGCTCGACGACAAGGTGGGCGCGCTTTACGAACTGGCGGGCATCTTCACGAAGAACGGCGCGAACATCATCGAAGTGACTCACCAGCGCATCTTCGGCGTGCTTTCGGCCAAGAACACGCAGACCGAGATCGAATACGAGATCCGCGATCAGGCCGCGCTCGACGGCCTGCTGAACGACATCGCCGAGGCAGGCTATGCCTATGAAGTGATGACCATCGCGGGCCGCCGCACCTCCCGCGCGCTGCGGGCGGACCGCTGATCTGGCGCTAACCCACCGTTGTCTCGTCTTTGCGAGGCCGAAAGGCCGAAGCAATCCAGGGCGTCACGCGCTAACGCCCTGGATTGCTTCGCTCCGCTCGCAATGACGAATGCTCTATTGCAAAGCGGCCGCTTCCCGGGCCCGCCCGCGCAACTCCCCCCCGCGTGACTGTGCCGCAATGGGCCGGGCCGCGCCCGCCTTGCGCGGCCTGTGCAAAATAATATCCCGTTAACCCTATTTCTTGGTTAAAAGACTTTCAACGCGCTGTCCGCGTCTGCATAGTCGGCCGCATCAGCCAGCGCCGGTTGGTATCGTTCATTTCGCAGGGATAGAGGAAAGCCAG
>Ga0265293_10001102_pt1 | contig 60672 bp, 44 predicted proteins | sample Munlanlewell138R_FD_192505 | JGI IMG/M metagenome (GOLD analysis project Ga0265293, IMG submission 192505) | Leachate microbial communities from a municipal landfill in Southern Ontario, Canada - Leachate well 138R | ecosystem: Engineered > Solid waste > Landfill > Unclassified | place: Canada...
AGTAAGTTTTTTTAATTCAACTCTGAATGCAGAACATGACTATAATTCATAATGAGTCGTGACTTTTCAATGTAAATGGAAGTGATATAAATTCATTATTAATTTGCATCCACACAAATCCATATAGTGCCTTAAATTTAGAACGTTAAAGGAGCTAATTCAACTATAATAATTAACTTAGAGCATGGAGAAAGAAAGTTTATATCAGCTCATCAAAGGGCAGAATGTGTTTTTTAATACCAACTCAACAAAAGAGGTTGTTTTTAGAGTTGAACAGTTAAAGAAATTAAAGTCGATTTTAGAATCTAAAGAAAACGAATTGTATGATGCGATTTATAAGGATTTTAAGAAATCTAAATTCGATGCTTTCACTACAGAATTGGCACTTGTTTATCTTGATATTGATGAAGCGGTTTCTAAAGTTCAAAAATGGTCGAAACGCAAAAGAGTTAAAACTAATTTATTGAATTTCCCCGCGAAAAGCTATATCTATCCAGAACCATTAGGAACTTGCTTAGTTATTGGAGCATGGAATTATCCAATTCAACTTTCATTTGCCCCTGTGGTTGCAGCAATAGCAGCTGGAAATACAGTGATTCTAAAACCAAGTGAAGTTCCGTCTGCTACAAGTGAAATAATTGCTGAAATTGTAAATAATAATTTCGATAAGTCATTTTTCCATGTTGTGGAGGGCGGAGTAGAAATTACAACCGCACTTTTAGAATTAAAATGGGATAAAATATTCTTTACTGGAAGTGTAAATGTTGGGCGTATAGTTTACAAAGCGGCAGCAGAGCATTTAACTCCTGTAACGCTTGAACTAGGAGGGAAGAGCCCTGCTTTTGTAACTGCAAGTTGTGATCTCGATGTTACAGTAAACAGAATTGTCTGGGGGAAATTTCTCAACGCCGGTCAAACCTGCATTGCTCCAGATTATGTAATGGTAGAGTCTTCAATAAAAGATGAGTTTCTCGAAAAATTGAAGAACAGAGTCATTGAAATGGACTTTTCATTTAAAAATGAGAATTATGTTCAAATTATCAATGATAGAAATTATCAGCGATTAAAAAGTTTGATTTCAGAAGATAAAATTTTTTATACAGGAGAGTTTGATGAAGCTTCACGCTATTTTCCGCCTGTTATCATGAGCGATGTAACTTTTTCCGATAAAATAATGGAAGATGAAATCTTTGGACCAATTTTTCCGATTTTGTCTTATGATAAATTGTCTGACGCAATCTCAGCTGTGAAGAAATACCCTAAGCCTTTATCTTGTTATGTTTTTACAAAAGAAAGCTGTGTGAAAACAAGAATTATCGATGAAATTTCATTCGGCGGTGGAGCGATAAACGACACGATTATGCATATTGCCAATAGTAACTTACCATTTGGTGGAGTAGGAAATAGTGGAATCGGGAATTACCATGGAAAAGCTGGTTTCGATACTTTTACTCATCAGAAAAGCATTTTAGATAAAGCAACTTGGTTAGATCCTAGTGTGAAATATCCGCCTTATTCTTTGAAGAAGTTGAAGATTATTAGGTGGTTGATGGGGATTTAATTTTTAAAGCTTGCTTTAAAATTAGGGAGAGGGTTGCGCTAAAGGGCAAGGAGAAGAAGACTCGAAATGTAATTGGTTGAAGAAGATAAAATAACCGGCACTAGTTCAACCATTTTTTACTCAAATGAAAATACCTTTTTAATCCTCTTGATCCGCGTTCAATCATAAACATCAATTGTCAATTATTACTCCTTCCAATCCCGATCAGAAATATGAACTGTTCCTTTAAACAACGCAATAATCTTTTCTTCTTGATTTGTTACTCTAACTTCGTAGATTCCTATTGTTTTTCCGCGGTTTAGTTCTGTGCAAGTCGCAGTTAAAATATCCCCGATTTTAGCAGGACGGGTATGAGAAATGGAAGTTTCTATACTCACGCACTGTTTTCCGTATGCATTGGAAGCAAAAGCGAGTGCGGAATCTGATAAACTGTAGGTAATTCCACCATGTGCTATGTTAAATCCATTGACCATTTCTGGTAGAACAGTAGATTTTAATTTACAATAACCAGCCTTTACATCAAGTACTTCGATGTTCATCCATTGTGAAAAAGAGTCCTTTTTCATCATTTTTTGAACAATCGCTTTTGCTTCCATTTAATGAGGTTATTGTACTATTCTGCTATAATAGCTCGGTTCATCAATGCGATTAATGCAACGCCAACAATAAAAACATGTGATCCTAAATCTTCTTCCATAACAGCGCCAGTTTCATCTTCTCCTGTTATTTCATGAATCAAGAAAGAAACCATCATGGGTTGATTACATAGACTTCCGATTAAATCTTCATCATCCGTTTCCATATATTCATCCAAAGTTTGAACATATTCTTCTTGGAAATCGTCTATCATCGCTTCATCAATCTTCTTCATTTTAACGCCTTGCATAGCGAATGCTTCAGAGAAGATATTAAAGTAATAAATCAAATAATCTAATAAAGAATCATTTTCATATTCAACAGCAGAAGACAAAATATAGCCTACAAAAGTTTCTTGTGCAAGAACATGGGCCTCTGATAGTTTTTCTAAACTATCTTCATTTAAGTCGTCAATCTTAAGTGTTGCCGCAGTAATATATTTCTCTGTAATTTGGGTCATGCTTTTTATTTTATGAGTAAATTGCTTTTAAGCTTAAATCCATAGATTTTACAGAATGCGTAAGTGCGCCTGAGGAAATAAAGTCAATCCCTGTTTCTGCATATCCTTTAATATTTTCTTTTGTTATTCCTCCAGAGGCTTCTGTTTCAATATGTGAAGGAATCTTTGGTAATACAGCCTTAATTTCTTCTGGAGTGAAGTTGTCTAGCATAATACGGTCAACATTTCCAACCGCTAAAACTTCGTCCAGCTCTTTTTCATCACGTACTTCAATCTCTATCTTTATATCAAGATTTTTCTCTTTGATGTATTGATTTGCTTTTAATATAGAGGCTTCAATTCCGCCAGAATAATCAATATGATTGTCTTTAATCATGATCATATCGTATAAGCCGAATCTGTGATTGTGTCCTCCTCCAATTTTAACAGCCCATTTTTCAATAGCCCTAATTCCTGGAGTCGTTTTTCTTGTGTCTAGTAATTTTGCTTCAGTATGATCAATACTATCAACGATTTTTCTGGTTTGTGTTGCAATTGCACTCATTCTTTGCATAAAGTTGAGTACAATTCTTTCAGTAGCTAAAATAGAGCGAGACTTCCCTTCAATTTCAAAAGCAATATCTCCAACTTTTATTTTATCTCCGTCCTTAATGAGTTTTGTGATTTTTAATTCTGGATCGTAATAGTTGAATATGCGTTCTGCGAGTTCAACTCCAGCAAGGATTCCATCTTCTTTTACCAGTAATTTGGCTTTGCCTGTTGCGTTTTCTGGCACACAAGACAAAGAGGTATGATCTCCATCTTGAATATCTTCTTCAAAAGCGAATTTTATTATTTGATCAATCATGCTGCAAAATTAATGAGAAAAATGGATTGCTGAAGGTGAATAGCTTATTCTTTCCAGCTAATATCAGTCAAAACTCTATATTGAGGAGCGTTGTTTCCTCCTACAACTTCGAAGCTTATATTTACAGGCCTGAACTTATATTTATCCAAATTATTGAGTAATTCTTCAATAAAAGGAGTCATTTTATCTACTCGAACTGCTGTTGTATAACGCTCTTCTTTTTGTGGCTTGTCTTCGCCTAAAAGTATAAACAATTGATCAGTTTTAATTACACTAATGAAATGAGTTTCAAACTCCTCAACTCCTGAAAGAATATTGTTTACTTTTTCTAATGAATGGTGCTCTGTCCTAACTTCTTTCCACTTTACCCCTTCAATTTCATCAAAACTACTTGCAAAACGAGTTTGTGTAACAACAGGTTCCATTTCGCTGTAAATAGTTCTTTTTTCAGTGTAATTGGTGAGGTTTGAATCTACCCAGAAATCGGTTTGTTCCGAAAAAGCAATGAGTTGATTTTCATCTAAATAATAATGTCTTTGGCCTTGAGGTTGAAAGTTTCCATCAATATAGTACTCTGTGATTTTCATCGGTAAGCCATCTTCATTGAGATAAGCTGTAACTTGCGTAAATTCAGAACCGTTTTTAGTTTGTTTTTCCCAATACAATGACTCAACACGTCTAGCTGGATCAATCCTATCATCGATTTCTATCATTTTCTTAGCATTCGGGTACTTCTCTGTGAATAGTTTGTTGTCTTTAGAATCTTGAATCATTTTTTCACTGTCCTCTAAAACTGCTTGTTTCTCTTTTTGATCACAAGAATTCAAGAAAACTCCAAAGGTTAATATTGTGAAAATAAAGGCTAAATTTTTCATGATTAATTAAATGTTTTATTGGTTTAATTTGCTTTTAAAACAGATTATTGATTTTGAAATAATCGTGTAGGTATATAAAGTTTTATCGTATTTGTTGTAAGCTGAAAACGACTGATTTCTTCCTTCTTTTGGATAGCCCTTAAGTTCTTCACCTATTTTGTTGTAAGCGTGAATCTTGTTCTGTAGATAATCTAAAACTGTACAAATAGATTCTTCAGTTAAATATGTAAAGCTTCCTACTTCATTAAATGGAAGTTGTTTACTGAAAATAATATCATGATTGTGATTTAAAACTTTAAAATAATTGTTTTTAGCAATTACTAAGTGGTCCTCATTTACACTAAACAACTTCCCTTCGTCAATCATCTTAACATCGTCATTTGTTCCGTTAGAATTCAGCATCTGACTGTACACTTTTCCTTCTTTTTCAAAATAAGAAATAAGCTTTCCATTGTGTTTGATTGAAAACTGAGCACTGGTATTGCCTATTAAGTTTGCTTTGGCTGGAGTTTCAAGATAGCCCAGAAGTTGTTGAAACTCTGAATTAACTCCCCAAACACGAAGATTTCCTTTGATGTTTAATGCAAAAGGCGTTGAAATTATAGGCTCTTTTCCAAGTTGAATGATGTTTAATTCTTGTCCAGCACTGTTCAACATAATAACTTCTCCTTTCTCATTTCCAACCAAGAAACGCTTTGTACCATTCCATACAAACTCGCTAATGTTGGACGTCAAGGCATGCTCTGATTGATAAGGGAATCCACCAACAGTATTTCCATTCAAGTCTAATAGATGAATCTGCTTATTTGTTTTAATCATTAGCTGGTGTTTGTTATTGTCAAAAACATCAATTACCTGAACTTCTCCTTTAATAGGAGTTTTTAAGTCACCTTTCCAAATGCTGTTTCCGTTTGGGCTGATGAGTTCATATTTTCCAGAATTACTGTAACTCAATACGGAAGTACCCTTTCTTAAATGGTCTGTAATTGGCGCTAAATTGAATGGTTCGTGATCAACAGCTGCCGACCAAGTCGTTTTATCTTGAACACTCAACTGCTCATTCGGTGGTTTTGTGTTTACTTCAAATAAAAGCTTGTCTTTCCATGTTAAACTTGCTTTTCTATCTATAGAGATATCTCTTAAATTCACATGAGAAGGTAAGCCACCAAAAAACTGTTCTTGGCGTTCTGGACTTAATGCAAGCGTTTTTCCTAATTGATAATCCACAAGGATTTTACGCGCTGTACTTTTTGAATCTACAAACAATACCTTGTCTTCAATTTCAATAACATAAATACGTGCGTTCTTTTTTGCAGGAAATTCTTCTGTCAATTGAAAACCACTAAATGAATACATATCATCCATTACCAAAACAGAATCTTCGTTTTTAGTTTGCTCAATTAAAATTAAACTGGGCTTTTGTTGCGAACGATAATCACTCACAATTATGTGTTGTCCTTCATAGTCTAGACTCACAAACCCATTATCAACCCATTGATTCATCGGGCCATTTTTGAAAACTGAATCGGTAGCTGCTGCAAAAAAACGTTCTTTAAATAAGTATGAAGAGCTAGTATATGGAATAACAGAAGCAAACATTGGAATATCTTGAACTGCTTCACCATATATTGACCTTGGGTCGCTTGATCTGTATTCAAAAAGTCCTTTGTTTAAATTGTAAACATCTGTGCGCTTCCATTGTGTTTCCTCCTTCACCCAAAAGTTAGCTGAAGCTTTTTTATCTCCTTCAATTAAAAAGTCGATTGGTATTTCTTGCTTGCATTTCGTATAGTTTTGTGAAATCATTAAAAACCCTCCTTCATTTTTGAAGTCTAGATTGTTTAGTTTGAAATATCTTTTGATTAGGCTCAGTTCTTCTTTTTTCCATTTAGAATCTTTCTCAAAAATCACAATAGGACGGTTCCCACTTGCGTAGATTTTTGCATTTAAAAAACTCAATGAATCCAAGTTGTTTAAAGAAAGTGCCAAAGGATTATTTTTAATCGCATCAAAATAATTTGCGTCCTTGGTTTCGCTATATTTATTGATTAATAAAATAGACTTATCCTCATCACAAAACACATGCTCAGGATTAATGGTATTATCGGTATTTAGCCACAACTCATAACTAGAATATCCAATCCAGAGTACAGCGCCTAAAACAATGGCAATAAGAAGAAAACGTTTCATTCGTCTATTTTTTTCAAAACTAATGCTTAAAAATACACAATCGTAAAGCTTTGATGTTATTTATTAACGATTTATTGTTTTAAGAACAAATTATACAATTCAGATTCAATTTTACGGAGTAGGAGGAAGCAAAGTAAATGACTTTCTATGGTATTTTGTAATCCCATTTTTAATCAAGGCTAATTTGTGTTCCTTTGTAGGATATCCTTTGTTTTTCTGCCAGTTATAAGCAGGTTCTTTTAAATGTAATGCTCTCATAAAGTCATCTCTGGCTTCTTTGGCGAGTATTGAAGCAGCAGCAATACTTTGGTAAAGCATATCTCCTTTAATAATGCATTCATGTGCAATTTCAGGATGTGGATTGAATCGATTCCCATCAATAAGCAGTAGTTCTGGCTTTATATTTAAAATATCTACTGCTTTATGCATTGCTAGAAAACTTGCGTTAAGAATATTTATTTCGTCTATTTTCTCTTGATCAACAAAAGCAATTCCGTAAGCAAGTGCTTTTTCTTTAATAATAGGAACAAGTTCTTTGCGTTTTTTCTCGCTCACTTGCTTCGAATCATTTAGTGCTTCAATACCATGATTTAGGGGTAGGATTACCGCTGCAGCTACTACTGGGCCGGCAAGACAACCTCTTCCAGCTTCATCACAACCAGCTTCAATTTTATTTGGATCAAAAAACGGATTCATTTGTTAATATTTTCTACAAAAATGAATATTTTATTTGGCATAGGGTTTGATTAATTGTTGTCTAATAACAAGAAATAAATAAAAAAGAAGACTTTTTTATTGTAGAAGCAACTTTTTATCCGCATATTTAGTCTTCTTATTAAACAAACAACTATGAAAAAACTAATAATTCTATTCGCAATAATGATTTTCGCTGGAGTTGGTTTCGCTCAAACTGCTACAGTTAGTGGGACAGCAGCAACACTGAAGAAAAATATTTCAGAGAATTTTGTGGAGTTTACGATGCCAAGTGAAGTAACAAAAGACGTTGTAGAGAAGTCAGCGCAATACTACACTGATTATTTTACTGTAGATTTTAATACCAAAAGCAATGTTGCTAGGATTAATATTATAGACCAAGAAGATCAAGCAAGAAGAGTAATCTCAAGATTCTTACTTTCTACAGGAGTTAGAACTGTAAACTTTGAAGCTAAGGACTATACAATTATGGAGTTTTATTCTAACTTCTTAGAATAAAAATTTGACAAGATATTTTATAAAAGCTCACCAACTGGTGAGCTTTTTTTATGATTTTAAATTCATTAACGCTTCAACAAGTGATTGAGTAGGAGCCTGACAACTGAAATTCTCACATACATAAATAGTACTTTCTCTTGTGAATGATTTGTCGTGTAAAAACGGGATTGACATTTTTTTTCCTCCTGCAAATAATGCATTTGGAATATAGCTTCTGCCTATTTCAAATCGTATTTCTGCAGCATCTTCTCCTGTAATCGCTACTTCGTAAAATGAGTCGGTAAATGAAAGGGCTAACATTCCCCAATTAGAATAACTTGAACCGTAAGCTGATATTTGATCATACAAGTTGGAAAGCATTTGTTGTGACATTGCCTTGTATTTCTCATGGTGATTAAATTTGCTCAATCTGAATAAATTTCTTGCCATTATACTGTTAGACGCTGGAATAACATTGTCATTTACTTCTAGTTTTCTTGTTAGTAAATCTGTGTCTTTATCTGTAAAAAAGAACATTTTCGATTTTTCATCGAAGAAATGCGCAATAGTAAATTCCATTAATTGATTTGCTTTCTCAATCCATAACTCTTCAAAAGTGGCTTCGTAAAGTGCAATAAAAGCATCAATCACATTTGCATAATCCTCCAAGAAACCATTGATTTTTGAAACTCCATCTTTTCTGGTGCGAAACAATTGACCTGTTTCTCCATTCAATTGATGATTTACAATCCACGTGGCTGTGTTTTTAGCTTCTTGAATATAAGAATTGTTCTGAAGGGCTAAGCCAGCATCCACCAAACCTTTTACTGCCATAGCGTTCCATGCAGTCAATTGTTTGTCATCTAATCCTGGACGAATTCGTTTGTTTCGAATTTCGTTTAGTTTGTGATGTACTTTTGAAAGTTGCTTTTCAAATTCAATGAGTTCTATATTTCTCAGTTCACACCATTCTTTTTTGGTATAAGAACGCAATAAAATATATACTCCATCTTCCCAATAACCAGTTGGATTTACATTGTAAAACTCAGCAAACCAAGCGTAATCTTCACCAAGAGTTTCTTTCAATTCTTCTTTTGTCCAAGTATAATATTTCCCTTCTACACCTTCAGAATCTGCATCTAAAGCAGAGTAGAAGCCATGGTCTGAATGTCTCATTTCTCGGAGTAACCATGCTATAGTTTGGTCTATTATATCTTTGTAAAGGGCGTCATTCGATTGCTGGTAAGCCTTCGCATAAACTGATAAAAGTTGTCCATTGTCATAAAGCATTTTCTCGAAATGGGGAACTTTCCATAATTCATCTACTGAATAACGTGAGAAACCACCACCTAATTGGTCGTAAATTCCACCTAATGCCATTTTGCGTAAGGTTTTATGAGCATGATTAATAACAGTTTGATCATTCGATTGTACACCGTATCTCAATAAAAACTCATAGTTATTAGGCATCGGGAATTTCGGTGCTCTTTTGTCTCCTCCTTCATCGAAGTCAAATCTTTGCTTCCACTTTTGAACCATTTCTTTTAAGTGAACTGGATCGAAATTTTGGATGGGCTCAATGGCTTCCACTAATTCAGAGTTGATAACTCCTTCTGTTAGTTGAGCAGCATATTCTAAAACACGGTCCTTATCTTTTTGATAAGTATTCCAAAGTTTTTGAATAACCTCCATCCACTGGTTTTTCTGGAAATATGTTCCCCCATAAATTGGTCTTCCGTCTGGAAGTGCGAAACAGTTTAAAGGCCAGCCGCCTTGTTGAGTCATGAGTTGAACTGCATTCATATAGATTTGATCAACGTCTGGACGCTCTTCTCTGTCTACTTTAATGCAGATCAAATGCTCATTCATTAGCTCAGCAACTTCTTCATTTTCGAAACTTTCACGTTCCATTACATGGCACCAATGACAAGCAGAGTACCCTACACTAATTAAAACCAACTTGTTCTCATTTTTCGCCTTTTCAAAAGCAGCTTCACTCCATTCTACCCAATTTACTGGGTTGTGTGCATGTTGCAGTAGGTAAGGACTGCTCGAATTGATTAATTCATTGGTGTACTTTGCCATTTTATTTTTTTATTAAAACCCGAGTAATTGTCTAAAGTTTAAGTTCAAATCCTTTAAATTAATATCTCGTGTTTGGTCAATTTTCTTTTTCACAGGAAGCCCCACAACTGAAGCTTTCAGCGTTCCTTCCATACGAAGTTTAACTGTTCCACCTAATGCAATTTTCATTAGTTTCATCATTACTCCTGGTTCGAGTTTTATTTCAACTGGAACATTATCTAATGTGGTTGTGCGTTTCTTCATTTTGTATTTTTGAAGTAAATAGGCCTGACCAACATATAAATCATTCAAATATAAATTGAAAGAAGATTTTCTCACCTTCAATTTATAGCCATTGGGATTATAAGCAGAAACATCTAAGTTGAAAGAAAGTTTTTCTTTATTAACATTATCAATTTTAAAATTTGAAACGCCTTTAAATTGAGGATTCTCTATACAACTTGTTAGAATAAACAAAAGAGAGAACAGAGCAGCTAAGAATTTTATATTTCTCATTCTAGATTACTTGCTAAGTTTTGTAAACTCCTCAAAGAAATACGGTATTGTTTCAATTCCTTTATAGAAGTTGAAAATTCCATAGTGTTCGTTTGGTGAGTGAATCGCATCACTGTTCAGTCCGAAGCCCATCAAAACAGTCTTTAGTCCGAGGACTTGTTCAAATAAAGCCACGATAGGAATACTTCCCCCACTTCTCATAGGAATAGGTTTTTTGCCGAAAGTTTTTTCCATTGCATTACTTGCAGCGATATATCCATTGGAATCTATGGGTGTTACAGCTGGTAAACCACCATGATGAGGTTTCACTTTTACACGTACTGAATCTGGTGCGATACTTTCAAAGTATTCTTTGAATAATGCAGTAATTTCATCTGGATCTTGATGAGGTACCAAGCGCATAGAGATTTTAGCAAATGCTTTTGATGGAAGAACAGTTTTTGCTCCTTCGCCAATATATCCTCCCCAAATTCCATTCACATCCAAGGTTGGTCTAATTGAGGCTCTTTCGAGAGTAGTATATCCTTCTTCACCTTGAACATTTTTAATGTCAATTGAAGCTTTGTATTCTTCCTCGTTATAAGGTGCTTTTGCCATTTCCGCCCTCTCTTCTACGGAAAGTACTTCTACTTTATCGTAAAAACCAGGGATTGTAATTCTGTGTTTATCATCTTGAAGTTTTACAATCATTTCAGCAAGTACGTTGATTGGGTTTGCAACAGCTCCACCATAAAGTCCAGAGTGTAAATCGCGATTTGGTCCAGTTACTTCCACTTCCACATAACTCAATCCACGTAAACCTGTTGTAATTGAAGGGTGTTCATTTGAAATGATTCCTGTATCAGAAACGAGGATAATATCTGCTGTCAATCTTTCGGTATGTTCTTTAATAAAAACACCTAAGTTTTCGCTTCCAACTTCCTCTTCTCCTTCAATCATGAATTTTACGTTACAAGGCATTTCTCCACTTTTATTCATCGCTTCAAAAGCTTTGATATGCATGAAAACTTGTCCTTTATCGTCACATGCTCCACGTGCGAAAATTGCTCCGTCAGGGTGAATGTCTGTTTTCTTAATTACAGGTTCGAAAGCTGGTGAGTCCCACAGTTCAATTGGATCTGCAGGTTGAACATCATAATGTCCGTAAACCAAAACTGTTGGTAGTTTAGGGTCGATAATTTTTTCACCATAAACGATTGGGTGCCCTGCCGTAGCGCAAACTTCTACTTTGTCTGCTCCTGCTTCTGTTAAATGTTTTGCAACTAATTCAGCTCCTTTTCTAACATCTCCTTTGAATGCTGGGTCTGCTGAAACAGATGGAATTCTCAATAATTCGAAAAGCTCATCTAAAAATCTTTGCTGATTGTTTTTTATAAAGTCTTGTGTCTTTCTCATTGATTTTCGTTTTTTGTAAAGTTAGAAAATTATCCCAATTTTAAAGGCTTAATATCTGATTGATTGCTTGGTTTTGTGAGGTTTTCAATAGAAAAGTGGTGGGAATAAATAGAATTGTCATTTACGGGTCAAGTCAAAATTCTAAAAATACTTATTACTTAACGAGTGAAGAACAGATTATGTCATGATTCAATAAAAACAGCTGTTTTTTATCACCTGTTTGCATAAAAAACACACTTTAGGAATCCAATACAAAGGGTTGATTATTAGCTTAAAAAACAGGGGAAATGCTCAGTGATGCAACTTTTTTTTACATATTTGCGTCTAGTACTAAAACAATCCATAAAAACACATTATATGAAAAATTGGTATTTCCTATTCATCTCAATATTTTTTCTTGTGGCTACTGACTCTTTTGCACAGCAAATGAGCCTGACACAACCTACAATGACACCAAGGCAAGCAGTTGAAAACGTTCTTTTGGGGGCGGGTATCAATGCATTTAATATCACATACAATGGTTCAGCAGCTGCAGCCAACCAAGTACAACCAGGTGTTAAACGCTTTAACAATACAAATCCAGTTTTCCCAATTCCTGGTGGAGTTTTGATGCATACACAGGGTGCACCAAACATTACTGATTCAGATTTAGCTATGATTTCTAGTGGTCCAGTTACAAACGGGTCTATTATAGAATTTGATTTTGTTCCTTCTGGAGATACTTTATCATTCAATTATATATTCTCCTCAATGGAGTATTCAAGTTTTACTTGCTCAAATTATAATGATGTATTTGGATTCTTTATTTCTGGACCTGGGATCAATGGACCTTTCTCAAATAATGCAATAAATATTGCTACAGTACCAGGTTCAAATAATATTCCTGTAGGTATTAATACGGTAAACTCTGGTTCTCCGACTGGAGGAGGTTCTGCATCTAACTGTGCAGCATTAGATCCAAACTGGCAAGCGAATGCGATTTATTTTACAACTACTTTTACTCCAATTTATAATGCCGCAGGTGCACCAATGAATTCTTATAATGGGAGTACAGTTTTATTGCCAGCTAATTCAGTGTTGTCTTGTAATGATACATTCCATATCAAGTTAGCCATTTCAAATTGTTTTGATACAGGACTCGATTCAGGTGTTTTCTTAGAAGCAAATTCATTTTCTTCGGCTGTAGTTGATATTAAAATTGAAACAGATGCAATTTACTCTGATACACTGCTCATTGAAGGTTGTATGGAAGCGACGGTTTATTTTACACGCCCTCCAAATCAAATTAACGATAGTTTGGTTGTTGATATTCAGGTAGGAGGTACAGCAACCCCAGTTTTGGATTATCCTATTTTTGCGCCAGGAAACGTGTTGATATTCCTTCCTGGACAAGATACTATTGAAGTTGTGATTACTCCAATTAATGATGGAATTGTAGAAGGTCCTGAAAGTATTATTATTACAGCCTATTCAGTTACGGTCTGCGGTGATACCGTTTACTCCTATGGAACTATTTGGATAGACGATGAACCCGATTCCTATGTCACGGCTTCTGATACGACAATACTCTGTGCTAATGATAGTGTTCCAATTTGGGCAACAACGCAGAATGGTTTCCCTCCATACACCTATAGTTGGAGTAATGGAGAAACTGGTGCCAATACCTTTGGAGCTGCTATGACGAATGGACCAACATCGTATATTGTAACTTCTACTGATGAGTGCGGATTTAAACGAACCGATACCACCACAATTACTGTAAATCAAACATTGAAAATAGATTCATTAGTTCAGTATCCTGCAGATTGTGGTGTTGATAATGGTGCTGTAGCTGGATATGGTTATGTTCCTGGATACACAGGGACGCCAAAGTTCAAATGGACTGGTCCAGGAACTAATACTACTGATTTTACAAATGCCTCAGTTTGGCCAAATAAACCATCAGGATGGTATTACTTTTCAATTACTGATGATGTATGTAAAGTGGTGGATAGTATTTTCTTGGAACAAGATCCACCACCTACAGCTAGTTTTGAAGCTATCCCAGCATTTGGATACGCTCCGTTGGATGTTACTTTTACAAATAACTCTGATCCTGCAACAACATATTACTGGGATTTTGGTAACGGTCAAACAAACGTTGTTGGAAACACGAATGATCAACACTCTACTTATTATGAGGAAGGTGTATATGTTGTAACGCTTATGACGGAAGAAGGGGCTTGTACAGATCAAACTTCAAGAACTGTTACAGTAACTCTTCCATTAGGATACAGTTTGCCGAACATATTTACTCCAAATGGAGACGGTCAAAATGACTTATTTACAATGAATATTGAAAATGCACAAAGCATAGAAATTGTAATTCTTAACCGTTGGGGGAATGTAGTCTTTGAAAGTACTGATGCAAACTTCGCATGGAACGGAAAGGTAAATAATTCTGGTGCTGAATGTACAGATGGTACTTACTTCTATAAGTTTATAGTTGTGGATCTAGCAGGTATGAAGACAGAAGAGCATGGTTTTGTTCAGTTGGTAAATAATTAATTCGACACTTTAAAATAAAAAGAGGAGCTCATGGGCTCCTCTTTTTATTTGATAATACTTTATGTTTTGCACCTAACTATTGTCTAATGTAAATTATGAGTTTTGATTTATAAGCGACATACCGTTCATTTCCTTTGGTTTCTCTAATCCCATTCTACTCAGAATTGTTGGAGCAACATCTGCTAAAATTCCATTTTTAAGTTCAAACTTGTCATTGCTTACATAAACTACAGGAACAGGATTAAGTGAATGTGCTGTATTTGGTGATCCATCAGGGTTAATGGCCATATCAGCATTTCCATGATCGGCAATAACAATAAACTCATATCCTTTGGATTTTCCAGCTTCGATTACCTTTCCTAAACAGGTATCTACTGTTTCAACTGCTTTTACAATTGCACTATAAACACCTGTGTGTCCAACCATATCTGGATTGGCAAAGTTTAAACAGAAAAAATCTGGTGAATTATCGATGAGCTCCTCCGTGATTTGATGTGTTACCTCTGGCGCACTCATTTCTGGCCGTAAATCATAGGTCGCTACTTTTGGAGAGTTCACCAAGATGCGTTTTTCTCCAGTAAAAGGTAATTCCCTCCCTCCAGAAAAGAAGAAAGTTACGTGTGGATATTTTTCTGTTTCTGCAATTCGCACTTGGCTTTTTGAATTGTATTCTAAAACTTCTCCTAAGGTATTTTGTAGATTGTCTTTTTTGAAAATAACACCTATATTTTTGAAGGTGTCATCGTAACTAGTCATCGTTAAAAGATCTATAGATAATGGCTTCATTGAATAACCTTCAATTTTCTGCTGGTTAAGTACTGTCACAATCTCTCTAGGTCTATCCGTTCTAAAATTGAAACTAATAACTAAATCTCCATTTTCTATTGCTGTGTTTTCGTTTCCATGGTTAATTACAGAAGCATTAATGAACTCATCCGTGATTCCTTCCCCATACCAATGATCGAAAACGTTTCCAACTGAATTAAAACGCTTTCCTTTTAATTGTGTCATCAAATTGTATGATTCTTCAACTCTTTCCCAGCGTTTATCTCTGTCCATTGCGTAATATCTACCAATAATACTTGCAATTTTCACAGGGCCTTTAGCAATGTGATTTTCTAGGTTTTCTAAGAATCTTCTCCCACTTTTAGGATCACAATCTCTTCCGTCTGTAAAGCCGTGTATGTAAACCTTTTCTAATTCATACTGTTTCGCCATGTCACAAAGTGCGTGTAAGTGCTGTTGTGAACTATGTACACCTCCTTCAGATATAAGTCCGATAAAGTGAACTTTCTGATTGTTGGTTTTTGCTTTTTGAAAAGCGTTTGTTAGTGTATCAAGAGTGAAAAATTCACCATCTCTAATGGACTTGTTAATACGTGTCAGCTCTTGATATACTATTCTTCCTGCGCCAATATTCAAATGTCCAACTTCAGAATTCCCCATCTGACCTTCAGGTAAACCAACCTGCTCGCCAAAAGTAACGAGTGTAGCATTGGGGTATTGCTTTAATAAATTATCCATTATTGGAGTATTGGCATTGTAAATCGCATCAGACTTACTTTTATCACCAATTCCCCAACCATCAAGGATTATTAATCCAACTTTTCTATTTTCTTTCATTTCTAGTGATTTTAAAATGGGCTCCTTGAGGTTGGTTCTGGAGATAAACAATATGGTCTCCGTGAAACTTAAGAAGACTTTTTACTATATATAAACCTAAACCTGTTCCTTTTTGGGCCCTGGTTTCTTCATTTCCTAGGCGAACAAATTTGCTAAAAACTTCTCCAATAAACTCTTGAGGAATTCCTTTTCCATCGTCTTTAACGCCCCACGTAATTGTGTTCTTTTTTCTGTATAAGTAAACTTCAATTCTAGGGTTTTCTCCTGCATATTTTAAAGCATTTTCAAGGAGGTTATGCAAAACGGATTCGATAATAAATAGATCTACATTTGTGATAATGTTTTCTTCAATTGAAACTTGTACCGGAACACGAGTTTTTGACCATTTTTCAACTATTTGGGTCATTTGCTCACTCAAATTACACTCTTCAGTATTTAATTGTAGACGGTGATTATCAATGCGGGTAGCGGTCAAAATATTTTCAATCATGTCCTCTAATCTATTGTTTTCAATGATGGCTTGATTGATCATTTCTTCCTGCTGACTTCTCTCCAGGTTTTTTCTTTTCAGTAAAGTTTGAAGGTATAACTTGTTGGAAGTTAGAGGGGTTTTAAGTTCATGGGTAACAGAAAGTAAAAAGTTGTTTTGTTGTTTCGAAAGTTTCATTTCTTTTTGAAAGGAATTTCTAATCTTCCATAATCCAAGCATAAGGATCAAGAAAAAGACTAATCCTTCCCCAATAATCATAAACATTCTCTTATTTGCTGAATCACCTCGGTTGAGTTCAGAGGAAAGGTCGATTATATGATATCCCCACCACACAAATTGCATGACAACATACACTCCTAGTATATAGAAAAATACAGCTGTTTGCTTTTTCATGATTTTATTTAATATGCACGACCGCTAACTCCTTCTATAAAATTTAGATATGCTCTATTCACGACTTTATTTCCACCAGGAGTTGGATAATTACCAGTAAAGTACCAATCTCCTTTGTTGTCAGGACAAGCTTTGTGAAGGTTTTCAATGGTTTGATAAACAATTACCACCTCTGATTTCATGTCGTGAGGCGTTAATAAGGTAGCAATTTTAGCAGAGATTTCTTCTGCAGAAAATGGTGCGTAAATTTCTTTTACATAATTTTTTATTTGCTCTTTTGGATATAATTGCTGTTCCTTACACTTTTTGTACACTTCATCAATAATGTAGGCTTTATTGTTCTCTTTTAAAAGCTCAATTGCCGCTTCGAATGCAATAAAATCACTCATCTTGGCCATGTCAATTCCATAACAATCAGGATAACGAATTTGAGGTGCAGAAGAAACAACAACAATTCTTTTAGGTTCTAAACGGTCTAGAATTCGTAAAATACTTTGTTTTAATGTTGTTCCACGAACAATAGAATCGTCTATTACAACAAGGTTATCAACATGTCGTTCCACTGTTCCGTAGGTAATATCGTAAACATGAGCAACCATTTCATCTCTTGAGTCTTCTTGTGTGATGAAGGTTCTTAGTTTAGCATCCTTAATGGCAATCTTTTCAAAACGTGTTTTTCTGGTAAGAATTTTACTCAAATTTTCATCGTTCATATCACTTCCTAAAGCTTTAATGGCTTCCATTTTTTCAATGTTGAGGAAGTCCTCTAGGCCTTTCATCATTCCGTAGAAGGACATCTCAGCTGTATTTGGAATGAAGGAGAACACTGCATTGTCTAGCTCATTATTGATGCTGTCAATAATTTGTGGAATAAGAAACTGACCCAATAGCTTCCTTTCTTTATAGATGTCAAAATCATTTCCACGTGAGAAATAAATACGTTCGAAAGAACAAGCTGCTCTTTCCGTAGGTTCTTTGATTTTTATTTCACTTAAATGACCTGATTTTTTAATAATTAAAGCATGGCCAGGTTTAAGTTCTTTTATATCTTCTTTTTTAAGATTGAAAGCAGTTTGAATAACTGGTCGTTCTGAAGTTACAACACATATTTCATCGTCCTCATACCAGAAAGCAGGACGAATTCCAGCAGGGTCTCTTAAAACAAAAGCGTCTCCATGACCAAAAAGTCCTGACATTGTGTATCCACCATCCCAATCTTCAGATGCACGTTTTAGAATTTTTTCAATGTCTAAGTTTTCTGCAATCTTAGAAGTGATTTCTATATTATTATACCCTTGCGTTTTATATTGGCGAAACAATGTTTCGTTTTCAACATCTAAAAAGTGTCCGATTTTTTCTAATACTGTAACAGTATCCGATTTTTCCTTTGGATGTTGACCTAGGTTTAAAAGAACATCGAATAATTCATCAACATTCGTTAGGTTGAAATTTCCTGCAACAACTAGGTTTCTTGTCATCCAGTTGTTTTGACGTAAAAAGGGGTGACAACTTTCAATTCCATTTTTCCCTGAAGTTCCGTAACGCAAATGTCCTAAAAACAATTCTCCTGTAAATCCAACATTCTTTTTTAAGAAATCTATGTCTTTTAGTTTCTCAGGACTGTGTTCTGCAATTTCTTCAAAACGCTTGTTAATGGTCGTAAAGATGTCTTGGATAGGTTTGGAATCGACAGATCTGCTACGAGAGATGTAACGTTCTCCAGGCTTCATGTCCAGTTTGATGTTGGCTAAACCAGCTCCATCTTGACCGCGGTTGTGTTGTTTTTCCATTAATAAGTACATTTTGTTCAGACCGTAAAAGGCTGTTCCGTACTTATCAATATAGTATTCTAAAGGTTTTTTTAAACGAAGAAGTGCTATTCCGCACTCATGCTTGATTGCATCACTCATGGACTTGATATTTTTCTTTTACAAAAGTAGTTTTATTATCTCTTTTATCCATAAAAAAGCAATGAGTATTATTTTTTCAATGTAAAAGGCAACGAAGAGTACTTGAAAAGAGTTGTATTAATGGATGAAATAGTGTAATTTAACCTTTCCAATTTATTGGATAAATTTACATTTTGTATATTTGAATGATGACGCGATTAACACTTATGTTTTTACTGCTTTTTTCGTTTGCTCCGATTGTTTTTGGGCAAGACGGAGAAACGTGGTTTGAACCTAATAGAGGTCAGTGGGATAGTAAAATCATTTATAAGGTTGGACTTCAAAAAGGTGATTTTTTCATTGAAAAAGATAAATTCACTTATGCCTTAAGTAATTTGGGAGATGTTTATCATGAAGCTCACGGAGGGGGGACAGTAGATAAAGTGAAGCACCATACGGTACACAGTCATTTTATTAATTCTACATGGCAAGGACAAGTAATTGAATCGGATAGTTCTTCATTCTACAAAAACTATTTTTTAGGAAATGACTCATCTAAATGGCAATCCAAAGTTTCTTCTTTCAAAACTTTAAGATTCAAAGCGTATTATCCTGGTATCGATATGATTTTAGAAATCAATTCAGAAAACATAAAATATTCTTTTGAAATTGAACCTGGTGTAGATCCTTCTATCATTCAAATTTTTCATGAAGGAATGGATGGATTGAAATTAGAGGATGGTAAAATCGAAATTCAAACCCGATTTGGACCAATTATAGAAGATGGGCTTAAAGTATGGAATGCATCTTATGAAAATGAAAAGACAATTGTTAATTCGGAATTTCAAAAGAATGGTGATACTATAAGTTATTTTTTTCCCGATGGTTATGATTCTACATCTCTTTTGGTTATTGATCCTAGTTTGACATTCTCCACCTTTACAGGTTCAACTTCTGATAACTGGGGCTTTACAGCAGCACCCGATTTAAGTGCAAACCTTTATGCAGGTGGAATTGTTTTTGGAACAGGATACCCTATTACAACCGGTGCTTATGACGGAACTTTTAATGGCGGATACGGGTTTTATAAAATAGATATGGGAATTTCTAAATTCTCAAGTGATGGAACAAATTTAATGTATTCAACATATATAGGAGGAACAGGAAATGAAACTCCACATTCAATAATTACAAATAGTTTGGGTGAGTTATATATTTTAGGAGCTACCACTTCAACCGACTTCCCTGTTTCAGCAAACGCTTATCAAACGACCCATAATGGCGGAACACAAACCACACAAATAGCTATAGTTTTTAATGGTACTGACATTGTTGTTGCGAAATTAAGTGCAGATGGTACAGCATTATTAGCAAGTACGCTTCTAGGTGGATCTCAAAATGATGGTTTAAATGTGAGTAATCTCAATTATAATTATGGCGATGTTTTTAGAGGAGAAATTATTTTGGACCAAAATGGAGATGTGTTAATAGCTAGTTCGACACAGTCCTCTGACTTCCCAATTGTTAACGGGCAAGACAATACCTTAGGTGGACTTCAGGATGCAATTGTTGCGAAGTTCAATCCTGATTTAACAACATTAATATGGTCGACTTATCTAGGTGGATCAAACAATGATGCAGGCTATTCTATTCAAATTTCCTCAATTGGTGATATATATGTTAGTGGAGGTACAAATTCAACTAGTTTCATGCCAGCAGGCGGACATCAAGCCACTTATCAGGGAGGTACTGGAGATGGTTTTATCGTTCGAATGAATCCTACTACTTCTAATATCATTAGTGGGACTTATATTGGAACGAGTCAATACGACCAATCATTTTTTGTTCAACTTGACCAAACAGATCGTGTTTATGCTTTTGGTCAAACAGCAGGAGCAATGCCTATTAGTGCAGGAGTATATAGCAAGCCGAACTCGGGTCAATTTATCCGTCAATATTCAACTAATTTATCTGTACTAAATTGGTCAACATTAGTAGGGGGAGGAAATGGAACTGTTGAGATTTCACCCACTGCTTTTTTAGTTTCTAACTGTAATGAAATATACTATACAGGTTGGGGAGGGGTGACAAATCAAACAGTTCAAGCATCTGGAAGTACAACTTTAGGTTTTCCGACAACAGCAAATGCTTATCAATCAAACACAAATGGGAACAACTTCTATATTGGTGTATTGTCAGAAAATGCGGCTAGTCTTAATTACGGAACCTTTATGGGAGGGGTAGCAAGTAGTTCGAATCATGTGGATGGTGGGACAAGCCGATTTGATAAGCAAGGAAGAATTTATCATGCTGTTTGCGGGGCTTGTGGTGGAAATGCTAATGGATTTACAACAACGCCTGGTGCATATTCTGAAACCAATAACAGCTCGAATTGTAATCTTGCAGCATGGAAATTTGATTTAGGTGCAATATATTCAGCATTATCTGTCCCTAATGTTTTGATTTGTTTAAATGATACTACTTTCTTTTCAAATGATTCGCAGAATGGAAATACATTTTACTGGGATTTTGGAGATGGAACAACTAGTACAGCCTCAGATCCTTACCATGTTTATACTTCTCCAGGAACGTATGAAGTAATGTTTGTTGTAGGCGACAACAACGGTTGTGCGTTAGCTGACACAAGTTATTTAACAATAGAAATTGGTGATTTTAATGGAGCAGTTGTTGTACCGCCAGGGCAAATATGTCCCGGAGAAGATTATCAATTAGAAGCATCGGGTGGTTCTATATATCAATGGTCACCTGCTCAATTTCTCGATGATCCTAATGTGTATAATCCAATTGCAAATGTTGATTCAACAACAACTTTTACTGTCATTGTTTCCGACTCATGTGGGGCAGATACATTGACAGTTACACTAGTCACTTTTTCCGACTCCTCTAGTTCTATTGCAGATGTGGATATTTGTCGTGGAGATAGTGTTTATATTTGGGCTAGTGGAGGGGTGGATTATAATTGGACAACAAGCGATCCTTCTACCATTATAGGTGCATCAAACGACGATTCTTTATTTGTTTCTCCGGATTTTGATATAACGTATTCTGTAAGTATTATTACTGTTCAAGGCTGTACGCTAACCGAGCAGGTCAATGTTTTCGTTTATCAAGACCCACCACAACCTGTGGTAAAAGATACTGCTTTCGTATGTGAAGGTGATGCTGTAAGTTTATCCGTAAGCTATGCTCCATCTATTGTTTGGTCACCAGATTTAGACATCAACACCATTTATGGGCAGAATGTTACGATTTCAACACCAGTTAATAGATGGTATTATATTGATTTCACCAATGCTTGTGGGACCGTCACCGACAGTGTTTTTATCAACATAATTGGGCAGAATCCTAAAGCTGGAAATGATACTATTGTATGTCCTGAAGATACTGTATTGCTTTGGGCAAGTGGAGGAGTAAGTTACCAATGGGAGCCAGCATCAAGTGTTCATTCTCCAAATTCTGCGGTAACTTCAGCGGCTCCAAACAGTCCTATAACTTTCACTGTTTACATCACTGATGAATACGGATGTGGTTCAAGTGCAACCGTTAAAATAGATCATTTCCCAACTCCTTATCTTCAAGTAAGTCCTGATTATTATGGATATGTTGGTGATGAGGTAATTTTAAATGCATACAGCAATAATCCTGGAGGAAGCTATTATTGGTCTCCTGCTGAATTTCTTTCTTGTGTGGATTGTAAATCCACAATTGCGACTCCTAATAGGTCAATCACTTATACAGTTGCTTTTACAGATGAAAACGGTTGTTTAGCAACAGGTGATGTGACTATTCATTTCGAAGGAATAATTTTTGTTCCCAATTCTTTTACACCAGATGGCGATGGAATTAACGATTACTTCTATGTTGAGGGAGGAAATGTTAAAGAATTTCACATGCAAGTTTTTGATAGATGGGGAGAATTGATTTTCGAAAGCTTTGACATTAGTGCTTTTTGGGATGGTACATACGGTAATAAGATTTGTCAGGATGGGACCTATATCTGGAAAATTAAGTACGAAGACATTGAGAACAATAAGAAGGAGCTGGTTGGGCATGTTAATTTGTTGAGATAAAAAATTTCCAGTAGAAAAGTCACATTCTAAATCTAATTTCGACTTCATTTATCCATCAATTTCTATCAAAATACGCCTAAAATGATTAGCTTTGTTAGAAACAAAAACAAAGCAGATGTACGGAAAAATTAAAGATCATTTAGCAAACGAATTAAAGGAGATTAAGTCCGATGGTGTTTACAAAAGAGAACGTGTAATTATTACCCCGCAAGGAGCCGAAGTAAAGGTGAAGAATGGAGAAGAAGTGGTAATTATGTGTGCGAACAACTATTTAGGATTGTCATCACATCCTGAAGTTATTCAAGCTTCAAAAGATGCATTAGATACTCATGGTTTTGGAATGTCTTCAGTGCGTTTCATTTGTGGTACACAAGATATTCATAAAGAATTAGAGAAGAAAATTGCGGACTTCTACGGAAAAGATGATGCGATATTATATGCAGCGGCTTTCGATGCAAATGGAGGTTTGTTTGAGCCTTTATTTGGAGAAGAAGACGCTATTATTTCCGATGAGTTAAATCATGCTTCAATTATTGATGGTATTCGTTTGTGTAAAGCACAACGCTACCGTTACAAGCACAGCGACATGGCTGACCTTGAGGAGCAATTGAAAAAAGCACAAAACCAACGCCATAGAATCATCGTAACGGACGGAGTTTTCTCAATGGACGGAGACTTTGCTAAAATGGATGAGATTTGTGATTTAGCAGATAAATATGATGCGCTTGTAATGAGCGATGAATGTCACTCAGCAGGTTTTGTTGGAAAAACTGGACGAGGAGTTCCAGAGCATTTCAATGTAATGGACAGAGTAGACATAATCACAGGAACCTTAGGAAAAGCATTAGGAGGCGCGATGGGTGGATATACAGTCGGAAATCAAGAAGTGATTGATATGTTGCGTCAACGCTCTCGTCCTTATTTATTCTCTAACTCACTGGCGCCTTCTATTGTAGGGGCTTCAATAAAAGTTTTTGATATTCTAAGTTCAACTACTGAGCTAAGGGATAAGTTAGAAGAAAATACAAAATACTTTAAAGATGCTATTATAAAAGCAGGTTTTGAAATCATAAAAGGAGACTCTCCAATTGTTCCGATCATGCTTTATGATGCAGCTTTATCACAAGAATTTGCAGATAAATTATTAGATGAAGGTGTTTATGCTATTGGATTTTTCTTCCCTGTAGTGCCAAAAGAAAAAGCGAGAATCCGTACGCAAATTTCTGCTGGACATACAAAGGCTCACCTAGATAAAGCTATTGCTGCTTTTGTTAAAGTAGGAAAAGAGTTAAAAGTGATTAACTAATATTGTCTATTTTACTGAGATTTGTGTTTATTAATACAAATCTCAGTACTTTTATGCTATGAATAGAAGAACCATTAATGCTGTTATTATAATCGGAGTGTTATCGATTATCAGTATTTTAATGATTCAGGTTTTTTGGATTAACAGAACGATTAGAGCACAAAAAGATGCTGTAATCTTGCAGGAGCGACAAGACAGTCTAAATATTCGTCAATTTGAAGAATCCGTTCGTGTTGCTTTAAGAAATACGGTTGAACAAATTGGAGTTCATCATATTGATAGTTCTGATTTGTATGGGGCTGTAAAACAAAAAAGTTCGAATTACTTTTTAGTTGATATCAACGAAAACTTACATCCATATTACTTAGAGCAGTTATTAAAACGTACGTTTTACGAACATAATATCACTCAAAACTTTCAATATGGAATTTATGACTGTTATAACGACAGTATAGTTTATGGTAATCTAATTCGTTTCTCTCGAGATTCATTATATGCTCCATCCGCTGAGAATGGGGTAGGAATAACTTCTCCAGAGCTTAGTTGGAAAAGAGATGGGCATTATTTTACGGTCTATTTCCCTGAATTATTGTCACAACCAAGTGATGATTTAATTGAGAGTAGTTCGCCTTGGATGTATGTTGCCATTATTGTTGGTGTACTTTTAATTTTCTTTGCATTTTCTGTTTCTGTTATTATTAGGCAAAAACGTATTTCTGAGGTGAAAGCTGATTTCGTTAATAATATGACACATGAATTAAAGACACCAATTTCAACTATTGGTTTGTCAAGTGAAATGTTAATGCAAAATGATTTTTCTAAAGATCCAGAAAAATTAAAAATATATGCAGAAGTAATTTTTAAAGAAAATAAGCGTTTAGAGGAACATGTTGAAAGAGTACTCAATATGGCAAGACTTGATAGGAATGAATTAGAGCTTCATCTCGAAACTGTTAACATGCATGAATTGATTGAAGAATCTGCAAATAACTTTAGATTTAATCAAGCCCTTGCAGGTGGAGAAATTGAGCTTGATCTACAAGCAAAAAACACAAATGTAATGGTTGATTTAGTGCATATTACAAATGTCGTTCTTAACTTGCTGGACAATGCAGTGAAGTATTCTAAAGATTCAACCAAAGTGAAAGTTATTACTAGAGACAAAAGTGGAGGGATTGAAATAAGTATTCAAGACAATGGCATAGGAATTGAAAAAGAGCAATTAAACCAAGTTTTTGATCAGTTTTATCGTGTTCCTACAGGGAATAGACATGATGTGAAAGGGTTTGGTTTGGGCTTATATTACGTTAAATTAATTATTGATAAACATGGTGGGAAAATGAGTGTTAAAAGTAAACTAGGACAAGGCAGCACTTTTTCATTTTGGATTCCCGCTTCACTAAATTAAGAAAATATGAAACCTAAAATATTATTAGTAGAGGACGATACAAATTTGGCATTTATTATTACAGATCAACTGAAGATGGAAGGATACGAGGTATCTCTTGCCTCTGATGGAATGGAAGGGTTTAAGCGTTTCAATGATGAGCGATTCGACTTGTGCATTTTTGATGTGATGATGCCAAAAAAAGATGGATTTAGTTTAGCTGAAGATATTCGAACCGTAAATAAAACTGTTCCGATTTTGTTCCTTACTGCAAAAGCCATGACTGAAGATAAAGTTAGAGGATTTGATGTTGGAGGTGATGATTATTTAACAAAACCATTTAGCTCTGAGGAGTTAAAAGCGAGAGTTCGTGCATTACTGAAGCGGGTAAATATTCATATCAGCAATGGAAACAAAGAACAAATTCAGATTGGGAATTTCATTTTTGATATTGCAAACTATACGCTAACAAATGGAGATTACGAGAGGAAATTAACCAAGAAAGAAGCCCAGATAATTAAGCTATTGTCGAAATTTCAAAACCAAGTAGTAGCTAGAGAGCTTGTATTAAACGCCGTTTGGGGAAAAAATGATTATTTTGTTGGGAGAAGTTTAGACGTTTTTATCACAAAACTTAGAAAGTATCTAGTGAGTGATCCCTCAGTTACCATTGAAAATATTCATGGGATTGGATTTAAACTCAATGTTGCTGAAGAAGATGAATAATTAGTCTCTGTTTTCGAACAGAAACTAATTAGTGATACTGTTTTCAGTTTTCTGTTTCTTTTTATTTTCTTCTCTAACATAGTTGATAAAAGTAGATGGGTTCTTACCTGTTATCTTTTTAAAATTGATGGTGAATCTACTGTGGGACGAGAATCCGCATTGTTCGGCTAAATAACTGATTTTGTATTCCAAATGCTTCGGATCTGATTTTATGTAGTTGACAATGTAATTGATTCTCAATTCATTTATATAAGTCGCAAAGTCACTTGCAAGGTGTTGTTTTATAACATAAGTGAGATAGCGCTGATTAACCCCTACCTTGCTGGATAATCCATTTAGAGATATGTTTTTATCCAAGAAAAACTCGGAGTCTTCAAACTCTTTCAAGCTTTCGAGTATGCTCATTTCTTTCTCTGCCGACATATAATTTTTTGTGTTTTCGGGTTCTGAAACCTCTATTTTCTTCGTCGGTTTATTATTCAATTCATTAATAAAAGCTTGAAACTTCTTCTGATTCTGCCTTTTGTTATGTATGTACCAAATCAGTATGGAGACAAGTGCAAGTGAAAGAATAGTCAGCCAAGTTATAATCTTTAAGTTTTTTGATCTAGTCGTTTCATCTTCTAATTGTTGATCATAAAGTGAATTGAGTAACTTGTCAGCAACAAATTTTCGTGACTTTTGATCTTGAAGAATCATGTCAATGTATTGCTCATTAATAGCAATGAATTTTTGGTCTTCATTTGTTTCTTTATACAAATTGCTCAATGATTTGTAAACGTCTTTTTTTAAACTAAAATAGTTTGTTTCATCTGCTATTTTTTTAGCTTTTAGAAAATATTCTTCTGCTTTTTCATAAGCTTTATTAGCGAAGTGAGCTTCACCTATTCCGTTATATATGGAGCCTTCCAAAGGACTATTAGGAAGATCAGATTTGTCTAGACTTTCTTTAGCTTTATCCAAATAATAAAAGGAGGAATCTATTTCGTTCAATAATAAGTAGTTCTTTGAAATAAGTCCGTAACTTACAAGTAGTTGGTAATGAGTGTCTACCAAAGAGTCTGATTTTATTTTTGAGAAATATTGAACTGAATGATGAGCGAGTTTAATTGATTCAAGATGGTTTTCTCTTTCCATTTCTATATTGGCCTTTTCTTGTTCTAGATTTCCAAAAAACCTCCATTTGGAATCATGCTCTTCAATTTTTTCGGTTGATTGAAGTGCTTTTTCTATGTATTTAAGACTCGATGAATACAGTTCTGACTCTCTGTAAACAGTAGATATGTAGCCGTATATACGGGTGAGGGAAACATAGTCTTTATTATTTTTGGCAATTTTTTCTGCTTCAAAAAAGATAGTTAGTGCTTCGTCATTTAAGCCGTAATACAACAAAAAGCTAGCTTTTAAAACTAAAGACCTGACCCTTTGTTTATCATCTTTAGAAACTTTATATAAATAATCTACACTTTTGAGAGATTCCTCAGGTTCAGAATCTACTATGTCTTTTGAAGTTTTAAAAAATAAACTATCAAAATTCAGTTCTTGTGTAAAGACTGTTGAACCTGCGAAAAGAGAGGAAAATATGATCAGTAAAAGTCTCATGTATTTTTTTGACTTGTTTATATTTTTATCAAATAGACAAAATCTATTGAAAAAAACAGTGTTTATAATGATTAAAGTTTCACTTTGCTATGTGATACTTTAAGTTATTAGAGTTTAACTTTAATACTAAATATAGTGAAATTGTTAAGAATGTCACAATTGAGTAGAAATCAATTTTTAAAAATTAGTCAGAGTCTTGAATACCAAAATCTGTAAATTGAAACTAGATGTCTATAAAAGATAGGTTTACAAATTGTTTTTAATTACTTCATATTTACAGTTTTTTTGAATACAGATTAAAAAAGGTTCTATATGATTCTGTGTGGGTTTAATGAAAAAAGTCTGTCGGCTGACTGTCGATTTAATTCGAAAAGGAATATCTATTATCTCAAAGTTATCCTAATTTCAATCCCATAAATACCTTTCATCAAAATCAACTTTGTATTTCTTTAAAAACGCAAGATACTTTTCTTTATAAGTCTTCTTTTTATGATGGATATGTTGATTACGAATATAATTTATAACTATATCCGTTTCAGTAGGATTTACGGAAAACGATCCATATCCACTTTGCCAAGAAAAGTTTTTTAAACTCTCATCTTTGATTTTCATCCACTTAGAAGAATTAGCTTTAATGCTTATCCGCTTGTTTCCCCATACTAGCACTCATACTAATATAATCTTAAAAAGTTGGGTTTTTTCTTTTTATTCACAAGTATCTGCTTTTTTTTTGTGTTTCCCGACTTTCGGGACAGGCTGTGAGCTCCTTCGTCGGTTGCCCCAAAAAGAGAAAAAGCACTGCTTTTGACCGCCGAAGGCAGCAGCGAAGCTAACACGGAAAAGTGAGAAGCGTTAGTGCCGAAACTGATAGGATAAAAGGTCTAGCTCCTGATTTTTTTTATTGCCTCCACTCCTACATGACTATAATTCATAATGAGTCGTGACTTTTTAATGTAAATGAAAGTGATATAAATTCATTATCTAATTGCACCCACACAAATCCATATAGAGCCTTAAAAAAGCTAGATTTTATATCAACAGACCTGTCTGTAGAGGTGATTTTTTGAAATGGTTTAAACTAGGGAGTCTAATTTTAACTTCTTGTTTTGAAATGAACTTTCGAACCGAATTAAGCAAACTTCCTGCTATTTAGTTGCTGGAATTAACCTTTTCATTTTGTTCCCTAATATATTCGATGAACTCCGAAGGAGTAGCTCCAGTAATTTTTTTGAAATTGACGGTGAACCTGCTATGAGAAGAGAAACCACATTTTTCAGCGAGGTAACTTATCTTATATTTCAAGTATTTTGGATCTGTTTTTAAACAATCTACAATATAGTTGATTCTCAGGCTGTTAATGTAGGTTGCAAAATCCATTTCTTTATGTTTTTTTATAACGTAGGTAATATACCTCTGATTGATACCTATTTTACTAGATAAGACAGGTAAGGATATATCCACATTTAGATAGAATTTTCTTTCTTCCATTTCTTTCAAGCTTTGGAGGATACTCAACTCCCTCTCTTCAGACATATAACTCCTTTCTTCTTTATTTGCTGGCTTGATGATTACATTGTTTTTTTGTTTTTCTTCGCGAAACTGTTTAAATTTTAGTTGATTTTTTCTTTTATTATAGATGTACCAGCCCAAAATACCTATAACTAATATTAGGGCTACAACTAAAATGGAATTAATAATCTTTTGTTTTGTATGCTTTAAATTTAAATCTAATTCCTTTAAATACAGTTGGTTAATGAGTTTGTCGGCTACAGCCTTTCGAGAGATTTGTTCATCGTTAATTAACTTCATGTATTGTTCGTTGAAGTCAATGTACTTGTCTGGCTGATTCGATTCTATGTATAGTCTACTAAGTGCTTTATAAACCTCTTTCTTTAATTCAAAGAAGTTTGACTCTTCAGCAACTGTTTTAGCTTTAAACAGATATTCTTCTGCTTTTTCGTACTCTTTAAGCGCTAAATAAGATTCTGCAAATCCTGTAAATATAAATCCTCTTGTTGGGCTGCTTGGAGAGTGAGATTTTGATAATTGTTCTTGAGCCTTTTTGAAATAGTGTATAGCTGAATCTATCTCGACTAATGCAAGATGAATTTTCGCTGTTGTACCGCTATTATTTGAGAAATGAAGATAAGAATCTATGGTTGAATCTGCCTGTATGAAGTATAGGTTAGATTTACGAGTATGCTCAAAGGCTTTTCCATAATTTTTCAACTGTAATTCTATTTGAGCAGTCTCTTGTTCAAGATTTCCTTGGAACCTAAGTTTTAAATTTTTGTCCTGAACTTTTTTACTAGAGGCTTTTGCCTTTTCTAAGTATTTTATTCCGGTAGAATTCATTTCTATTTCACGATATATACTAGAAATAGAACCATATATTCTTGTTAGAGAGACATAATCATTTTCTTTTCTTGCAATTATTTCTGCTTCTAAAAGTGTTTTTATTGCTTCTTCATTTAAACCATAAGCGCTAAGTAAAACAGATCTTAGTAAAATTGATTTTAATTTTTCTTCATTGTCTGAAGCTATGGAGTCGAGTAAATCAACATTGAATAATGCTGTCTCTGGATTTGAAGAAATATGAATAGTAGCCGTTTCCCTATAAATACTATCAAAATAGGCCTTTTGAGAAAAGCTGCTTAAACTGAATAGTAATAAAATAGAGACCTTAAATATCAGCTTCATTAAGAACAATTAAAATGAATTAGGAAGAACGACCTACAAAACTATTAAATTTTATTAATATCAATCGTTTTTTAGTCTCCAATTCATTTAATCGAGTATAATTGCTGATTAATCTGTATTTTTTAACCGTTTATGCCTTAAAATGCTGTTTTGTCATAAACAAGTTTAGAAGTCACTATCCATGAAATATTCCTTTTCATTTTCTTGTCCATCCACCATTCCTTTGACGTCTCCACTTTTACTTCTTCGCTCTTTGTAAATTTCTTCATAATCTTTGGTGTAGGCACTTTCAGGAACAACGTTGACATCGAAAACCAAAGTTATTTTTTCATCTTTCTTCAAGTTTCCGTAAATGTCAATGTGATGCTCTACAAATCCAATGTTTTTTCCACTGTCATAGGTTAGAATTAAAGTTCCTTCTTTTCCTGCTGGAATAGAGCGAATTGAAGATTGACTAGGTACTATGCAACCACAGGTTATAAGCATGTCTGTTAGAACGAACGGGTTCTTACCAGTATTTTGAATTGTAAAAACGACATTCAATTCTTGGCCACGTAATACTGGATAATAATGGCGATTATTATCAATAATTTTAAGAGTAGTTGTTTTTTCAGATAAATCACTACATGAGACTAGAGAACTGAAGAGTCCAATTGCAAATATGATATAAATATAATTTCTCATCGTGATTAATTTAAAAGCCTTATTTCGTCAATTGCAATCTTGCTTTTTATTAGCGGTCTACGTTTGAAAACAATTTTAAGATTATCGATATCCGTAAGGTCTAAGTTAATATTAAATTCTATTGCTTCTAAAGACGTGTCATACTCCGGACTATCTATCGTTCCAATTAATTTGTGGTCACTATAGATTTCTATTTTTTCAGGAGGATAAAAACCATGTCTGTTGTTATTCAAAAAACGCAAATTTAGCTTTTTTTGTCCATCTAGTTTTTCTGTTGAAAGTTGTATTTTTAAATCAGCACTGCTGATGTACCAACCTTGGTGATAATCATTTGAAAATCCTGGTAATCCATCATTTAAGTATTTTAGTTTTTCAAAGCCTTCATCTGTATCAGATAAGATTTTAATAGACTTATTGAATAGTAAATTTTCAAATCGTTTATTTAAAAGCGTATATCTCCAAATATTAATATATCTTCCTAGCTCACCATTGTCTTCCTTGTAGCTTTTTAAATTTGGATATTTATATATTTCAGCCAATCTATTCAGAATTTGGTTCATTTCATGCTTTACCACCATTTTGTTACCTTCTAAATTAGCGCATCCATGAGTCGAAGATACTTTAGCATAAGCAATCTGAAGCCTTGTGAAAGAAAGAGCGGTATATAGTTTCGAAAGTTTTTCCTTTTCTTCTTTAGTTGTTTTGGGTATTGCTTTTCCTAGTTCATCGTAGAATTTAATAAAAGCATCACTGTCCAAATATGTTGCTAATATTTCGTCTATCCCAGCGTAGAGATTATAAGTTCTGTTTTTAGCCGCAAAATGTTTTTCTAATGAAAGATAGTAATCTGTTAATAATTGTTGGTTTTGAGGGTAATATTTTTTAAAGAAATCGGCGCATAACTCATCCACGTTTTCTTCTGTGTTCTTCAGTAATGCACTCGCTACAAAAGCTTTTAAATCTCCAAAAGAAGTGTAATCATAGCCACTTCCATTAAGGAATACTCCTTTTACACCGTGCTCTTTATAGAATTTCAGTTGTTTTTGTAAACTGTATAAAATAGGAACGGGAGTGAGGTAATCGTCAAAGTTAGCCGAATAATCCCAAATGTAAATATTTGGTGTTATTTCTTTCCAAGCCTCTAATTCTTTAACAAAACTTGCTGTTTTAGGTTGACTCATTTTTAGCTCAACTCCTTTTCTTAGCATTATTGTACTGAGAAAAACACCGGTGTTCTCATTCAATTTTTCTTTGGGAGGTTGACTTGTTGTAATGTATGAAGAAGTAAAGAACTGATGCTTTGGAAATTTGTTGGCTAGTTTTTGAATGAAATAACTTACTGCTGGTGTGGCATTATTTACTGTGTTTCCTATTTTAGTACATTCCTCACATATACACACCAGGTTGTTGTCCTGAGGCATAATCATAAAATGATAGCTTTTCTCATCACCATTCCCGAAATTATCTAATATATATTCTGAAAGGTGTTCGAATAATTTTTCAGAGGTAAATGAGAATTGATTTTTATTGCGAACGTTATTGACTAAAGCGTAAATGTTAGAATCATTTACATCTCTCATTACTTTTGCTAAATTGTGGCCCCAAATTCCCCAATCTAAATCTACATTATTATTTCCCAGAACTTCTGAATTGCCAGGGATAAGATTATTAGCAAAATGTGGGTCTCGGTATGAAAAGTCAAAATCAGAACAATTGGTTTGGAACTTTATAGAGGAAGGAGGTAGGTTTTTGGATTTAAAGCGATTGTCTTCTTTGCTTAGTGCTTCTAATAGCTGGTTGACTATGTGAAGGCTAATTTCTTTGTCTTTTATAATAATGGATAATTCTTTCTTGGTGTGGTGAATACAATAGTCTATTGAAGAGTTAGGGTTGATTTCAAAATAAATCTTTTTGAAATCATTGACTAGAGTGTCTTTAGTTACGATATGTTTTTGATCCGTATGCTCCTTGAAAAAACTAAAAGCCATTTCTGCTAGGATTTTACTTTCTACATCTCCTTTTGAAGAAATGGAATATCCTTCTGCTTTTAAAGCAATGTGGCTTTTTGGCGAACAACTTGTACTTGCCATTAACAGGATTAAGTAAAGACAGAGAATTTTATTAAAATGCGACATTTAAATGGAGGAATATATTGTGATGATTTCTATAAACATTGTCATTTGTTTTATAATTATACCAAGTTCCTAAAACTCCAAATGAGACATTCTTTGCGAGCATCCAAGTGAATCCAGCTCCAACCATTGTGTTTAAAGCTGCGAATCCATTGTAAACTTGATAATCCAAAAGTTCAATATCAGGAGAAGATCCAAAACCAGCCATTGCAGAAACATAATGTTTTGGTGACCAAATAGTGTATCTTCCGTTTAATGTTAAGTTGTATAAATATTTGTCTTCCAGCAGGAAACTATTGAAGCGGGCATTAATTCTAAAGTCATCGATGTTTTTTGTTGCACCTATTACGAAGTTGAACATGCTTCTACTTCCTAAATTTGAATTTGTACCCACAGTATCTAAAAGTCTATACCCCAATCCTAGTTCTAAGTTTACTTCCTTAAATTTCTCAATATCTCTATAAATTGATCCGTTAACACTGAAGGTTGGGAAGAATTGATTAGCCACCGCTGCATCAATTAATGTTGTGGTTTTTAAGTCCCACTCTCTAGCCCAAGCAATTTGAAATTGATACCCTTTGCCCGGAGGTCTTCCTGCATAATTTATCCTACCAGAATAGGTGTTTTCATTATCAATATGGCTATAACTTATTGCTGATATTGGATTTATTACGTCAATATCTCCAGGACGGCTGCGTAAATGATGTAAGCCTATTTCGTTGTCCAATGTTTTGTAATATAGATAGTTAAGATATTGGTTGAATTCACGAAGTTCTTGTGGAGAAGGTTCGTAGAATGACTGGTAGTAATACGCAGAGTCGTATTCCTTTATTTTTTCGTAGGCAATTCCTTTCGTGTATTTTAGTGTTTTGTTATTTGGATCGTAGCGCAATGCGTCATTTAGTTTTTCAATAGCTTCAGGACTTTTGTTTCCTCTAATTAATTGATAACTATAGTCTTCTGTGATTTGAGTGTATGCGTTGATCAACTCTATATTGTAAGGGTCTGTATTTAGTTTATCATACAATAAATAATAAACCTCCTGATAGTTTTCAGGATTCTTCCCATTTATTTCCGCCATTTTAATGATGAAGTAAACATCATCAGGATAAGCATTGTTTCCACTTTCAGCAAATAGATAGGCTTTCTCTGGATTGTTGGTTTGATATGATAAGTTAATCGCATATCTCAAAGCCAATTTGTTTTTAGGATCTTGTTCCAACCATCTTTCTGTATACTGAAGAGCTTCATCGTATCGGTAAACTTCAACCAAATCTTTTATGATCAATGTTGATATATTCCCAAGTCCAGATAAATACCTGGCTTTTTGACTACCGCTAGATTGATCCAGTATGTTTTCATAAGCGGTGATAGCCATATTATAATTCTTTTGTTTATAATATAAGTCAGCTCGTTTTAAATATAGTTCCTTATTTGATGAATCAATAGCAATAAGTTCGTTGAGAACATTTAGTGCGTCTAAATATTCCCCTAATTCCACATGTGCATTGAATATTGAGTTTTGAGCAATGTAGACCAAGTCTTCATCACCATATTGAACAACTTTATACCAGTCATCTATGGCTTCAGCATATCTTTTTTCAGCCATTTTGTTTTTGGCATCTTCTAAAACAACCAAAACATAAGCATTTTGAACATCATAGTCGTTCGGATAACGTTCAAATAATCTTTTCGTTAGTGCACTGCTTTTTGATTCGTTACCTATTAATCTGTAGATGGTAACTTCCTTTAGGTATAAATCTTTAGAATCTCCATTGGCTCTTCGTTGAACAGCAATCAATCTTAAAGCCTCTTCATATTGTTGTGCTGAAATTGTGTAGTTAAATACATTCTCAAATGCTTCCTCATTTCCAGGATTTTCTTCAAATACCTTTCCGTAGAGAATGTGAGTTTCTTGGTTTTTGGAATAACGAGCAGCTTCCATTAAATAGTAGCTGTATTGTTGAGAATATCCTTTCTTTTCTAAAAAGGGGAGGAGCTCATCATACTTTTTTTGTTCTGCTAAAATACCTGCTTTTTTATTTATTAAATCACTGTTGTTTGGAAAAGTATTTAATCCTCGGTCGATATAACTTAAAGCAGCAGATAAATCTCCAGCCTTTAAATAATCATTCGACATGAGAATGTAGTTTTCAACCTTATCAGGGTTTTCTTTAAGTAGTTTTTTACTGATCTCGATAGCTCCATCAATATTCCCCTCTTTTCTATTGGCTGCTGCTTCTACTTCAAGCGTATATAAATAATCGTTTTTAAGGTCTTTATCATCCGGATATATTTGATTAATCCTCTGTTGTAGTCTATTTGCCTCAATAATGTTTCCTTGCAATCTGTACAGTTCAATTTTCTTACGCCATAACCCTCTCCAATAAGGATTCACCTCAAGTAACTCGTTAACATAGCAAATGGCGCTAGAATAGCGTTTAGTTTCTAATTCTACGTTAACCAAAATCTGTTTAGCATCTACGTTGTCAGGATTGATTTGTAAAGCTTTCACTAGTTCATATCTAGCTTTGTCATGTTGCTTTCTATGGTGATAGTATTTTCCTGCTAACATTCTAAGGTCTGAGTCAAATGGATACCTTTTTAATCCTTGATCAACCGTCTTCTTTCCTTCTTCCCATTTTTCAGCATTAAACTGATTCATCGCTTTACTAATATATGCATCTCTCCCATCCAGATTGATTTCTGTTTGCGCAAATAAGAACTGATTAGCAGATAAGATAATCAGCATAAATGAAATTTTCCGTATAGAGGAGAGAATTATATTCATTTGTTTTGTTAAATTATTATTATCATTTTTTAATTACTACCGCTTCTGCTGCTGTATCTTCTGATTGCGTGAAACCTTGTCTGGTCATTGCTCCCCAGCTAAAATCTTTTCGTGTTAAAAACTGGATATAACCATTTAAACTAAAGATAACAACTAATGGGTGATAGAGTATAGCTTCTAACGATGAAAAGATAATTAATCTAATATATTCTTTATATGTATTGTAATGCTTTTTAGTGAAAATATCAAAAGAGATTGCAACTAAAGAAATTGTTACTCCAATCAAATAAACAAAAAGCAGCATTAACCAAAAAGTAGCAAAATTCACCTGATTTGTGAGCAAAAGGAAAATAAGGAAAATGGCTCCTGTAAACTCTATAATTGGAGCTAGAAATTCAAATATTAAAGCATAGGGTAATACCCAAAACCCCATTCTACCATATCTTCTGTTGAAGAGTAGTTTTCTGTGAACAACGAAAATTTGTAACAATCCACGACCCCATCTAGACCTTTGTCGTTGGAGTACTTTCATGTTTGGAGGTCCTTCGGTCCAGCAACAAGTGTCTGGAATTTGGACTATCTTGTATTTCTTCTTCTCATCTCTCATGTGAGCAATCATCCTTAAAGTCATGTCCATATCTTCAGCGTGAGATAACGGGTCATAACCTCCTGCATCGATAATTATGGGTTTGTAAAAAAGTCCAAAACCTCCAGAAACGTTAGGAATAACATTAAACATTGACCATCCCATTTTTGCTAATAGATAGGAACGTAGATACTCTGTTTCTTGGAAAGTAGGGATTACTCTTTGGGGTGGCCTTACTCTGGTAATTACTCCATTGTTCACCTCGCAACTGTTTACCATTCTAAGGGTGGCACCTACAGCAATTACTCTTACTTTAGAGTCCAATACAGGTAAAATACATTTTAAGAGTGTGTCGCGTGCTAACAGACAATCTACGTCTGTATTAATAAAGTAATCGTATTTCGCTACATTTATACCAGCGTTCATAGCGTCTGCCTTCGTACCTCCATTCACTTTATCAACGACTGTTAGACGACTAAAATCTTCATTGCTAGATCGTAAAATTCTTTTAACCGGTTGACAAATTACTTTTTGAATATATGGAAATGGAATTTCAATTAAATCAAACTCCTCAATTAAAAGTTCTAGGGTTTTATCTTTACTTCCATCGTTTACAATAACAACTTCGAAGTTTGGATAGTCAAGGTTTAAAAGAGATCTAACATTGTCAATAACAATCACCTCCTCGTTATAGGCTGGTGCTACAACTGATATGCCAGGAACAATTTCAGGAAGTGATTTTAAATCTTCCTCTTCTTTTGCCGTATATTTTCTTTTGTTTCGAACAATATTTATATAACCAAATACTGCCAAGCAAATGTAAATCACGGTCATTAAGAACGAATAAAAAAATATGAGATATTGATATACAAAAACTACGCCCTCCATTGAATTGATTTAGTTGTATTAAACTAATAATTATCTATCTCACTGAGAGTCCTTGCTCAATATAGTCAAATATTGAACGTTCGAAGTCGGTTGAGATAGTTTTTTTTAGTTTTGAAAAGACTACTTTGGATTCATCAATCATATATAAGTTTTGTAATATCTTGATTAGAGTATCTTTGTTATGCGTTTCTTGATATATCTTTTCTAAAAATAGTATTGCATCATAACCACCCAAGTCACCCAAAGCATGTATTATACTTTGCTGAACTTCACTAGAATTTGTGTCGTATCCTTCGATGAGGGCAGCGGTTGCTTTTTTGTAATTCAGTTCGCCTAGGGTTAATGCAATTTGTGATTTTACCCTGTCCTTAGTTTGCACGTCTTTAAAAATCTCTATTAATTGGTCTGCACTATCAACCTGATTAAAAAAACCGATTTCTTGGATAAGAAATGCTATAAAATATTCGTTCTTCGCTGTATTCACCCAACGAATGAGTGGTGGTAAAGTTTTAAGTTTGGCTTTGTCTTTTAAGGCATCATGAATTCTTACTTCATCTAAGGCGTTAAAGTCCTTATCAAAATCATTTTCTAGGAATTTGAAAGCGTCATTTGAGTCAAACTTCATAAAAATACTTTTGGCATGTTTACGAAGATTATCATTTTGAGAACTTGTTTTGTTTGAAATAGCGTTACTTGAAGCGTCTTCACTCATATCGTCAAGAATTCTTAATGCAATTCCCTCTTCCTTAACGTTTTTGTTGCGTAATTGACCTTCCCAATAAGCATGTAACTCAAAGGCTTTAAGTGTTTCCCTATAGTTCTTTACGTTTAACTTCATCTCTTTATTAGTTAGGTCCAATATTAATTTAGATATGTATGATTTACTCCATTTCTCAACTGAGCCTTCTTGGATATTTAATTTTCTTTTAATCTCAACTTGTGAATAATCTTGTTCTGAAAAGATTATTTGAGTGAGTTTTTCTTCGTACTGATCTTTTATGATGTTTTTTCGTTTTTCAAATTTCTTTCTTTTTTTAGCCATATAAAATATCCTGATAACAGATCCAAGATAAATTATTGATAGCAAAACTATTAGCAGGACTGTCACTCTGATGACAAATGGAAAACCTATAAACCTTGATTCGAAATAATAGAAATAGTATTTTATTGAATTCACCTCTTAATTCTTTATGCAAACATAGGAATAATGACTATAACCTCCCACTTAATATAGCGTTGTGGCAAAGCTAGTGTAACTTATGTACCCAACAAATTTAGTTTTTACTTAACATCTAATTCAATTTTATCACTTTGTTTGATAAGATTTATCATTAGTTTGGTGACGTATGATTTCTCCCATTCTTTCAATGAATCATCCTTAATATTAAGTGTTTTCTTAATTTCTTCTGGAGAGATATCTTGATCAGAAAAAAGAATAGTTTTTAATTTATTTTCGTATTTCTTTTGAATTTCTTTTTCGCGGTTATCCATTTGAGTTCGGGTGCGTGCAAGGTAAAATATTCTCAAAAGAGAAGTTAAATAAATTATAGCCAAAACAGTTATTAAAAATATCGTCACTTTAATTACTAAAGGGAATCCTACAAATTGTGATTCCAAATAATAGATATGGTATTTAATTGCGTTCACGGTGTTTATATTTTTCTGCTAATTTACTATTAAAGTTTTGAATAACAGGAACTGAAATGCTGGTTTAAGGGCCTGTAATCCCTTTAGTAGTTGCGTTTTTACGTAATTCGTAAAGCCTTTTGTGCTATTTTGGTTTAAAGTCTTCGTTATTTAATACCGGCTACTCATGTCTTTTGAAATGTAAGTGTTCTTCTGAAAGCCTTGTTAATATTGAGATGTGTGAGTTTTTAGTAGCCTAATTTAAGTGCTAAAAAGTACTTTAAAATACGGTTTTTCTATCTATTTTTGTACATAGGTGATAAACATCAAAATAACTTTGAAAAAATGTAAAATTTGTTCATAAAAAAATCAAAAATATTTTGAAAATTGTCTCTTATAGGTAAAAAAGACTATTTTGTCGGTAGAAAACAGGTGTTAATCTATGATGTGAATCATCGAATCATTGATGAAAATATTGCATTCAAAACCTGATTTGGCATTTTTGAATTTGAAAAATGAGATGTATAATTGAAAATATGCAACAAAAATAAGTTCGATTTTAATTTCAAAATCTGAATTTATGGAAACACGAATCTTTTAATTGACGCTTTTGCGACACAGTAGAATTTTAAAACCCGATTTAATATTTACTGTTTTTGGAATTAAATATGAATATTATTCTAATTTTGTCTCTACTATAAACTTTGTGTTTTAACCGGAAATAAGGTTGAAAGATATCGTGTAAAAAGCTTCGTGTTACAACTAAAATCTAAAAAGATTTAGTTGCACCACATCGTAGAAAGAATATTTCGTGTTACAACTAAAATCTAAAAAGATTTAGTTGCACCACATCGTAGAAAGAATATTTCGTGTTACAACTAAAATCTAAAAAGATTTAGTTGCACCACATCGTAAAAAGAATACTTCGTGTTACAACTAAAATCTAAAAAGATTTAGTTGCACCACATCGTAAAATAAAAAAGTATAAGGCTCCGTGGCGCAACTGAATAGCGCACTGGATTTCGGCTCCAGCGGTTGCGGGTTTGAATCCCGCCGGGGTCACTAAAAGTAAAAGCTTTCCCATAAGGAAGGCTTTTGCTATTTTGAAGTAGACTGAGCGTTTGTAAAATGCCTAATTTTAAGTGGTATGAGAAAAAGCTTGAATTTCTGAATGAAAGAAGTATTCTGGAGACAATAGGCTTACTAAGTTGAGGGCTGCTTTCTTATCAATATGCTTACAGGATACAGCTTACAGCCTAAAACCATAACCCTAAAACCTCAACATCAATTTTAAATTAAATCTTCTTTGTGTAAGATAATTAGGAACGGCAATATAACGTCCTTGCGTATCTTGAACCCATTGTTGAGAAAGTACATTATCGATTCCCAATAAATTGAATATCTCAAAATTCAGGCGTATATCTGTAAATGGACGGAAAATCATCTTTCTATCTTCTGCTTTTGGCTTTTTATATAAGAAGTCATAACCAAAGCCAATGTCTACTCTGAAATAAGCTTTTTGACGAAGTGTGTCTTTGTGGCGATCTGCACCTGGTGGACCGTAAGGAAGTTTAGATCCAAAATGGAACCCTAATTGGGCAGTAAATTGCTCTAGTCCTGGCATTCTGTCTTGAATTAGGGTAGCAAATGTAAACCATTGGTCAGTTGGTTTAGGAATGAATCCTGGAGAAACTACCGAACTATCAACTGGTGTATTGTTAAAAGTATAACCTGGAATGATTTCTTCTCCATCAGAATTGAAGTAAATAAAGTAATCATCATTGTTTAGGTCTTCCACACTGCGCAATAATCCAATTTTAAAGAAAGAATAAGCGCCTTCGACAAATTCACCATGCAGGTTTAGATCTAGTCCGTAGGCATGACCTATTGCTATGTTTTCAGCCAAATAACGTGTTCTTACATTGTCAATTCCATAAGGATTTACATCCCACATATACTTGTAAAACACTTCTCCAGTTAGTTTGAATGGTGAATTGCGTTCCCACATTTCGAAGGCATAATCTACTCCCGTAACAAAGTGAAATGATTTTTGGCTCTTCGTATCTGTATTAACTGTTCCGTCCATTCTACGCAATTCTCTATAAAATGGAGGTTGGTAATATAGTCCAGTGCTTGCATGTAAACGTACAAAACGTTTTCTTAAAACTCCCTGACTATTAATGTAATAACGTCTTGGGAAGTAGCTTACCATTGCTCGTGGCGTTACATAAAACTCCTTATTGAATGCAGTATAACCTGCTCTTAGTCCAGTGTTAAAGGTTAATTGAGACCTCGATCTTTCGACCGTATCGTAATGGATGTGTTTTGTTTTATTTCCTAAAGAATCTAAGGTTTTTACTTTTATTTGAACAGGATAGTTGCTTTTAAATTTATCGAATGACTGTCCATATTGCATAAAGCCACTCGTTCTAAAAGTTGTAAGCACATTATTGGCTTTAACGACGTCGTTTAATTGAATTTCATAAGTATTGTTCTGAGGTAAGCTGTATCCTGCTGAATCTATCATTCCCCATTCACTCATTACATCAAAAAAGTCTTCGTATTGGGCTGATAAACCCCAGCTTAACTTCCCTTTTTTATTATAGTCTAATCCATCTTCTGTAAGTTGCATGAATTGATGACCACCTTCATGTCTCAAAGAGTAGATTGTTGCTTGTAGTCTATTTCTTGAATGATCTAAAAATGCTCCAATCCCTATGGTATTTACCGAATCTCCATATTCTTCTTTTGCAGGATCGTTTTCTAATTCATTTATAAAATACTCTCCTAGAATATCAAAGGTCTCACGTTCATCGGTGTTGAATATTTTCGCGTAAAAAGCTAAATCAGTTCTTTTGTTTACATCCCATTTTAAAGAGGTGGCTCCGGTAATTGTCTGAAAACGAGTAACTTCTTGTCCTTCGAAGTAGACTTTAAAACTGAGTGGTGTATTGATTGTTCCTAGCTTAGTTTCTTGAGATACAGGGGCAAATCGATAATCATTTGAAGAAAAATGTCCTAAAACACTCCAAACCAAGTTTTCTTTAATGTTGTAGTTTGTTACAAACTGGAAGTCGAAAAAACGGGGTTTGTAGGCTCCTTGAACGGGAAGTGCATTTAATAAATATCCTTGATCTTGATAACGACCAGCCACTATATAATTAAATCTAGGACTTACTTTGTCTTCTGCATGAATGGAAACACCTAAAAGAGAAGCATCAAAAGAACCTCTGAATTTTGTTGGAGTTCTATAGGTAATATCAAGAACAGAGCTCAATCTATCACCATAATTTGAGGTAAATCCGCCTGCGCTAAATGAAATGTTATCTACTAAATTCGGATTGATAAAACTCATTCCTTCTTGTTGCCCACTTCGGGTAAGAAAAGGACGATAAATCTCAAAACCATTAACATAAACAAGGTTTTCGTCATAACTACCACCTCGTACATTGTAGTTGTTTGTTAATTCATTATTCGATGTTGCAGCCGTAGTTAATGTTAGGTATTTCTCTAAACCTCCTCCAGGTGAGGGAATTCCGCCCATATCAATAATTGGTAAATCATCTATGGTATTGTCCTTTCCTTTAGCAGTAACAATAATTCCAGTAAAGTATTGAACGTTGAGTTTTACTTTATCTATAGTAGTTGTTTTACCTGCGAGGACTTCAACGGTTTGTTCTTGTACTTCATCGTCAAATTGAATAACAATGATCTGGGTTCCAATTGGTGCAGTAAGTTCAAAAATACCATCAAGATTAGTTTCTGTACGTACTTTTAGGTCTTCTTTAAGATATATACGAATCTCAGGAAAACCTTTGTTTGTTTTATCAACAACCTTTCCAGTGATGATTCCAGTTTGTGAAATACCGTGAATTGAGATATTAATAAGAAAAAGAAATATGGAGAGAATTCTCATGAAATCACCTTGTTTAATGCAATAAACGATAAGAAATTGCAATTGGTATAATTACTTCAGATTTTTATAGCAATTCATCTATAATTTTATCCATTGAATAACCTTCTGCTTCAGCTTTATAGTTACGTACTAAACGGTGACGAAGTATTGGCTTAGCAACTGCTTGAACGTCTTCAATGTCTGGCGCATATTTTCCTTTTAACACTGCGTGACATTTAGCTCCAATGATTAAATATTGAGAAGCTCTTGGTCCAGCACCCCAAGTAATATAATCTTTTGTTAATTGTGGAGCAGAAGCATCGTTTATGCGTGTTCTCCCTACTAATTTCACAGCATATTCCAATACATTTTCAGCAACAGGAATCTCACGAATCAAAGCTTGGAGACGCATGATTTCCTCGCTACTCATTATTTGCTGGATATTCACTTCAATGTCTTGTGTTGTGGCTCTTACAATTGACATTTCCTCTTCAAATGTTGGGTAATCTACCCAAATATTAAACATGAAACGGTCTAATTGTGCCTCAGGTAGGGGATAAGTACCTTCTTGTTCGATTGGGTTTTGTGTTGCCAATACGAAAAACGGTTTTGGTAAAAGATATGTTTGACCAGCCGCTGTAACATGGCGCTCTTGCATTGCCTCAAGTAAAGCAGATTGCGTTTTCGGTGGAGTTCTGTTGATCTCATCTGCTAATACTATATTGTTAAATAGCGGTCCTTTTACAAATTGAAAAGCGCGATTCTCATTCAGAATTTCTGCTCCAACAATGTCTGTTGGCATTAAGTCGGGTGTAAATTGGATTCTGTTAAAACTTAATCCTAAAGTTTGTGCAATTGTATTTACTAATAATGTTTTAGCAAGTCCAGGCACTCCAACTAAGAGACAGTGACCACGAGAAAACATTGAAATTAAAACTTGGTCAACAACTTCCTCTTGACCAACAATGATTTTATGAATTTCCTTTTTTAGAACCTTATATTTTTCAACAAGTTGGTCTAACTCTTTTACATTTGACATAATTGTAAGTATTTTTTAATAGATTACTTCCAGGAATAACGGAAAGAACAAGAAGCATATTTTTCATCAAAACGAACATAAGTTTTTCCTACTTTGTTGTTCACCCATTCAGCTATTTTCTCTTCCTTCTTGCTGTTTTTAGCAGCAGATTTGATGAAGTTATAATCATCTTTTAGGTTTGCTGTATGTGGTTCTGTTCTGTCCTTGATGCGAACAACTCGTACTCCTTCTTTACGAGATCTCATATCTGTATATAAACCAGGACTTGAAACCTCTCCTGTTTCTAAACCGTTTATCAATCCAAAAACTTGTGGATCAATTTGGTTGATATTTGCGACGTCCCAATATTGCTCACCTGTATAAGGATTTGAAAGATTCCCTTGGTTTTGACGTGTCTCATCATCTTCTGAGTATGCTTTTACAGCTTGATCCCAAGTGATTTCATGCTTCTTTAAACGTGCATAACATTCATCCATTAATGTTGCTGCATCTCTTAATTCTTGGCGTCCAACTTCTGGTGTTAAAAGAATATGTCTCACTGAATAATCATCTCCTTTACGCGAAAGTAATTCGAGAATATGATAACCATATTGTGTTTCTACAACATCAGAAATTTGTCCTACTTCTAGTGCAAAAGCTGCTGCTTCGAATGGTTTAACCATCATTCCACGAGTTGCTTCGATTTTCCCTCCATCTTTTGCGCTTCCTTGGTCTTCTGAATGTATTGTTGCCACAGCAGAAAATGAACGGTTTCCTGATTCAATGTCTTTTTTCCATCCATTTAATTTCTCAATCACTGCATTTCTGCTGGCTTGAGTAATTTTAGGGTAAATCACAATTTGTTGAATAGCAATTTTTTCGTTGATGTAAGGAAGACTATCTTCTGGAATGGTATTGAAAAATGATTTTACTTCGTTTGGACTCACTTCGAGATCTGTAATAATTTGACGTTCCATTTCCTGTGAAAGTAATCTGTCTCTAATGATATCACGGAACTCTTCTTTAATCTGAGTGTAAGTTTTGCCGTAAAATTTCTCTAGTTTCTCACGACTTCCTATCTGTTGTTCAAGCGTACGTAAACGGTTTTCCATTTCAGCATTAACTTGTGCGTCTGACATTTCAATACTGTCAATTTTCGCCTGATTAAGCAAGAGGTTTTGATAGAGCAACTCTTCTAATAAATAACAGTTTGTTGCTTCATCAACGTCATGCCCCTCGCTTTGTAGCTGAATACGTTGGGCTTCAACATCAGAAAGTAAAATTGGATTATCACCCACTTGAGCGATGATTTCATCAATTATTTTATCTGTTGATATGCTATTCGATACGATTTGGGTATTTCCTATGAAGGATAAACCAAAACTAATAATAAGTGATAGGATACTTTTCTTTAACATTTTCTAATATTGTTTCTTTTGCTTTGTTTCGTAAATCGTTTACCCTTCTTTTAAGGATATGTCTTCGAATACCTGCTCTTTCAATCTCCATCGGTGAAGATATAGATTTTGTTCTGAAATCTAGTACATTTATATAATGTGTCTCACCGTTTTCTCTAAAAACCTCTTTTCCACGGCTTTTCACCAATTCTTCTTTTTTATTTGAGGAGATAGAGATCTCTCTTACTAAATCATCAAAATAAATCCATCTTTCTTGCTCAAAATAGAAGTTTGTTGCGTAAAGATTTGCAATTTTTTCAACTTCTCTTAAATCTTTATCATTCTTTAACAAGAAGTGTTTCTCGATATTAAGTGTTGCGGCAAGTGTGTCAGGAACTTTAATGTATAAGGCCCGAACGATGAAAGACTCAGCTTTATAGTTTTCTCTGTGAGAGTTGTAATACTGCTGAATTTCTTTCTCGCTAATTGTTGAATCTAGGTGTTTTGTAATGTAAAGATTCTCCAATTCAAATAGATGCAATTGCATTAGTTCATCCTGAACTCGCATCTCGTTGGCTGTTTTCACGATTGGCGAAGTAGCTTCAATTTCGATTGCAATTTGCTGTTGACTGATCCATTCTTCTATCACTCTTTGTCTTGCTTCTTCAACAGGAAGTTCAGAGCTAAATAGCTTAATTCGGTTGTTTAATTCTGTTTCATATAAGATTTGATCTCCAACTTTACAGATTTTAGTATCTCTATTTTCTGCACATGAAAATAAAAACAGAAGAAGGCTGCTCCATAGAACAACCTTCCCAATCTGATATGTTTTGAATTTACTCACCAATAGAATATAAAACTTCTTTGTTTATCGTAATCGTATGCTTTTTATTCAATTCCTTCATCCATTCTTTTTCTAAATGTTCTTGATAGGCTTGAATTACTGCTCCACGTGCTTCTCTCAAAGCTTTTGGTCCAGCAGGAAGTTTTTCTTCTACTACGATAAGGTAGAACTTATCACCATCCTTAAATATTTCGTTGGCACCAATTTTTAAATCTTTATTTGCCATTAATGGATTTTCAGACTGAATGTATTTATCCGTTTCAGCTTCAAGATTCAACTGTGAATCGGCATTTACTTTATTTAGAATGTCATACATTGTTAAAGTGTCCAAGTCATTTAAAAGCTTTGCTTCCATCAGCATTTCTTTTTTATTAGAAGAGTAGATTACTGCATGAATACGTTCTGGCCATTGGTGTTCGTCTAATCTTGCTTGAAAGAAATCCTGTAATCCAACAGTGTCTTTAATTGCTTTATCCCAAACCTTGTCTTTCATTATTTCATACAATAAAACACCGTCATGGTATTCTTGAAGCAATGCTTTGTATGCCGGATACTTCTCTTCTAAATGACTTTTTTCGTCATCCATTATTTCTGAAGCTTGCCATTCAGCGTATTTATGATCTACAAAATTACGAACAGGCATTTGTTGTCCTTTTTTACTTTCTGCAATATAGTTTAGGAAAGCCTGCATGTCATATTTAGTGCCGTTATAGTTAAACATCCACTTGTTTTTCTTAAGTTTTGGAGCCTCCCAACTCTTTTTAAATACAGTGCTGTCAATGTTTTCGTAGAACCATGGAAGTCTTTTGCTTCCTTTATCAATGAATTTGTTTTCTTCTTTTAATTTAGCTATAAATGCTTTTTCAGACTGATTAGCACGATCTCCACGGTTTAACTTTTGTTCAATTTGAGTTTTTAATTCCTCGAAAGAACCCAGTGGTTTGTATTCAATTCTTTTTACAATGTGGTAACCATAATCAGTTTTAAAAGGCTGAGAGTAATCTCCATCGTTTTTCAATGCAAATGCAGCATCTTCAAACTCTGTTACCATTCTTTGGTTTGTTCCAGAACCAAATGGAGGAAGTTGACCACCTTTGGCTTTTGAACCTTGATCATCAGAATACAAGCGAGCTAATTTGTCAAATGCTTCTCCTCCAATCAATTCTTGATATATCTCACCAATCTTTTTCTCGGCATTTGTTACATCTTTTACATCAGGGTCGTTATTAGTAGCCACCATTATATGCGCAGCTGTTATAGTTCCTCTTGCTTTTCTCTTGTCTGTTAACTTAATAATATGGTAACCAAAACTCGATCTCACAGGCATAGAAACTTCACCAATGTTTAAATTGTATGCAGCGGTTTCGAATGGATAAACCATTTGGAATGCAGTGAAATAACCAAGGTCTCCCTTGTTTATTTTTGCTGAAGGATCTTCAGAACCCCCATCACCACTTGCTATTGTTCCAAAATCTTCGCCTTTATCAATGCGTTTCTTTAGGTCTAAAGCTTTATTGTAAGCTTTTAAAGTATCTTCAGGTGAAGCATCTGGTTTTACATTAATTAGAATATGTGAAGCTCTAATTTCATGCTTCATTCTATCATAAGCTTCCTTTAATAATTCATTTGTTTTACTAGAATCGATTAAATAAGGATGTGCTAATTGCTCTTTGTAGCCTTGTAATTCTCTCTTTAAAGAAGGAATTGTATCGTAGCCCAAAGCTTCTGCTTCTGCAACTTTTAGTTTAAACTTCTTGTAAAGTTCCATGTATTCATCCAAACTTTCTTTGTCGTACTTTGGACTATCATTATTTTTTAAATAGACTTGAAGAAATTCACTTTTACTTACTTCTTCACCATTCACTTTCATTACAACTTCATTACCTCCTTTTTGACCCCATCCACTTATGGTAAAAGCAAAAAACACAGTAACTAACAATAAATATCTACCCAAATACATAATACTAAATACTTTAAATTTTATAAACGGTTACGAAATTAATAATCTAATCAGTTGTTAAACCTTATTCTTTAAAAAATATTGTGTTTTACCTTTATTTGAAGCTGTAATTCGGCGCTTCACGTGTAATTGCAACGTCATGTGGATGAGATTCTGTCATACCAGCATTGGTAATTCTAACAAATTCTGCACCTTGTAAATCGTCAATTGTTGCAGCACCGCAATATCCCATTCCTGCTCTCAGACCACCAACGATTTGATAAACTACTTCTTCTAAGTTTCCTTTATAAGGAACACGACCGGAGATTCCTTCTGGCACTAATTTTTTGCTGTCATCTTCTGAATCTTGGAAATAACGATCTTTTGAGCCTTTCTCCATTGCCTCAATAGAACCCATTCCACGGTAAGCCTTGAATTTTCTTCCTTGATAAATGATTGTATCTCCAGGAGATTCTTCTGTTCCTGCGAACATTGAACCAACCATTACTGCGTCGGCACCGGCGGCAATTGCTTTTACAATATCGCCTGTATAACGAATTCCTCCATCAGCAATAACTGGAATTCCTGTTCCATGTAACGCACCAGCCACTTCATTGATCGCTGTTATTTGTGGAACTCCAACTCCAGCGATTATTCTGGTTGTGCAAATTGATCCTGGTCCAATTCCAACTTTTACAGCATCTGCTCCAGCATCTGCTAGATATTTTGCAGCTTCTGCAGTAGCGATGTTACCAACGATAACATCAATCTCTTTATATTTTGCTTTTACAGCTTTTAATTTCTCAACAACTCCTAATGTATGTCCGTGAGCTGTGTCAATTACAATGGCATCAACTCCAGCATTTACTAAAGCGTCAACTCTTTCCATTGTATCGTCTGTAACACCAACAGCGGCAGCAACACGTAAACGACCGAATTGATCCTTACAAGAGTTTGGATGTTGTTTTACTTTAATAATATCGCGGTAAGTAATCAAGCCTATTAGTTTATAATCCTTATCAACTACAGGTAGTTTTTCAATTTTATGTTCTTGTAAAATCCCTTCAGCTGTCATTAAATCTGTTGCCTCACTAGTCACAACCAAGTTGTCTTTCGTCATTACTTCAATAATGGGACGATTTTTAATTTTCTCAAAACGCAAGTCACGGTTGGTAACTATTCCTTTAAGAACTTTGTTTTCATCAACAACAGGGATTCCACCAATTTTATTTTCTTTCATTAAAGCAATTGCATCTTTAACTAATGCTTTTTCGCCTAAAATGATTGGGTCTATGATCATTCCGCTTTCCGAACGTTTAACTTTTCGGACCTCAAGAGCTTGGAGTTCAATGCTCATGTTTTTGTGAATCACTCCAATACCTCCCGATTGAGCCATAGCAATAGCCATGCTTGATTCAGTTACAGTATCCATTGCTGCAGATACGACAGGAGTATTTAATGAAATGTTTCTTGTGAAATTGCTTTTAAGAATTACGTTGCGGGGAAGCACCTCTGAGTGTGCTGGAACGAGTAGAATGTCATCAAATGTTAATGCTTCTCTTACTTTACTTATATCTCGGAATGCCATGTGAACCTACTTTTATGTAAATAAATTCACGCAAATGTACTAAAAAATAAAAGAACAGACTTTTTTTGAAGTTTTTATGTTGATAAAAACTGTTAAACTGGCATTATTATTATATTCGGAGACTAAATTCATTAAAACACATGCTTAGAAAGATCGCTACACTTCTTTTTATTACATTTTTATTTGCTGGACAAATGGCTTTCAGTCAAAATGTGATTTTTCCAGAAGTAGTATTAAAAAATGTTCCCACTGATGTTCAAGTGCAATCAGAAACTGAATTGGATTATCTGATTTTAAATAATGACACCTTAATATTAAACAAAGTGGGAGATAAATATGTAATGAGTGTTAAGCTTAAAAACGACAATATTCAGTTTGAAAGCACAAGTGTAGAATTTGAAAAGCCTATAGTAATTCCAGGTTGGATGTCCTTATTACCTCCTTTAATTGCCATAATTTTAGCATTGATTTTTAAAGAAGTACTTTCTTCCTTATTTATAGGAATATTTATTGGTGCAGCGACAATAGGGTTTTATGGTGGAGGAATCTCAGGTATGTTTGCTGCGTTTTTTACAGTTTTAGATCATTATGTTTTGAATGCTTTACTGGATCCGGGACACGCTTCGGTGATTTTGTTTTCTGTTATTATTGGTGCCATCGTTGCCATTATTTCTAAGAATGGAGGAATGCAAGGAGTCGTTAATCGGTTAATTAAATATGCAACAAACCGTAAATCGGGAATGTTAACTGCTTACTTCTTGGGATTAGCAATATTTTTTGATGATTATGCCAATACACTCGTTGTAGGAAACACCATGCGACCAATTACAGATCGATTAAGAATTTCAAGAGAAAAACTAGCCTATATTGTTGATTCCACCGCTGCGCCAGTTGCAGCAATTGCTTTTATTACGACTTGGATAGGCGCAGAGTTGACCTATATTACCGATGGAATTGCTAAAATTCAAATACAACATGGAGTTGAAATTTCCGAAAGTGCTTATGGTATTTTCATGAGCTCATTGGCCTATTCTTTTTATCCTGTTTTCACCTTGTTCTTTATGTTTTTCTTGATTAATAAACAAAGAGACTTTGGTCCTATGTATCATGCTGAAAAGAAAACCATCAAAGAAGGAATCACTGCTGATACCGTTGCTAATCGTGAGTTGGAAGAATTTAATCCTGTGAAAAATGCTAAAATCAAAGCCTATAATGCGATTATTCCAATTTTCATTGTGATTTCGGGAACTTTCTTAGGGCTATTGGTTACTGGAATTGCGGCTTCTAGAGTTGAATTACTTGCTGGTGGAATTGATTTAAGTAACGGAACTTGGTCAGCAATTGGAACAGAAGGAGGTGACCAAGTTGGGTTTTTTAGAAAATTGGGGATAGTTATTGGAAATGCTGATTCTTATGTTGCATTACTGTGGTCTTCTATGGCAGGTTTGTCAGTAGCAATACTATTGACCGTTGCTCAAAGAATAATGTCTTTGAAAGAAACAATGGATGCCATGATTATTGGAATAAATACCATGATGCCAGCTGTTGTAATATTAATTCTTGCTTGGTCCTTAGCTGGTGTAACTGAAAGCCTAAGCACAGCAGAGTATTTGAAAGCATTCTTTGGAACAGATTTTTCACATGTATGGGTAATTCCTGCATTAACATTCGTCCTTTCAGCATTTATTGCCTTTTCTACGGGTTCTTCTTGGAGCACAATGGCGTTAATGTATCCACTTGTGATTCCATTATCATTCGCTGTAGCGGCAGGAGATCCAAATTATTCTGAGATGGCAATTTTGTATAATACAATTGCTTCAGTATTGGCTGGGTCTGTACTTGGAGATCACTGTTCACCAATTTCCGACACTACAATTTTGAGTAGTTTGGCAACTTCGTGTGATCATATTGCGCACGTAAAAACACAAATGCCTTACGCTTTAAGTGTTGGCGCTGTCGCCTTAATTGTTGGGGTTATTCCTACCGCGCTTGGAGTTCCAAGTTTGATTGCTTTTGGAGTTGGGATATTGTTGTTGTACTTGATTGTGCACTTTTTGGGGAAGAGAGTTTAGAGAGTGCCGATAAATCGGCAGGGAGAGGAAAATAAGGGAGAGCGGAGGAAAAAGGGAGAGGTTTGAGACTCATAATTGATTTCTTTAATTCATTCGAATCGTTTTTTAACTTTTCTTAAACCTTTATTTGTTTTGCTGAAAAGTCTTTTGTAAGTTTATAGGCGAACATTAAAATATATACTTATGAAAAACTTTATAAATTTTGTTCCGCACTTAATTAGGAACACCGAGAAACTTAGACCTGTACCCAACACACACACACACACACACCTTGTCCCGCATTCATCGGGAACACACAGCGGGTTAGCCAACGAAAAAACTGGTTCTTACCACTAATCTTTTTCCTTATGTTATCTCCAGTTTTTGTTTACGGACAAGACCAAATCTTCTTCTCGGAAGATTGGACTCAAGATGGAGGAGAAGCTGCATTATTTTATAAAAATTCGAGTGTAACAGATAATTTAGGATTATGGATGGGAAGATTGCATAGTTGGATGTTTATATAGAAGATATTGGGAATTTAAAGTATATTTCGACTGTTCAGTTGAGTTTATTGAAAGTTATGGAGATAATAATCCCGTTTTGAATTTGATAAAAGAAACTGAAATCGTTAGTTTCAATCTCTATCCAAACCCAGCTTCCAATTTACTCAACTTTACTTTAAAAGACAATCCCAATTCTATTAAACTAGAGATTTTTGATATATCAGGAAAGAGACTAAAATTCGAGCAATATTTTAACCATTCAATCGAAGAATTCAAGGGTTCAATAGATGTTTCTGAATTGAAAAAGGGGATTTATTTTTGTAGATTTTCAAATGGAAAGAAGGAGTTTGTAAGGAAATTCATTAAACAATAGCATCTGGCGTATAGCTTAATTCCATAAATCCCTTGTCTATATAACCTTGTCCTCACCTCTGATATGTTGAAGTTTACTGCGTTTTGATTTCTCAATAAATTCAGGGTTGTATTCTTTTTTCTGAGTTACCTCAAACTTCAACTTTAAAGCCTTTACAAAAGCTTTTAATGCATTTGCTTGTTCTTTATTTTCAGGATATATAATGTAAATATCTTCTGCTTTCATAGTTGCTTGAGTTTCTCACTGAGTAAATTATTGTTTTACCTACAAATTTAGTGATAAGATATTGAAAAAAGAGAACTACTGTCCTTGCAATTTGGAACTCTGATTTAGCTGAGTGACAAAGTGTTTCTTTTAAGGATTGAAGTTTAGTTTTTGAAACCCTCCCTTTGTATCTCTCCTTCAGCTGACGGAAGAATTCTCTCAAACTAACCTTTGCCAGCTAGCTAAAGTTAAAAGCAAAACTAAATTTCCAGAATAAAAAACACAATCTCAGAATTTCTACATAATTCTTCCTTTTTTTCTTCTCAGCGAACCTCAGCACCTCTACGAACCTCTACCGTCATTCTTTCTCCCTCTCTCCCTTTCTTTCCGATTTCCCCATTATTTTATCACAATCCAACTCCATAACTCCTATATTGTTATTATGTTTGTTCATCAAATTTTAGAAGTTAAATTCATACCATGGAAACGTTAACCAAACGACACATTGATTACGATCGTTCCAAGTTCTCTGACAGCGAACTTGTTGATATATACAAACGCATTCTTAAACCGCGCCTAATTGAAGAGAAGATGTTGATTCTTCTGCGTCAAGGGAAAATCTCAAAATGGTTTTCTGGCTGGGGTCAAGAGGCAATTAGTGTGGGTACAACCCTAGCAATGAATAGTGAAGAGGTCATTCTTCCAATGCACAGAAACTTAGGTGTTTTTACAACGCGTGATATCCCTTTGGAACGACTATTTGCTCAATTTCAAGGAAAAATGTCAGGTTTTACTAAAGGTCGTGATCGCTCTTTCCACTTTGGAACGATGGATTACAATATCGTGGGAATGATTTCACATTTAGGTCCGCAATTGGGAATCGCTGATGGAATTGCGCTTGCTTCTAATATCAAAAAGGAAGGAAAAGCAACATTGGTTTTTTCTGGAGATGGTGGAGCAAGTGAAGGAGATTTTCATGAAGCTTTAAACGTTGCTGCAGTTTGGCAATTGCCAGTTATTTTTACAATTGAGAACAACCAGTGGGGATTGTCAACACCAAGTAACGAACAGTTCAGGTGCAAGCAATTTATTGACAAAGGAATAGGATATGGAATGGATGCTTTTCAAATTGATGGCAACAACATTTTGGAGGTGATTACTTCAGTAAAACAAATCGCTGAATCTATTCGTGAACGTCCAAGACCATTTTTATTAGAATGTTTGACTTTTAGAATGCGTGGTCATGAAGAAGCTTCAGGTACAAAATATTATCCAGAAGGGATTCAAGATGAATGGAGCAAAAAAGATCCTGTTGTCAATTATGGACTTTTCTTAAAAGAAGAAGGATTGTTGACAGATGAAATGATTGAGGATTTCTCAAAAGAAATTCGAGATGAAATTCAAAATGGGTTAGATATAGCTGGAGCAGAGCCTAAAATTATTCCAGATACAGATACAGAAATAAAAGATTTATTCAGGGAGCACAATCAAGTGGTTGTTGCGCCTGAATCAGAAAATAAAAGTGAAAAACGATTGGTAGATGCAGTATCCGATGGTTTGAGACAATCTATGGAGCGTTATCCAGAATTGGTTTTGATGGGACAAGATATCGCCGATTATGGTGGTGTTTTTAAAGTTACCGAAGGATTTGTAGAACAATTCGGGAAGGACCGAGTGAGAAACACACCTTTGTGTGAATCCGCAATTATTGGTGCTGGACTTGGTTTGTCTATCGCTGGAATGAAAGCAATGGTAGAAATGCAATTCTCTGATTTCGTTACAGTTGGTTTCAATCAAATCGTGAATAATTTAGCAAAATTACATTGGAGATGGGGACAAAATGCTGATGTTGTGGTGAGAATGCCTACAGGGGCTGGAGTAGCCGCTGGACCGTTTCACTCGCAAAGCACAGAAGCATGGTTTTTCCATACACCAGGATTAAAAATTGTTTATCCAGCATTTCCTGGAGACGCAAAAGGATTGTTGACAGCAGCAATTGAAGATCCAAATCCTGTGTTGTTTTTCGAACACAAATTTCTTTACCGTAGCTTGAGAGAGGATATTTATGATGACTACTATACAACTGAAATCGGTAAAGCAGCTGTTTTGAAAAAAGGAACTGATGTTACAATCGTAACTTATGGTTTGGGTGTTCATTGGGCTTTAGAAACCTTAGAAAACGATGAGTCAATTTCTGCAGATTTAATCGATTTAAGAACTTTAGCACCATTAGATATGGAAACTGTTTTAGCTTCAGTTAGAAAAACAGGAAAAGTTATCGTTTTACATGAAGATGTTGAAATTGGAGGGATAGGAGCAGAGATAGTTACACAAATCAATGAAGCTTGTTTTGAATATTTGGACGCACCAATTCGCAGAGTTGCTTCTTTAAATACCCCAATTCCATTTGAGGCGGATTTAGAGAAAAACTTTTTACCAAATAAGCGTTTTGAAACAGTGTTGATGGAATTATTGAAATATTAAAATTATCCGATGGAGAAAGGAAATAAGCGTGTAATAAAAGGATGGATTTTTTATGATTGGGCAAACTCAGTCTATAACTTGGTAGTATCCTCAGCTATATTTCCAGTTTTTTATTCAAATGTTACGGAAAGACACTACTTAAAAACGGTAGGCAGAGATAAGTTACTCCCTGGAGAAAACGTTATGGTTGAGTTTTTTGGTATTACATTATCTAACTCAGTATTATTTTCTTATGTCTTGGCGGCTTCCTTTTTAGTGGTGAGTGTTTTGTCTCCACTTTTATCTGGAATAGCTGATGTAACTGGAAGCAAGAAACGTTTTATGCAGTTTTTCTGCTACCTCGGAGCACTTTCTAGTATTTCTCTGTTTTGGTTTAATCCAGCTAATATCGAATGGGGAATGCTGTCTATTTTCCTAGCCAGCATAGGGTTCTGGAATAGCTTGGTTTTCTATAATGCTTATTTACCTGAAATAGCTGAACCTAAATATCACGACAATATTTCTGCCCGAGGATTCTCAATGGGGTATTTCGGAAGTATGATTTTGCTGGTTATCTGTTTGGCAATTATCATGTTTATCGATCCAGCCTATACAAAATATAGCTTTGTTTTGGTCGGGATATGGTGGATGGGGTTTGCACAAGTTACCTTTCGAAGATTGCCACATAACGTACACAAACGTGAAGTGAAATCTGGCTATATCTGGAAGGGTGTTCAAGAATTGAAAAGTGTCTTTAAAGAATTTCGCCAAACCAAAAGGCTACAACGTTATTTATTGTCTTTTTTCTTCTTTAATACTGGCGTTCAAACGGTGATGTTAATGGCCGTTGTTTTTGCTAAAAAGGAAATTAACTGGGGAAGTGGCGGTGGAGATTCCAATTTGATTGTGGCTATTTTATTGATTCAAATTTTAGGTGCAGCAGGTGCTTATTTAATGTCTTACATTTCAAGTTTAATAGGCAACCTAAGCACTTTGATTTTTGTAGTTATCGGTTGGATGATTTTATGTATTTGGGCCTATTTTATTCACTCTCCAATAGAGTTTTATTTCTTGGCAGCAGGAATTGGACTTGTGATGGGAGGTGTTCAGGCACTATCACGTTCAACATATTCTAAATTTTTACCAACAACTGAAGACCATGCTTCTTATTTCTCATTCTACGATGTAGCTGAGAAAATCGGTATCGTTTTAGGTCTTTTCTTCTTCGGATTAATGGAGTATTTAACAGGAGATTTAAGGGCTTCTGTTCTTTCAATTGTAGCATTTTTCGCTGTTGGATTGGTGCTGCTGATTTTAGTGCCAAGAAAGGAATCACCGAAAGGAAGAAGGGTGTTAAGTGAAAGTCGATTAAAGAAACTTGCAGCCAAGAAAGCAGCGATGGAATAGCGAATTGTTATTATTAACTACTACTATTACGACTACTACTAAATAAAATAGAATTATGCGTTTTTTTTTATTCTTGGCTTCCCTATTCACTTTTAATGAAATCTACTCTCAGATTGTTGTCGTTGATGTCAATAATAAACCAATTCCTTACGTTGAGGTTTTGTCAAATAATAAGCATTTTTACACTCAAACTAAGATAAACGGAGAGTTGGATTGGAGTGAACTGGAGAAGCTTAACTCAACTGATACGCTGTTTTTTCAACTCATCACTTTTGAAAGAGTTTCTGTTCTGAAAAGCGATTTAAAATTTAGGGATACAATAAAATTACAAGATCGCATTCAAGAAATTCAAGAGTTTGTTGTTCTTTCCAAGAATAAAAGGAATAAATACCAAATCATAGATGGTTGTGACAGAAGTTATCAAATCAATGACGATTCTGTAGCGTATTTTATGGATGGAAAAGCACAATGGGCTGCTAAAATAGACAAGGGAAGATTTAATTTATAATTAAAAGAAAACAGGTCATTTGCTAATTTAGTATTAGAAGAAGAGGATCAAAACCCTGAGCGAAATGTCAATTTTAGATTTTCTCCTAGCGTTCCCGGACCACCTTTCTATTATTTGCCTTTTCAATATAATAAAGACTTAACTTACCGAGTAATGGACAGTTCGAATATTGAAATGTTTATCAAAGACAGTATTTATGTTGGAAGCATTGAAACAAATAATAAGTACGTGATGTGTAAAGTAGCTGATTATGACATTGTTGGATCGAATGCCTTGCTGAAAAATGAAATCAATAGACATTATAATCACATCACATTGGTGTTTCGAAACTATGAAGGTTTTGATGTCAAACAAATAAAAAACTACGATAATCTATTGTATTACAAATCGCATCGAAAGCTTTCGGTTAAACACTAAAAAGACCAAGAATAGAAACGAACAGTTCAGGTAGATGAACTCTTTATTGAGCAAGTTTCTTATGTTCAATTACTCAATAAAAAGGAATTAAACTCACCTAGTAGAATGCTAAATCAAAGTAATTACGCCACGGAGTTTTGGAACACTTGCAACTGTGAGGTCTACGTAAAGCCAATTAGCCAATTGTTAAGTAATTTATATGAGCAATGACTTATATGTGACATAATTGATTAGTTATTTAGATTTAAAGTCATTACTTTTCACTCTATAAAATGACTTATGTCATACAATAGTTTAGAGGTCAATTAAGTCTATTGTTTTATATTTGCATCATAAATGAAAAGATTCATATCCATATCGCTCCTTTCTATCATGTTGAGCTACTCGTTCAACCAGATTGGAATTTTTGCTGAATATATTATGGATGTTGAAGAATTCACAGAACTTTACTGTGAAAATAAGGATAAGCCTGAAATGAACTGTAACGGTAAATGTCACTTGACAGACCAATTAGCAGAAAATGAAGGCAAAAAACAAACGAAAGACATTCAGGTTTCTCCTGAAGTGATTTTGTTCTATGCCAATGCTACAATTCAAATAGAAACTCCAATTGAGTTTATTGTTCAAGAAAATATATCATACTATTTCAATACTGATTTAACAGAAGGAATTGAGTATGTTATTTTCCACCCACCCCAACATAAAACTGTCTAACTATAGCGCCTGTTAATTACATTTACAAAGTTTTCAAAACTGCGTTTAGTTGTTGTGACATATCTTATAGTTCAGACTTATCTTACTTTTAAAGCATGCTGTAGAAATAGAACTTATTTCCCAATTGCTTTACCCCAAGAATTATTTATTAAAATTCATCGACTCCTTAATACGATAAAGAGTGATCGATTGAACCTATACATTATTTAAAATTAAAAAAATGAAAAAGTTATTTTTATTATCGTTGGTGAGTGCATTCCTATTTGTTTCATGTAAAAAAGATAAAGACAATACAACTGATCCAATAAATGGAGGAACTAATCCAACAACGGAATACAAACTCATTGTAAAAGATACAACCGATACTGATCTAATAGTTGAGCTTTATGCTAAAACTGAGACTATTGAAATGGGATATACTCCGCTTTATGTGAAAATTAAAGACCTTAATGGTAATGCTGTTGAGAACGCTACAGTTTCATTCCTTCCTGTAATGGATATGGGAACTATGAAACACAGTAGTCCAATGGAGCAACCTGTTTTTAGTTCTAGTTCTAAGTTTTATGAAGGAATGGTTGTTTTCACAATGGCCTCTTCAATGGGAGATTGGGAATTGAATACAATTGTAAACGGAGATACGACTTCATTTGATATCAATGTTTTGAAAAACCCTACCGGTACAAAGTATGTTGGATCATATAATGGGACTGATGGAGAAAAGTACTTTGTTACTTTGGTAAGACCATTTAAGTGGACAGTTGGGATGAATAATGTATCAATCATGGTACATAAGAAAGAAACGATGATGTCTTTCCCAGCGGTAAATGACTTCACCATTGCAATGGATCCACAAATGACTTCAATGGGACATGGTTCTCCAAACAACGTTTCACCAACAAGTGCTGGGAAAGGGTACTATAATGGTAAAGCTAATTTCACGATGACTGGAGATTGGAGATTAAATCTTGATTTATTGAAAGCTGGAGATACTATAGTGTCGGCTAATATAGACATTTTGTTCTAGGCTATTTCTCAACTAGAAACAGTTATAAATATTCAAAGACCCTGTCGAAGCTATTGGCGGGGGCTTTATAAAACAGATGAGATGAAAAAGTTATTATTTTTGAGTGCTTCCTTTGTTCTTGGTGGTTTTGTGTTCTCGCAAGACGATACCTTAAGAGTTTCGCAGAATTATAAAGAAATTATTATTCAAGGACAAAAGAAGGACAGTAAGGAAAAGGCATCTGCTCAATTGCAAGAATCTACAGATAAATTATTGAGCACAACGCCTGGTATAACATTAATCAAAAGAGGTAATTTTGCTTTAGAGCCTACAATTAGAGGGTTAAACGCGGGACAAATAAATACCACAATTGATGGAATGCAAATGTTTGGAGCATGTACAGACCGAATGGATCCAATCAGTTCGTACATTGAACCAACAAACCTCGAGAAAATTCAGTTGAGCACAACACCAAATGGTGAACAAACTGGAAGCGCAATTGGTGGAGGAATCAATTTTGCTTTGATGAAAGCGCAATTAGATGCTTCTAAAAAGTTTAGCGGTAAAATAGGAGCAGGTTATCAAACCAATGCCAATAACATTCAAACTTTAGGTACTTTTCAATACAGTGCAAAACGTTGGGCGCTATTGGTGAATGGGATTTACAGAAAAGCCGATAACTATCATGCTGCAAATCGTCAGGAAGTGTTGTTTTCTCAATTTGAAAAATGGAATGCTGGAGCAAATCTAGTAGTAGCATTAAACGAAAAGAATAGAATCTCTTTAGATTATATTCAAGATGAAGGGTATGATATTGGATACCCTGCCTTAACAATGGATGTTGGATTTGCTAAAGCATATATTTCTGCCTTAACATATACCTATGAAAATAGATCGAAAAGACTGCGTAGCATTGAATCTAAAGTGTATTTCAACTTTGTGGACCATGCAATGGATGATACAAAACGTCCAGCAGAATTAGTACCTATGCACATGGATATGCCTGGAACTTCTAGAACTTTCGGAATGTATAGTAAAGCGAAAATCATGTTAAATCCAAAGCATATTTTGACTTTACAAGTAAATGCTTTCCAAAATGATTTACATGCAGAAATGACAATGTATCCTGATGTTGGTTCTGAAATGTTT
>Ga0265293_10001103_pt1 | contig 60635 bp, 42 predicted proteins | sample Munlanlewell138R_FD_192505 | JGI IMG/M metagenome (GOLD analysis project Ga0265293, IMG submission 192505) | Leachate microbial communities from a municipal landfill in Southern Ontario, Canada - Leachate well 138R | ecosystem: Engineered > Solid waste > Landfill > Unclassified | place: Canada...
TTCGCAAGGGTTCTGAACGGAGCGAAAATACTTCCGTTATTGCTGTCGTCGGCATTCGGCGTTTGCGCCACATAGTATGTGTTCCCAACAGCCTTCTGCGGATGAAAATCGGAAAATCTATTCTTGATGTAATTAAAAACGGAATAGTTGTTCAAAATGTTGGCAGCCGAAAACTTATTGTCAATCGCTGCAATGCCGTCTTTGTATACCACTGTTTTCCCAAGCGCCTCGGCAAAATAACGCACCGGCAAAAACGCCCTGCCTTCACGATAAACCAATTGGCTGGCTATTTCCTCAAGTGTGGAAATGTTCTTTTGTAATGTGCATTTGCCGTTTAAAAATACGAACTCATACGGTTCCTTCCGCAATAGCGCATAGTTCTTTTCAGGAATGCTTTCATAATAATATCCCAACGCCCGCGCCAGAGTTTCAATCGGCAAATAGATTCTGCCGTCAAAAACAAGCGGCGTCTCTTGCGGGTCGTCTATATTAATATACCTTCTGCCTCCGTTAACCATAATCATTGACGCGTTCCGGTCAAGTATTACCGCTGCCTCAATCGCCCTCTCGTTAGCGGAAAGATTGGGGAGTAAAAAAGTCGATGTCGGGACAGGTATTTTCTCCTTTTCAAACTCAATGCCGGTTATTCTTACCGCACCCGAGGCGCTGAAGGTAAATAACCGTTCTCCCGCCCGTTCAACAAACTCCTTTTCCGCTGTAGTGTATGGATTGTTAGGATACTCCATAAGCTCATAACCAAGAAACTCCCCAAAATTCAATGTTCTTACCCCTGAGGTATCGGTTAATTCAACGGAGTATTGGAATCTTCCCGTGTTAATCAAAAGCACTGCACTTGAATTGCCCTCATAACTGACTGTAACGCTCCGGCTGTTAAAAGGCAGTAAGAAGTCATATATAACATTTCCGCCCGATGTAAAGTATACGCTGTTTCCTGAAACCGCTGCATTTATTGCCTCAACACAATACTTGCCTTCAAGCCTATATGTTGCATTGCCGACAGGGTAACCCATTGTATAGGAGTTGGCGGCAAGGGCAGTTAAAGGGGTAAGCATTACGCAAACCACAAGTAAAATACATGTTAACTTCTTACACATCAAATAACCTCCATTATTTATTCAAGGTTAAACATATAATCAACATTAATACTCTTTCTGTAAGCCGTGTTGATTTCCTCTAAAACTTCGTCCGTCAAACCGTTTGTTTTCGCAAGAGCCACCATTTGATTGTAAAGCTTTTCAAATTCCTCGTCATTTTTGGATATAAAAATCTTTGTCATAGAATCTTCAAACGCCTGACGCGCCTGCCAAAATTTCTGTACTCCCGAAATACCGTAACCATCAAAAAGCCATATATTCGGAGCGATAGACGCTATTGTCGGAAGGGTTTCTATCACCCCGACACTAAAGAACTTGTTCGCCATAGATGGATTTAATTTAAAATCGTATATCACCTTGGGATTGTATCTGCTGCCGCCTGTCGCGGGGTATCCCGGCCAAGCGCTGTTGACGCCGCTTCCGACAGTCAGGTTATAGTAAACTTTTTTGTCGTTAGCCACATCATATACAAGGTTTGCCTCAAGTTCCTTGTCGGAAAATACTCTTTTGCCGTTTTCCTCCGTCCAAAGTCCCGCGCTCCTCGGTCCCCAATTAGCAAGCTTTTGACCCGCATCGGAAAAAGCAAAATCATAAAATCTCAATACTTGCGGCAAATCCTCCTCTTTGACTTGGTTTTTTAAAATGGCGGCACTCCAGCTTGAAGTACCAATGTTCGAGAATAAAAACTTATCAGTATTAGGCGGGATGTTCAAGTATACCTTGCGGTATTTATAAGTCTTACCCGCCGTGTTCAGCATATTTTGGTCGATAGTCCCTCCATAACCGTAGAGCACGGCGTAAAGACCGTTATTTCTCTTTTCTTCAAATACAGCGCGGCTATCAATAAGAGAATCCGGCGCGGCTATATTATCTTGCACTAAACGCGTCCAATCACGCAGCACCTCTTTAAAAAAGGGCTGTGCAAACATATATTCAACTTTCTTTGTTTCCTTATCCCAATAAGTAAAGTAGTTCGCGCCTACGCCTCTGCCTGTATTATAACCGCTTACCGAACCCAAGGTTGTCAAGAGCGCCCAATTATCTATGCCTTCCGCGACATAGAAAGGATAAACCTCGCGGTTTCCCTCCTTTATCCCCAGCCTTTTAATTTTATATAAAAAATCAAAAAAATCTTCTTTGCTGTTTATTGGAACATCCATTATTTCTTCTTTTGTAAACCCGCCGTTTTGCATAAAAATACTTTCGATTTCATCCTGTTTTTTGGCTTGCGGGTATAGCATTCTTAAAATATCGTCCCGCACATATACATAATCGTACGGATCTGTCGGCGTGACAGCCCTTGCCATAATGTTGCGATCCAAATCGGGCACGGCATGCTCCAAAGTAACGCTCGTGGGCAAAGCATATATTTTTCCGTCCTTCCGTTGGGATTTCAGGAAGTTTTCTTTGTTGCTCTTGTTTGCCATAGCGGTAATGTTTGTGCAATATTTTGGAATCAAATCGGTCAAATCATACACCATACCGGCTTCAATCATCTTTTCCAATACGGCTCTTTCGGGGTTCACAACAACATCCGGCCAATCGTTTACCGCCATTATTTTAGCAATTCTCGCGTCCATCAGTTCCCCGCCGTTATCAAATGATTTATCGCTGTACTTAATTCCTGTAACCCTGTAAAGTTCGGGTGAAACCACATCATTTTCCGCTTTTTTAAGCCGCCAGGCCGCTCCGGTGCCTTGTCCGTACCACATGGTTAGTTCGAATTTTTTGCCTGTCCAGTCAGGTAAATCGGATGAATCCTCAACCATATTTCCCATCTCATTAAAGGCAACGCCCTCTCCCGATGTGCCGGAAGCTGTTTCGGTCACGCTTTTTTTGCACCCTGACAAAACAGCAAGGCTCATAACCAACGCTAAAAATAATGCCAATAATTTTTTCATAAATATCCCCATTTCCTTGCAAAATATTTGCGGATAAGGCACCGCATTTAGCCATATATTTTTATGATTTTACCGCTCCCAAAGTAATCCCTTTTATAAAATACTTCTGCAAAAACGGATATACTATAATAATAGGTATTGTGGTTACAATCACCTGTGCGGACACAAGCGATTCCGGCGTCGCCTTTAAGCTTAAAGCCGCACCCGCGCCATCCCTTGAAATGGCTGCCTCCTGAATAAGCTTTTGAATCCTTTCGCTTTCCTTTATAAGCTGCATAAGTTTATATTGCAGTGTAAAAAGATGCTCTTTTGTTACATACATAAGCGTTGTACTCCAGTCGTTCCAGTTGCCAACCGCCACCCAAAGGGCCACCGTAGCTAAAACGGGCAACGACAGCGGAAATATTATTCTGAACAAAATTATCAACTCGTTCGCGCCGTCAATAACCGCTGATTCACCGATGCTTTCCGGGATGGATGCGCTGATATATGACTTAATAATTAAAATATTGTAGAATGTACAAAGACCCGGAAGAACATAAACCCAGAAATTATTTATAAGTTGAACTTTGACAAATAAAAGGTATGTAGGTATAATTCCCCCGTTAAAGAACATGGGAATCATAAGAAACAACAGAATCTGTTTGCAGCCGGGAAGGTCTTTTCTTGTTAATGCATAAGCCGCTGAGAATTGCACGATGATACCTAATATCGTACACAGAATAACCCTTGCTACCGAAAGGAAAAAAGCTCTAATCATTGATGCATCGTTAAGCAAGACGGAAAAGTTCACAAAAGTAAGCTTGCGCGGATAAAATGTTATTCCGCCAAACATAGTATCTGTTCCGTCGTTCAGAGCCTTAGCCAATACATGCAGGTAAGGCAGAAGCATAACAAGTATCATTGCGACCATAAAAGCCACATTAATCCAGCCCCAAAATTTTGAAAGCACATTATTTTTGTTCATATGTCTCCCCCTCCTACCATAAAGCAATGTCATTTACTTTTTTTGAGAAATAATTTACGAGTACAACAAGTATAAAACCAATTAACCCTTGCACGAAACCAATTGCCGTAGCCATGGAATAATTGCCGGCGGCAATTCCCTGCTTATAAACAATTGTTGATATTGTCTCAAAATCTATAAAAGGATTTTGCAGACCGTAAATCAAATCGAAATTATCTTTAAAAATATTTCCGATATTTAATATAAAAAGTATAACTGCGGTTGGCATAATACAGGGAATCGTGACACAAAGGCACTGTTTAAGCTTTCCGGCGCCGTCAATACTTGCCGCCTCGTACAGCGCCGAATCAATTCCGGCTATTGCCGCAAGATAAATAACCGAGTTCCATCCAACAGTTTTCCATAAATTCAAGATGATTAGATTTGGCACAAACAACGCTTGGTCAGCAAGGAACATTATTCTTTCTGTCCCTTCGCCGCCAATTGACACTCGTAAATCGTTCACAATCCCGTAGGTTGAATAAATAGAGTGCGCCATGCCGATAACGGCAATCCACGATAGAAAATGCGGCAAATAACTTACTGTTTGTACGAACCGCTTAAAAAGGTCACCCCTTATTTCATTTAATAGAATAGCAAACAGGATAGGCGCCGGAAAAGCAATCGCCAAATTCAGGGCGCTTATGTATAATGTGTTAAATGTTGCCTTTAAAAACATCGGCATTGTAAACAGTTCCTTTATATTATCCAAACCTATCCACGGGCTGTTAAAACCTTTGAAAACATCATAATCCATAAAGGATACCAGCAGACCGGGCATCGGAAAGTATGAAAAGAAAAGAGTTAACAATATTGACGGCAGCAACAAAATATAGAGAAACACATATTTTTTTAGTTTGCCCAACCCTTTTTGTTTTTTCATATGGATTATACGAATTATGGTGGAATTTAACATTTTCAAAAATTCATCTCATTTCACATAGAAAAATAATATACTGATACAATAACAATTTTATCATGGGCAATTTATAAAGTACATGATGTTTCGCGCCATTTTCTGCGTTATTAAGACATACGATCGCGTTGTGTTACACAATAATGTTATATGTTTTACACTCCAGCGGCGCGGGATGATAATGGAAGAACATAATTATCGTTTGAAGGAATAGAAATGCGGATAGTTGACTTTGCAGCCAATCATATCAAGCAAGCGGCACCCAAATTATGAGGAGGAACGCGGGTTTGTCGCCGCACTTCCTCCCGTAGATATTCTACCGGATTTATATGAGTTTGCAGAAACAATTGAGGCGTCGCGATAACGGCTGCCGGTGTGTTTAGCCATTCTGTAACGCTTTTCGCCCATGACGAAACCGCCCGTTGCGGCGTTGCTTTTGAGAGTTTCAATTTTACCGCAAGAAGATTTTGGCTAAAATATTTTACGGCATGAGAGCAAGAATTCGAGAAGGTATGCAACGGTTAGAAAAGAAACTGACCCATATCATGCTTGCAGTGAAAACCACTGCTGGTATGTTCATTGCCGCAAAGACGGCAGTTAACAAAAAAATAGACACCCTTATTGGTGCCTATTCTTTTAAGCTATTTTATTTAATTTTAATGTGAGTCTTGATTTTTTTCTTGAAGAGGTGTTTTTATGAATAATCCCTTTTGCAGCTGCCTGATCAAGCTGTTTTACTGCGACATCATATGCACTTTTAGCCTCATCAGCATTGCCTTGTTCGGCAAGTGTTTCAAACCTTTTTAAATAAGTTTTAAGCCTTGATTTGATTTTTTGATTGCGCAGGGTTTTTGTTTTGATGATGTTAACCCTTTTCTTTGCGGATTTAATATTCGGCAAAGCTTTTCACCTCCTCAATGTTAATAAGCAAATTAAAGTATAGCACGGTTTTATTTAAAATGCAAGGTTTTTTTGAATAAATTTTATATTTTGGCAAACATTAATAACAAAGCAAAGTTATGGAACAGCTAAGCCGCAAAATGACACTTAGCAATGTAAAAAAAATGCGTATGCACACAGATTGGAGCATGATATGAACCGTAAAAGAACAGACCTTGCCGTTGAAGCGCACGAGTTGTGCCGCCAAACACAAAAAGACAGCCATGTTCAAGGCGTTAATGTTGAAACCGAAAGCTTAAAAGAAACGAAAGTAACAAGAGTTCATGTACAAAACGAAGATGGGGAAAGGTCAATCGGAAAACCCAAAGGAAGTTATATCACAATTGAAATCCCTACATTCGTTCATAAAAAGCAAGAAACATTTGAAAATACCATAACTGTTTTAGCCGATGAAATAAGACGGTTGATACCCATAAGCGAAAATGACGGCGTTTTGGTGGTTGGTCTTGGCAACTGGCAAATAACAGCCGATTCGCTGGGACCAAAGGTGGTATCCTCTATTTTGGTAACGCGGCATATGTTTGAGCTTTTGCCCGAAGAAATTGAGGAGGGCGTTCGCCCTGTTTGCGCAATTTCGCCCGGCGTTTTGGGGCTTACCGGCATTGAAACGAGCGAAATTATAAAGGGCGTTGTGCAACGGGTTAAGCCGGCTCTTGTAATAGCGGTCGATTCGCTGGCTGCCCGCCGCTTAGGCAGGGTAAGCACCACCATTCAGCTTGCCGATACCGGAATAACGCCCGGCGCAGGCATAGGCAACAAACGGCAGGGATTAACCCAAGAACAGTTAGGCGTGCCGGTTATTGCGCTTGGGGTGCCGACCGTTGTGGATGCCGCCACCATGGCGAACGATACGATTGACCTTATCATTGACCATCTGATGGAGCAGACAAAAAACGACGCAAAGTTTTACGAAATGCTAAAAAACATAAACAGGGAAGAAAAATATGCCCTTATAAAAGAGGTTCAAGGCGTTGAGCTTGTTGACCTCGTGGTTACGCCCAAAGAGGTGGACGACATAATAGAGGATGTGTCTGAAATTATTGCAAACGCAATAAATATTGCCCTGCATAAAGGCATCACGATACAAGACCTTAACAAATACTCCGACTGAAATAATATTGGCAATCGTAAAACATCCGCATATCGCAACTCATATATCAAAACCCCTTTGAATATAATTATACTAACTTGCATTATAATCAAGGGGGAGTTATATTGAGGTCAAGCGGTTACAAAGTGAAATTTATAGAATTTAAAAAAATAACAATGCTTTTTACGGCATTTTTTTTGTTAATTACCGTTACATTTCTTTTCAGCATAAAACCGTCAAGCAGAAAAAGGGAAATAAATATAAGCTGGCTTGAGATTATTTTTTGCAAGGCGGTGCCCATTGCCCAAAGCTATATAAAGCCGAAAATGAACTTTAACTTTTCGCTTACCAAAATTTTGTTCGGCTTTGATATTGACAAGCCATACACCATAATAACAAATCAAATTGCATTGGTTCATGCGGCGGAAAAATTTAAAACTTTGCACGATGAAAGCGAGGCGGAGCCGCCCACCGTTATACCATCTGCTAATGATGCGGATGAACCGGAAGGCAAAAAAATTGAAGAAACAACAATAAAAACACAAAGCGGCGGCAAACCCTCCGCAAAGGATATAAGTATACGAAACAACACATCGTATTCAATTGATGTGCAAAAGCTGTTAGATGAAAAACTTTCATTCGGCATTGACAACAAGCAGCCACAGGTGCTTATTTTTCACACTCATGCATCCGAGGCGTTTACGCCTGACGGAAAGGACTGTTACCTGCCAAGCGACCCGGACAGAACCGAAGATGAAAACTTTAACGTAATAAAAGTAGGCGCTGTTATGGCGGATATTTTAAATAAGGCAGGCATTAAAACGTTGCATGACAAAACCTTGCATGACTATCCCTCATACAGCGGCTCGTATCAAAGAAGCCTTGCAACGGTGCAAAAGCATTTAAAAGAAAATCCATCAATAAAGGTGGTTTTAGACATACATCGTGATGCTATTATCACCTCCGACGGTGCAAAGCTAAAGGTGTGCGCAACGATAGACGATGAAAAAACAGCGCAAGCCATGATAGTATGCGGCAGTAACGGGGGCGGCTTAGACCACCCCAAATGGCGTGAAAATTTGAAACTTGCGGTGAGAATTCAAGCTAAGATGAACGAAAAATACCCCAACCTTGCACGCCCAATTTCTTTGGTAAACGAAAGGTATAATATGCACACATCGGCAGGCGCACTGTTATTTGAAATAGGCAGCAGCGGAAACACCTTGCAAGAGGCGATAAATTCGGGAAAATGCTGTGCCGATTCAATAGCGCAGGTATTAAAAGAAATTGCCGAATAAACAATCGGCGTGAAGGGAAGAATGCTTATGAATCAAACAAAAAAAACAGCATTGCTTGCAATACTGTTTTTATATACTGTAATTTGCGGCATATTAATTGCGGATATAGGCACCAGTTCAATTGCGGGAAGCTCACGCGGCTGTATTTTTGATTTTATTATGCGGCATTAACGCTACAAAAGGGTTATATGGTATTTTTCTAACTTTTTAGCGGCATACAGCCCAATCAGCAGGCTTATTGCATATTCGGCGAACAGCGCCGGCGTGCTTGCAAACGGTACAAGCCAATTGCCCAAAATAACAGCCTCTGCAAAGTAATAACCGCCTACGAAAACAACCCCTCCGATTATATAAAACAAAACGGTAGCGAAATGTCTTTTTTTAATGCCGATGCCGATAAAATATGCCATTAAAAATTTTATGATTATTGTGTACGGAATCCAAACAGGAGCCACAAACAAATCTGCAAAAAAAGAACCGATTGCGCCGATTATCCCGCCATATAAAGGACCGAGCAAAAATGTTGATACAACAATTACGACATTCCCCGCGTGGACATAGCCCTGATTTGCCAGCGGAACTTTCACAAATGCGGTAAAAATGTAGGTAAGCGCCGAAAAAAGACCGATATAAGTTACCCTTTTCATATTTTAAATAATTCCCTTTCACAAAAGTGCAAAATATAACGCGGGTTTTTCCCGAATTATCTGCACTTTTTTAAAATTGTATCATAACTTTAACACAAAATCAATAATTTTATTGATTTTTGCTGATATTTGCTTTATAATGAGTTTTACAGGTGCGTTAGGTAATTGCAACCAAATTGCTTGCCGCCCTGCAACTTATCACGATTGAAAGGCAGTGATGGGATGCCAAATAGCAAATTGCCGCTGTATGGCTTTAACAACCTGACAAAAACTCTTAGCTTTAATATTTATGATGTATGCTACGCCAAAGGCGAACGCGAGCAAAAAGACTATATCGAGTATATAGACGAGCAATATAATTCCGACCGGCTGACGAAAATTTTATGCGATGTAACGGATATAATAGGCGCGCATGTGCTGAACATTTCAAAGCAAGACTATGAACCGCAGGGCGCCAGCGTAACAATTTTAATTACCGAGGAATCATTGCCGGTTAGTTTGATTGACAGTTCATGCAACCGAGGCAGGGCGGAAATACTGAGCACAAGAGAAACGGTTGTGGGGCATCTGGATAAAAGCCATGTTACCGTTCACACATATCCGGAATATCACCCCGAAAGCTCAATAGCCACATTTCGTGTGGATATTGATGTTTCCACCTGCGGCAAAGTGTCGCCGCTAAACGCGCTTGACTATCTTATCGGCAGCTTTGATTCGGATATAATAACGACGGATTACCGTGTGCGCGGGTTTACAAGAAGCGTTGACGGAAAAAAGCTGTTTATAGACCACGAAATTAAATCGGTGCAAGATTATATAGATAAAGAAACGCTTGAAAAATACGATGCGATAGATGTTAACGTTTATCAATCGAACATTTTTCATACCAAGATGCTTATCAAAGAATTAGAGCTGAAAAACTATTTATTTAAAACGGATATTTATGAGCTGCCGCCTCGGCAACGGTTGCAGATAACCGATAGCTTGAGAAAAGAAATGATAGAAATTTTCAGCGGCATAAATGTGTATTGATGGGCGCTGTTCTTTCGCAAAAAGATGCGCCGCTCTTTGAGGCGTTAAACAAATACCGCGGCAACCGAATTGTGCCGTTTGACGTGCCGGGGCATAAGCAGGGCAAAGGCAACAAGGAATTGATGGACTTTTTAGGCGAAAAGTGCCTGAGCGTTGATGTAAACTCAATGAAGCCGTTGGACAATTTAGCGCGCCCTGTCGGTGTGATAAAACAGGCGCAACAGTTGGCGGCAGAGGCGTTTGGCTCAAAAGGCTCGTTTTTTTCGGTCAACGGAACTACTGCGGCGGTTCAGGCAATGATTTTATATGCCTGCAAAAGCGGCGATAAAATTATCATGCCGCGAAATGTGCATATAAGCGCCATAAACGCGTTGATTTTAAGCGGTGCGGCGCCGGTGTACGTCAACCCCGGAGTGGATAAAAAGTTAGGCATTTCGCTTGGTATGCCGATAGACGAGGTTATCGGCGCAATTGAGAAAAACTCCGATGCCAAGGCGGTTTTTATAAATAACCCTACCTATTACGGCGTTTGCTCCAACATTAAAAAAATAGTTTCCGCCGCACATCGCCATGGTATGCTTGTGCTTGCAGACGAGGCGCACGGCACACATTTTTATTTTGGCGAAGGTTTGCCTCCCCCCGCAATGGCATGCGGGGCGGATATGTCATCGGTCAGCATGCATAAAACAGGCGGCTCGCTCACGCAAAGCTCTGTTTTGCTTTTCGGAGAAGGCGTAAACGAAGGCTATTTGCGCCAAGTTTTGGGGCTTTGCCAAACGACAAGCGCCTCTTATTTGCTGTTATCCTCCCTTGATATTGCAAGGCGAAACCTTGCCCTTACGGGGAAAGGGATTTTTAGCAAGGTGGCTGCCATTGCAAAGTATGCGCGCGATGAGATAAACAAAATAGGCGGCTATTACGCCTATTCCGAGGAGCTTATCGACAACAATGCAGTTTGTAATTTTGATACGACAAAGCTTTCCGTTTATACAAGGGATATAGGGCTTGCGGGGATTGAGGTTTATGACCTGCTGCGTGACGAATACGGGATACAGATAGAATTTGGCGATATAGGCAACATTCTTGCAATAATTTCGGTTGGAGACAGCGAGCTTGCAATAGAGCGCCTTATTTCGGCGCTTTACGAAATTAAAAGGCTGTATTCAAAAGATAAGTCGGGAATGTTTGACCATGAGTACATTACCCCTACGGTTGAATTGACGCCTAAGGGGGCGTTTTATTCAAATAAAAGGTCGGTACCCCTAAAAAGTGCGGTTGGCAGCATTTGCGGCGAGTTTGTCATGAGCTATCCGCCGGGGATTCCCATACTTGCACCGGGCGAGCGAATTACCCCTGAAATAATAGAATATATATTATACGCAAAAGACAAAGGGTGCGTAATAACAGGTATGGAAGATATGACGGTTCAAAATATTAATATTGCGGAGGTTTAAAAAGTGGAGCTTTGGTACACAGAACAGCATACGCCGTTCGTAGGGTTTTCAATAAAGGTGGAACGGCAGCTTTATTCCGAAAAAAGCAAGTTTCAACGGATAGACATTTTTGAATCAAAAGAGTTCGGCAGGTTTTTAACATTGGACGGGCTTATGATGGTTACTCAAAAGGATGAGTTTATATATCACGATATGATTGTGCATGTTGCAATGGCGACAAACCCAAGCGTCAAAAATGTGCTTGTGATAGGTGCGGGCGACGGCGGGACGGTGCGTGAGCTCACACGGTACAACACAATTTCAAATATTGATATGGTGGAAATAGACGAGCAAGTGGTAAATGTGTGCAAACGGTACTTACCGCAAACGGCATGCGGTTTTGATGATAAACGCGTTAATTTGTATTTTGAGGATGGGCTAAAGTTTGTACGCTCAAAATGCGGCGAATACGACCTTATAATAGTTGACTCCACAGACCCGTTCGGACCGGGCGAAGGGCTTTTTACCAAAGAATTTTACGGCAACTGCCACAATGCGCTAAAGGACAAGGGCATTTTGGTAAACCAGCATGAAAGCCCTTATTATGAATACAATGCAAACGCAATGAAAAGGGCGCACCGAGGGATAAAATCCTTTTTCCCCATCTGCATGGTGTATCAGGCGCACATTCCGACATATCCGTCGGGGCATTGGCTTTTCGGGATTGCGTCAAAACAGCTTGACCCTATTAAGGACGCCAACCTTGACGCATGGGAAAAATTAAACCTTAACACAAAATATTACAATACAAAGCTGCACAAAGGCTGTTTTGCGCTGCCGACATATGTAATTGATATGCTAAAAGAAAAAGCGGAATAAACATATCGAATTTGAAGGGGGTTTTAGTGTGCAAAGAAATATCCATACCTTTATTTCGTGTGACAGCGAATACGAAAAAGCAGGCATTGTTTTATTCGGCGCACCTTTTGACGGCACAACATCGTTTCGCCCCGGCGCTCGTTTTGCAAGCAAGGCAATAAGGGGCGAATCGTTCGGTATAGAAACATACAGCCCATATCAAAATAAAGACTTGGAAGATATAGCGGTGTTCGACGGCGGGGATTTAGAACTGCCGTTCGGCGATGCCAAAACCTCTTTGTCGCAAATAGAGACCTTTTGCAAAAAGGTTTTGAATGCCGGCAAAACCCCTTTTATGATAGGGGGCGAACACCTTGTTACATTGGGAGGCGTAGCGGCGGCGGCAAAAAAGTATCCCAACCTTGCGGTAATTCATTTTGACGCTCATGCCGATTTGCGCAACGAATACCTGGGCGAAACTCTTTCCCATGCCACCGTAATGCGCAGGTGTTATGATATTTTAGGAGATGGGAGTATATTTCAATTTGGAATACGCTCGGGCGAACGCCAAGAATTTTTATGGGGCAAAAACCATGTATCAACCAACATGTTTAACTTTAACACCCTTGACGAGGCGGTGCAATCGCTGGCGGGTAGACCTGTTTATCTTTCAATTGATTTGGATGTGGTTGACCCGTCCGAGCTTGCGGCGGTGGGCACTCCGGAGGCGGGCGGGGTGGGCTTTGATGAGCTTTTAACGGCGTGTTTGCTATGCTCTCGATTAAACATCATAGGGCTTGATGTGTGCGAACTGTGCCCGGTATATGACGGCAGCGGCGTTTCAACTGCATTTGCTTGTAAATTGATACGAGAACTTTTACTTATGCTGTAACGCAAACAGGGCGATGCTTGACGGTGGAATTTTATTCATGTATAATGTGGTTTAAGACGACTTATTCAGCTCACGATAAGTGCGTAGGCGGGAATTTTAATATAATTTTGCGAGCAGGAATGGAGCTTAAAATGATTATAGTTTTAAAGCCCAAAACGACAAAAAACGACATTGAAAGCATTATTTCATTTTTAAAGCAATATAATGTTTCATCTGATGTTTCAAAGGGCGTTGACACCACCATAATAGGCTTGGTCGGCGACACTTCATCGGTAAACAGCGAGGCGCTGCAAACCAACCCCCATGTTGAAAGGGTTATGATTGTAACAGAGCCTTTTAAAAAAAGCAATCGAAAATTCCACCCCCAAAACAGCGTTATAGATGTGTCGGGAGCGAAGGTCGGCGGCAAGTCGCTTGCGGTTATAGCGGGGCCATGCTCTGTTGAGTCGGAGGAGCAAATTTGCTCGATAGCTCATGACGTTAAAGCAAGCGGCGCTACTTTTTTGCGGGGCGGCGCATTTAAACCGCGAACCTCCCCCTACTCCTTCCAAGGGCTTGAGGTGCAAGGGCTTGAACTGTTAAAGAAAGCCAAAGCGCAAACCGGCTTGCCCATTGTCACCGAAATAATGTCGCCGCGGTTTGTCGAGCATTTTGAAAGGGATGTAGATGTTATACAAATCGGCGCGCGAAATATGCAAAACTTTGATTTGTTAAAGGAAGTCGGCAAAACAAAAAAACCTATTTTACTAAAACGGGGGCTTTCCAGCACAATTGAGGAATGGCTGATGTCTGCCGAATACATTATGGCAGGCGGAAACCCGAATGTTATACTGTGCGAACGCGGGATTCGCACATTTGAAACGCAAACGCGAAACACGCTTGACATTAGCGCAATACCTGTTATAAAACGGCTGTCGCATTTGCCGATAATTGTTGACCCATCCCATGCAACCGGCATAAGCCATTTGGTAGAGCCGCTTGCAAAGGCATCAATTGCGGCGGGCGCCGACGGCGTTATAATAGAGGTGCACAACAACCCTGCCTGCGCTATGTGTGACGGACCGCAATCGATAACCCCCGCTGTTTTTGACCAATTGATGAAAAAGATTGCCGCATACGCTGCAATAGACGGCAGAAAAGTTTAAAAACACACATATATCATCTGCCTGTTTATGATTTTTGCGAGTTTGGAAGGCTGTGGTTTTAGTTTGGAAAAAATCTTTGATTTTGTTTCAAACTAATGCACAAATGCATATTTTTTGCGAAGAAAAAAATATATTGCATGTGCGATAAAACAAATTAAGCCCATAGAAAATTTCATTTGAAATTTTTGTTCCTGCAAGGGCGAATTTATTTCGCGCGTGGCAGGAATGGAGCTTAAATGCAAAACAAAACTGTAACTGTTGTGGGCTTGGGGCTTATCGGCGGCAGTATTGCACGAGTGCTGCGCCCTTTTGTTAAAAAGCTATATGCAATAGAACAAAATAGCGATGTGCTCGACTTTGCGCAAAAGCAAGGCATAGTAGATGTTGCGCCGCATAACCCCTTAGAAGAAAGCGATATTGTCGTGCTTTGCATATATCCAGGCGATTCGCTTGTTTTTGTAAAGGAAAATGTAAATAATTTTAAAAAAGGGTGTATATTAACCGATACGGTGGGTGTAAAAACACCGCTGATGAATCTTTGCAAAAAGCTGAACCCGCCTTTTACTTATATCGGCGGACACCCAATGGCGGGGCGGGAGGTTTCGGGCTTTATAAACTCTGATAAAAATTTGTTTTCGGGCGCAAGCTTTATTATAACGCCGTCAGACAATGCAAAAGCGGAGCAAATTTCGCTTATTGAAAAATTTGCGCTTGCATTGGGGTGCAAGGTTGTTATTCACGCAACGGCAGACGAGCATGATAAAATAATTGCATACACAAGCCAGCTCCCGCACATCATAGCAACTGCAATGTGCGACACGCCGTTGCTGGTTAAGCATAAAAATTACACCGGCGGCAGTTTTGAAGATGTCACACGGGTTGCCAAAATAAACGAAAACCTTTGGACAGAGCTTTTTTTGGAAAATAAAAAGCATTTGGCAGATGAAATAAAGCGGTTTACCGCCTCTCTTGAAAAAATAGGCAGGGCAATAGAACAAAACGATTCCGAAGCTTTGCGCCAAATTATGCGCAAAGTGCGGCTTGATAAGGAGGCGATTGACGGTGGGCATTCTTAATGTTAATTTAAAAGAAAAAAGTTATAAAATTATAATAAAAAACGGAATAATAAAAGATGTGGGGCAATACATAAGCGCAAATAAAGTGGCGATAATAACGGATGAAAATGTCAACCGGCATTACGGCGACAGGGTTGCGTCATCTATAAAGGGCGATGTGAAAAAGTTAGTGTTGCCGGCGGGGGAGGAAACAAAGTCTCTTGATAAATTAAGCTTGGTTTATGATTTTTTGCTAAGCTTTAAAATAACCAGAAGCGATTTGGTGGTTGCTTTGGGGGGCGGCGTAATTGGCGATTTGGCAGGTTTTGCGGCGGCAACCGTTTTGCGAGGCATAGGCTTTATTCAAATTCCAACCTCTCTTTTGGCGCAGGTTGACAGCTCTGTTGGAGGAAAGGTAGCGGTAAACTCACCTCACGGTAAAAATTTAATCGGTGCGTTTTATCAGCCTCGGCTTGTGCTGATTGACCCGCTTTGCCTTCAAACGCTTGATAAAAGGTTCTTTTCCGACGGTATGGCGGAAATTATAAAGTATGGCTGTATAAAGGATGAACGCCTGTTTGCAATGCTTGAAAAGGAGAATATTGACGATAAAATCGGCAAAATAATAGAAAGATGCTGTGATATAAAGCGCAAAATAGTTGAAAAAGACGAATTTGACACAGGCGAAAGAATGGCGCTTAATTTCGGACATACGATAGGGCACGCCGTTGAAAACTATTACAGGTACGAAAAATACACCCATGGCGAAGCGGTTGCGATAGGAATGTATAACATTTGCCTTGAAGGTGAAAAACTGGCAATCACACCCCAAGGAACAGCGGAAAGGGTTAAAAACTTGTTAAAAAAATATAGCCTTCCTTATGCGCTTGATATTGATGTAAATCAGCTTAAAAACATAATTTCGCTTGATAAAAAATCCGAAAACGATAACATCAATCTAATTTTATTGAATAAATTGGGAGAGGCAATAATTAAAAAAATGCCAAAGGGCGAACTGTTTACAAAGGGTGTTTAATAATCACGGGCATTGGTTTTGCTGTTTGATTATTTTACATCCTTTCATTAGAATGGAGGTTTCTTTATGAAAAGCGTTACAATAACGCCGAGTAAGCTAAACGGAAGTGTAATGCTGCCGCCGTCAAAATCATTGTTGCACAGGGCAATCATTTGTGCCGCATTATCCGATGGGATAAGCGAAATAGACAATGTTGAAATATCAGAAGATATTAGCGTTACAATAAAAGCAATGGAAGCTTTGGGCGCCGACATCAAACTAAACGGAAAAAAGCTAACGGTGCACGGCGGTAATACGCTAAAGACCGACAGTCCAACCACAATAGACTGCGGGGAAAGCGGCTCAACGCTGCGGTTTTTAATTCCCTTGGCGCTGCATTGCAACAGTAAAATAACATTTACAGGCAAAGGAAGGCTGCCGGACAGACCGCTTAGCTCCTTTTACACATTGTTTGACCGACGGGAAATACCGTATAAAACGACCGAAGGCAAGTTGCCGCTTACAATAGAAAAAGGCGATGTCAGCGGCAGTATTGAGATAGAAGGCGACATCAGCAGTCAATTTATCAGCGGTCTTTTATTTGCGTTGCCATTTTATAATTCAGACAGCGAAATAAAAGTGACCACCCCTCTTGAATCAAAAAGCTATGTGGATATGACGATTGACGTTATGCGAAAATTCGGAGTGGAGGTTTCGCATAATAATTATCATACTTTTAAGGTGCATGGCGGTCAACGCTATAAAAGCGCTAACTACACAGTTGAAGGGGATTATTCGCAGGCGGCATTTTTTCTTGCGGCGGGCGCGCTCGGGAGTTTTGTTGTGTGCAAAGGCTTAAATCCGGACAGCCTTCAAGGCGATAAACACATCATATCAATTTTAAAAAGAATGGGCATTAGCGTTGTTGTCGAAGGTGACGGAATAGCCGCCGTCCCTTCAAAACTGCGAGGCTGTGAGGTAGATGCGGCTCAAATTCCTGATTTGGTTCCCATCATTGCCGTTTTGGGAGCGCTTGCCGACGGCGAAACGGTTATAAAAAATGCACAGCGGCTGCGAATAAAAGAAAGTGACCGTCTAACCGCAATTGCGCAACAGCTTAACACGCTTGGCGCAACGGTGATTGAAAAAAACGACGGTTTGGTGATAGAGGGAATCAATATGCTGTCCGGCGGAACGGTGAGCAGCGAAAAGGACCATCGCATAGCCATGAGCATTGCAATTGCATCAACCTGCTGTAACGAAGAAATTGTGCTTAGCGACAGCGACTGCGTTAAAAAATCGTATCCCGACTTTTGGAGGGATTTTAGCGAACTGGGGGGTAAAATAGATGAGTGGAACATGGGGGAATAACCTTAAAATAACAATATTCGGCGAATCGCACGGTGAGGCGGTGGGGGCTGCTGTGTGCGGGCTTCCTGCAGGAATGACGGTGGATTTTGATTTTATTTCAAACGAACTGCTGCGCCGTGCAGGCGGCAGGGATAGGTTTTCAACGTCACGCCGCGAGTCGGATGAATTTAAATTTGTAAGCGGAGTTTTTGAAGGAAAGCTGACAGGCGCGCCGGTATGCTGCATTATTCCGAACGCCGACACACGCTCTGCCGATTATCACAAAATTAAAAATTTGATGCGCCCCTCTCATGCTGATTACACCGCATTTGTAAAATACGGAGGGCATAATGATTATCGCGGAGGCGGGCATTTTTCCGGCAGAATAACGGCGGCATTGGTGGCGGCGGGCGCACTTTGCAAGTTATTTCTCATGCAAAAGGGCATAACGGTTGAAAGCAAACTTTTGACGGAAGATTTGGAAAATAAAATATTGCAGGCAAAGTCGGAAAAAGATAGCGTTGGCGGTAAGGTTGAAGTGGCAATATGCGGTGTTAAAGCAGGCGTTGGAAGCCCCTTTTTTGATAGTGTTGAAAGTATTTTATCGCATTTGTTTTTTTCCATCCCCGGCGTTAAAGGGGTGGAGTTCGGTGCTGGCTTTGCTTTGACCGACATGAAGGGCAGTATGGCAAATGATGAATTTTATGCGGAAAACGGCAAGGTTTATACCAAAACAAATAATTCGGGCGGGATAAACGGCGGCATTACGAACGGCATGCCAATAGTGGCGCGTCTTGCTTTTCGTCCGACAACATCCATTGCAAAGGAGCAAAGCACCATTGATATATCAACCATGACAAATGTGAAAATTGAAGTGAAGGGCAGGCACGACCCATGCATTGCAAGGCGAGGCGCAATCGTTGCAGAAAGCGCCGCCGCAATCGGCATTGCAGAGCTGATAGTGTAAAAATGCGTCAAAAAAAGGGGTTTCACAAAATATGGATATAGAAAAACTAAGAAAAGAAATAGATGCAACTGATTTTGAAATAGTTCGCCTTTTTGAAAAAAGAATGCAAATTTCCAAAGAAATAGGCGCTTACAAGAAAGCCAACGACTTGCCGCTGTTTGACAAAAAGCGCGAAGACGCTCTTTTTAAAAGCAGGGTAAACATGCTTTCCGATAAACAGCTTAAAAGCTACTTAACACCGTTGCTAAAAACATTGGTTGAGCTTAGTAAAAGCTATCAGTTTAAAAAAAATATTGCGCTTATCGGAATGATGGGGAGCGGTAAAACAAGCAAAGGCAAGGTTGTTGCAAACAGATTGGGCATGAGGTTTGTCGACATTGACGAAAAAATAGAAAAAGAGCAGAAAATGTCTGTTGCACAGCTTTTTCAAACGCTTGGTGAAACCGCATTTCGACGGCTTGAAAGCGAAAAAATTAAAAGATATGCAAAACGGAAGAATTATTTAATTTCAACGGGCGGCGGTGCGGTGCTATGCCACGAAAGCATGGAATTATTACAAAAAAACGGGGTTACAATTTTTTTAAACCGCGATATTGACATTATTGTAAACTCAATTGACGCAAAAAACCGCCCTTTGTTAAAGGACGGCACGCAAAAGCTTTATGATATATATAATGAGCGCCTCCCCCTTTACAAAAGATGGAGCGACATTGAAATAAGGAACGAACACGAAACGATAGACGAGGCGGCAGATGAAATAATCAGCACGCTTTTTAAATTAGCGCGATAGTTTTTCGATAGCCTTTTCTATCCGATTGATTGTTTGCTCTTTGCCAAGCACAACGGCAAGCTCCGTTCCGCCGCCCGGCGTTACGGCTTTGCCCGACAGCGCAATTCTGAGCGGATACAAAACTTGCCCGTTTTTAAGCCCCAACTCGGAAACAACTTGGGCAATTTCGCTGTGCAATGTGTCATAAGTCCATTCGTTGCAATTTTTCAAAACCGATAAAATGCCGATAAGCGCAGTTTTTGCAACTTGACCGTCCGTTTTCATTTTTTTATGAATGTACAGTTCGGTGTCATAGTCGGGCATAGTGTCGATAAAATCAACCTGTGAGGGTATATCGGAAAGCCGCACGCATCGCTTTTGTAAAAGTGCGCTAAGCAGGCGCAAATCCGCAGTTTCGCTTTTTATTGCGGCGTTAAGATACGGAAGCGCCTTTTCGTAAAAGCTTTGTTCCGATAATTCTCTGATATATTCCCCGCTGAGCCACGCCAACTTTTCTTCATCAAAAATAGCCGGCGATTTGCTTATTCCTTTTATATCAAAAACATCCATAAGCTCTGAAAGATTGTATTTTTCCCGCTCGCTTTGCGGGCTCCAACCAAGCAGCGCAATATAGTTTATAATCGCTTCCTTTAAATATCCCTTTTTAATAAAATCCTCATACGAAGCGTCACCGTCACGCTTTGAAAGCTTGCGCGTGCGGTCTTTCATCACCGGGCTGCAATGTATATAAACCGGTATATCCCAGCCAAACGCCTTGTAAAGCAAGTTGTATTTGGGGGTTGACGATAGATATTCGCTGCCCCGCACAACATGGGTTATGCCCATTAAATGGTCGTCAACCACATTTGCGAAATTATATGTTGGCATTTTGTCAGACTTAATTAAAACGCCGTCATCAAGCCCCTCATTTTCAACCGTTATTTCGCCAAACACGGCATCGTTAAATGAAGTTGTGCCTTGGCTCGGCATTTTCTGGCGTATTACAAAGGGAATGCCTGCCGCTATGTTTTTGCTAATTTCATCGGCTGACAGACCTCTGCAATGACCGTCATACCGTGGTGTGAGTTTTTGCTCTAACTGCTTCTCGCGCAATTCGTCAAGCCGCGATTTATTGCAAAAACAATAATAGGCGCCGTCTTTTTTAATAAGCTCGTCTGCATACCTTCCGTATATGTCCGTTCTTTCGCTTTGTATGTACGGACCGTAATTCCCGCCTATATCAGGGCCTTCGTCCCAAAGCAAACCGGTTTCTTTTAATGTTGAATATATAATATCGGTTGCGCCCTCGATATAACGCTCCCGGTCGGTATCTTCTATTCGCAAAATAAAGTCACCGCCCTTTGATTTGCTTATCAAAAATGCGTACAGCGCCGTTCTTAGGTTGCCGATATGCATATACCCGGTTGGGCTGGGTGCAAACCTGGTTCTGATTTTCATTTGTTGTCAACTCCCAAAAATGTTTTATGCTTACGCTCATTATATCATATGAATTTTTATATGTAAAGGCAGGGTTTGCCTGCCTTGCATTTTGCCGCCGTACCATGCACGCCTGTATATGGCGAAAACAGCGATTTTAGTTTTAATGGGTGTCGGTGTTGACCGCCGTTTTTTCTCTTTCCCTAAACAGCAGCGTTATCGCCCATAAACCGCAAAGACCGATAAGAGTATATATAATTCTGCTGATTGCGGCGTTTTGCCCTCCAAATATCATTGCAATAACATCAGCGCCGAATAACCCAATCGAGCCCCAGTTAAGCGCACCGATAACGACCAATATCAATGCAAAACTATCCATAAATTACAACTCCTTTAATTATACTTGTTTACACATATATTATTACATACGAAACGGTTTGTTATACAGTAAAGTTTTTTGCGGTAATTTTTTCAAAAATGTTGTATAAAAACAATAATGGTGGTATAATAACTATAATGTGTCTATTGATGATTGTTAAAAAAAGATAATATATACAGTATTTATGAATGTGCAGGTGAATTTATTGGAAAAATTCGTTATAATGGGCGGTAAGCGCCTTGTGGGCGATGTTACTGTTAGCGGCGCCAAAAATGCTGCGGTGGCGGCAATTCCCGCCGCATTGCTTGCTGAGGGTACATGCCGAATAGAAAATGTTCCCCAAATTAAAGATGTTGATGTAATTCTTGATATAATGAAATATCTTGGGGCAAAGGTTAAAAAAATTGGGGTAAATACGCTTGAAATAAGCTGTGAAAAAATTAGCGGCTTTTCGGTGCCTTATGAAATGACAAAAAAAATGAGGGCGTCGTATTACTTTGTTGGTGCGTTGTTGGGAAGGTTTTGCCATGCCGAAGTGCCTCCGCCCGGCGGTTGTTGCTTTGGAAATCGACCGATTGACATGCATATAAAAGGCTTTGAGGCATTGGGTGCGAAGGTTAGCATTGACAGGGGCATTGTTGAAGCGCACGCAACACAGCTTGAACCCGCGCAAATATTTTTGGATGTTGTAAGCGTTGGCGCAACGATAAACATAATGCTTGCGGCAGTCAGGGTAAAAGGAACAACCATTATTGAAAATGCGGCAAAAGAGCCCCATGTGGTTGATGTTGCCAACTTTTTAAATGCCATGGGCGCAAATGTGCGGGGCGCAGGTACAGACACCATAAAAATTAAAGGTGTCGATAAAATGTCGGGCGGTACATACACATTGATACCCGACCAAATAGAAGCAGGCACCTTTATGGTGGCGGCAGCGGCAACCTGCGGCGATATTACCGTAAAGAACATCATACCCAAGCATTTGGAAAGCATAACGGCAAAGCTTGTCGAAATGAATGTTATTGTAGAAGAATTTGACGATAGCGTGCGGGTTAGGCGTGATGGTTCGCTATGTAAAGCAAATATTAAAACAATGCCGTATCCCGGCTTTCCTACCGACTTGCAACCGCAAACCGCCGCATTGCTCAGCGTTGCGGAAGGCACTTCAATTATAACGGAAGGCATTTGGGATAACCGCTTTCAATATGTAGACGAGCTCAGAAGGCTGGGGGCGCAAATAAGCGTTGACGGAAAGATTGCCGTTGTGGAAGGGGTTAAAAAGCTTTCGGGCGCCGATGTTAAAGCAACCGATTTGCGTGCCGGCGCCGGGTTGGTGATTGCGGCGCTTATGGCGGAAGGCATAACCCAGGTGCATGAACTTTTCCATATTGACCGGGGTTACGAAAATTTAGAACAAAAGCTCAAAAACCTTGGCGCGCAAATAGTAAGGCGGGATGACGGCATCGAAAAGGAAGAAGCGGAAGTAATATAGGCTCAAGCCGAAAGGGCGTAACATATGTCAGTATTATGCACACTTGTAAGCGGGAGCAGCGGGAATGCCGCCTTGCTTTCGCATAAAGGCGTAAACATTTTAATCGATTGCGGCATAAGCGGCAAACAAGCTGCGCTGTGCCTTTGCGACATCGGCAAAAGCCCGGATATGATTCACTATATTTTAGTAACGCACGAACATACCGACCACACAAAAGGTGTGGGCGTTTTATCAAGGAGGTTTAACATTCCGATTATTGCAAGCCAAGGCACATGGCGGGGAATGGATATCGGCAAGATACCTTCCGAAAACAAAATTGCATTTGAACGCAACGATGAATTTATATTGGGTGATATAGCGGTAACGCCGTTTAATATTCCCCATGATGCCATGCAGCCAACAGGTTATTGCTTTGACCTGGGCAATAAAAAAATTGCCGTCGCAACCGATATAGGGCACATTAATAAGGAGGTAAAAAGCGCCGTTACAGGTTGCGAGGTTGTGATACTTGAGTCAAATTACGATTCGTATATGCTTGAAAACGGACCGTACCCACAATATTTAAAGCAAAGGATACGCTCAAGCCACGGGCATTTGTGCAACGATGATGCGGGTGACTTTGCAGCGTACCTTGTAAAAACCGGAACGAAAAACATTATACTTGGGCATTTGAGCAAAGAAAATAATTCCGAAACCACCGCGAAAAAAACAGTAATGCGGGCAATGTCGCGTTACGGAATTAAAATAGGTCTTGATGTATGTTTGGATGTTGCGCCTCGGTACAATGCCGGCTCTGTTATCGGCTTATAATTACATATAATTTATTCGCCCACATGCTGCATAATAATATCCTCTAAAATTTGCGGGTTATGCAGCGCCTCCTGCCTAACATGCTCCGGCATGTTGTCAATCATCTCGTCAATATCAAGGTCGTCCTTTTGCTCCGATTTTAGCAATTCTTTGAGCTTTGCCTTTGGCAGACCGCTGCCCTCCGGCATTAACTCAACATACCAATCGAAAGGTATGTATTTATTCATAAGTAAATTGTCAAGAGTTTTAATAAGCGCAACCTCTGTCCACCTTGTAGACGCTCCCACGTCTATTTTGGTTTCTATCATCATGCTTTCAAACGCTTCAGCCGGTATATTCGCCGTATGCAGCACGCCGTTGCTGTTAAAATGCACGCTTAACCCTTCCTGCGCGTGCACACGCCACATATCCGCCCAAATAATTGCAACATCTTCAATGTAATTAAAAAACCTGCGGCGTATGCTTTCAAGCGGCACCGTTGACTGGTCAATAAGCGCAAGAATTGATTTTCCCGACGCTTTTTCAGGGTCTATGTTGCCGAGCGCGCTGTCATTTGCTCCCATTAAATCTTTTGTCAGCGCTATTGTGGTGTCAAACATTTTAAACGCATCCGCCGATATTGGCGGCGGCATGATATAATCTATCATGTTTTTAACATTTTCCGCACCGCTTATTCCAATTGCAACGCCAATTGCATTATCGGGGTTGTCGATAAGGGCGGAGTTGTAAACCATTTTGGGAAACGCCGTATGCATGGTTGAAAATTGAATGAGCGCCGCTATTGTGTTGATATATTTTTGGTTCGGTATAAGCCCCGTCACATCAGACACCCCGTGAAAAGAGTTTTTAACGCTTTCCCAATTAAAAAACGCTATCGGATATTTTGAAAGCAGCGTATCTTCGTTTTCAATCAGCACAACATTTTTGGTTGATTTTCTAAACCGCACCGTGCCGTTTTCCTTCCAATACTTCAAAAGCACGATACACATTCCTTCGTCTTGCAGTTCAACCCATTGCCCCGCCTGCTCGCTTACATTAGTGTCCGAGGTTATAAGCTCAACATCCTTCACGCCGAATTTTTCGGCTTCCTTCCTAACCTTGGAAACATTTTCGCGATATGATATTACTATATATTCCTGGCTTTGTATATCAGCATAATTTTGGTTTGCCACATATAAGTTGGTGTTGTCTATAAGCTCGGCTTTAATTCCATCATCCCAAAAAAAATGGCAAATGCCATCGCCTTGTATTGCCGCATCTTTTAACACATTTTCGTTTAAAAAATCCATTTTAAGTTTTTCCCACATAATAGCCGAATGCTTTGTAAGTATTTCCGCAAATTCTTCAAGCTGCTGATAATTAGGAGCGTCTGAATTGCCGCATGAATATATAACCTTAACATCGTTTTGCATAACGGTAGACACTTTATAGCGCACCACCGGCTTTATAATGTTAAAAACCGGTGTGGGCAGTCCTTCATTTTCCACACCCTGCCATTGCTCGCCTTGAAAAAACTTGTTATTATCCTGCACCGTTTGGTACAATCCTATTTGATTTTTATAATTTACCCCTCTTTGATATAATGCCCATTCATTTGTTGTTGTTTCATTTTTCAAGCTTTACCCCTCCCATTCCATAAGATATTATGTTTTTTAACCCCTTTTCGACACTGTTTTCTTTGTGTTGCTTAAAGGCTCCCATTGGTATTGCGGTAATCTTCCCGCCTTTAGCTGTTGTTTGTCCGTCCTTTAATCCCAAACGATATATAAGCACCGTCAAGATTGCTATCATTAAAAAATACAACATTTGCAATTTTTTCACCTCCAAAAAGATTTAGGATTTGGGCTTGTTCCCCTGCCGTAAGCATCGGGCTTTGGCCTTAATACTTCAAACTCAAAATCGGTTTGCTTTTTCGGTTGCTTTTCTTTCACTATCCAATCGCACAGAGCGTAACGCACAGCATCAATGGTGTGATTATTTTTATCGGGAAATTCCGCTTTAAAGTTACCGTTTCTATCACGCTCAAGCTCATACTCGGTAAATTCACGCGCTGCATTGGGGCATTTATCGCTGTCAATTACAATCTTTCGCAAATCCTGCAATTTTCTGATGCCGAAATTAACGCTGCCCTTGCCCTTTATAGACGGCGAAACTTTTAAGCCTCGCTGCTGCAACTCAAAGATACTGCGCGGCTCCGCGCTGTCGGCGTATATCAGCAAATTGGGCGGCATTTTTTCTGCCAGCGTATCATACCCTGCGCCAACCGCTACATATTCGTTAAACAAATAAAGCTTGCGGTTGTGCAAGCAGCATTCCACATATGCACATGGGTCAACGGAAAAACCAAAATCAAGCCCCCTACGAACATTTCCAAAAGATTCTATCTCGTCAGTTGTTATTTTGCGAATTTCAACATTGTCAAAAACCGCGCCCCCCGTTCCGGTAACTTCACCCAAATATTCATGGTTATACGCCCTGATATTGTTTTGCTTTAAATATTTTGCTTCGGCAAAAAATATTTCTCCCAGCCACTTTCTTGGAACATCCAAATATGTGCTGTGGTGTACAACGCGGTTTTCACCGCTTGCTAAAACCTCTTTGTTTATCCAACTTTGCAACGACTTGGGCGGGTTATAGGTGTAAAACACCTTTGCATTGCATTTTGCGCGCAGTAACGACTGATTAATGGTACGAACCTCGTCCATGCCTTCAAATTGGTCCGCTTCTTCAAACCATACGAATTTAAAGTAGCCGTTGCGAAGTTTAATGCTTTTGGGCTTTTGCGGGTCATCAACCCCGCGGAACAATATTTCCTGACCTGTCGGCTTGTATGTCAACTTTAGCGGTGACAGCCTTTGTTCCCAATATTCGGCTACCCCCAATATGTCGATAGCCCATAAAAGCTGATTAAAAACGCTTTCTTTTAAATCCGTGCCGAATTTACGGAAAGCAATGCCGTTCGCGCCGTTGTCTTTCATAATGCCAAGTATTATCTCAATGCTTGCAAAGGACGATTTGGCGCTGCCCCTGCCCCCCTTAATAAAATAGTGCGTGTGTTTGTCCGCTTTTATGTCTTTATGCAAATTGTAAAAAGCCGGGGCAATAAGAGCTTTAAGTGATATCATCTTTGATTATCACCTTTTTCAGCGACACTTTATTATCCCCCTTCTGACCGGTAATGTCTCGTATTATTTCAAACGCCTTTATATCCCCGTTCATTGCCGCAACGGCGACAGCAAATGCGGTAGCCTCATCTATGCTCCTTACGGGAAAGTTCTCCATAACAAACGCTGCAACCTTGCCTAAATCATCGCTTTGCGGAATATCCGAGGCTAAAATCGCTTCGAATATTTCCCTATATGTTTTACTAAGTTTCTTTTTTGAACCGCCCCCTTTTTTAATAACATCCTTTTTACCGTTGTTTTTTTGCACAATGCGCACCCCCTTTTGCAAAACAATAAAAGCACCCGAATTCGAGTGCTTTTACGCTTATTATTGGACGCAAAGGAATCAACTCCTTTGCGTCCGCCCAATTTTTACACATTACCATTATACCATAAAATAAACCAAAAATCTTCCGCATTTTTTCCACGGCTTGATTTTTATGCTGTTTTATCCTTGGGATATCCCGCATAAAACGGCTGCAATCAGCGTTTTATATAAGAAAAACAACATTCGCAATTTACCGTTATAATTTTGCGTTTAACAAGAATTAATACATTCCGTCCATTCCGCCGGCAGGCATTGCAGGCGCATTATTCTTTTCCGGGATGTCGGCAACAACGCTTTCGGTAGTAAGCAAAAGCGCCGCGATGCTTGCGGCATTTTGCAATGCGCTTCTGGTTACCTTTGTTGGGTCAACTATGCCGTCTGCCATCATATCGACATATTCTTGCGACATCACATTAAAGCCAACGCCTTTTTTGCTTTCTTTAACCTTTTCAACAACGATTGTGCCTTCAAAGCCGGCATTATATGCAATTTGTTTGACAGGTTCTTCAAGCGCTTTCAAAACAATGGCAGCGCCTGTTTTTTCATCTCCCTCAAACTTTTCAAATGCTGCGTTTACTGCTGAAAGTGCATTTATATATGCCGTTCCGCCGCCTGCAACAATACCTTCTTCAACTGCTGCGCGCGTGGCGGCAAGAGCGTCTTCTATACGAAGCTTTTTCTCTTTCATTTCCGTTTCGGTGGCAGCGCCAACTTTTATTACTGCAACACCGCCGGAAAGCTTGGCAAGCCGTTCTTGCAGCTTTTCCTTATCAAATTCGGAGGTTGTTTCATCAATTAAAGTTTTTATTTGGGTTACTCTGTTTTGTATGTCTTTTGATTCACCGGCACCGTCAACAATAATTGTGTTTTCTTTTTGAATTTTTACTTGACGCGCACGACCAAGCTGTTCAAGAGTTGTTTCTTTTATATCAAAGCCAAGTTCTTCCGATATAACCTGACCGCCTGTTAATATTGCGATATCCTCAAGCATATCTTTTCTTCTATCGCCAAAGCCGGGGGCTTTAACGCCAACGCACACAAATGTGCCGCGGATTTTGTTTACAAGAATTGTCGCAAGCGCCTCGCCTTCAATATCTTCGGCAATTATAAGCAACTTTTGACCTTGCTGAACTATTTGCTCAAGTATAGGTAAAACATCTTGAATATTAGTGATTTTTTTGTCTGTTATAAGAATGTACGGATCTTCAAGATTTGCTTCCATCTTTTCGGTATCAGTTACCATGTAAGGTGAAATATAGCCTCTGTCAAACTGCATTCCTTCAACGACTTCGCTAAAAGTTTCGGCTGTTTTACTTTCCTCAACTGTTATAACGCCATCATTTGAAACTTTATCCATAGCATCCGCAATAAGCTCTCCGATAAAATCATCGGATGCCGAAATTGCTGCAACGCGCGAAATATCTTCTTTGCCCTTTACCTTATTGCTGTTTGCCTTTATTGCATCAACAGCAGCGTCAACAGCGGCTGCCATGCCTTTTTTCAATATCATTGGGTTTGCGCCTGCCGCAACGTTTTTCAACCCTTCTCTAAACATAGCTTGCGCAAGCAATGTAGCGGTAGTTGTGCCATCACCGGCAACATCATTCGTTTTCGTGGCAACCTCTTTAACTATCTGGGCGCCCATGTTTTCAAATTGATCGGGGAGTTCTATTTCTTTGGCAATGGTAACACCATCGTTTGTAATTTGCGGTGTGCCAAACTTTTTATCAAGAACAACGTTTCTGCCCTTAGGGCCTAAAGTTATTTTTACAGTATCTGCAAGCTGATTTACTCCGCGTTCGAGGGCCTTGCGTGCTTCCTCGCCGAATAAAATTTCTTTACTCATAATAAATTTCCTCCTTTTTAGTTTTTAATGCTATTGCACCTTGGCAAGAATGTCGCTTTGCTTTAAAATTGTCAATTCTTCACCGTCTATTTTGACTTCCGTTCCGGCATACTTGCTGATGATAACCCTATCCGAAACCTTAACCTCCATAACAACTTCTTTGCCTTCAACCATTCCGCCGGGACCAACTGCAACTACCTCGGCGATTTGAGGCTTTTCCTTTGCGGTGCCTGCCAAAACGATGCCGCTTTTTGTTGTTTCTTCGCTTTCAAGCATTTTAACCACAACCCTATCTGCCAATGGATTGATTTTCATAAAATAACCTCCTTATAGTGATTAGCCTATTATTAGCACTCGAGTTAAATGAGTGCTAACAGATAGGTATATATTAACCAATTCATGCAATTTTTACAATTCCCAAAATACCTATTATTATTAAGATATCCTTTAAACCCTCCAATTTACTGTAATTATCTCGTGTTTTTGCCCAATTTTTAAAAATTGAACAAAACCAACCAATATGCTATAATGAGCGAAAGCGAATTTGTGTTTTGATTGCACTAATATAATACAAAGGAAGGTTTGTATGAGCAAAGCCGTTATAGTAACAGGGGCGTCAAGAGGCATAGGCAGCGCTTTGGCGCAGGAATTCGGAAACGCCGGATATAATGTTTTAATAAACTACAACAGTTCGGAAAACGAGGCAAGTGCTCTTAAAAGCCGAATTGCAAACTCTGAAATATTTTGCGCCGATGTGTCGTGCCGCAATCAGGTTGATGATATGATTGATTTTTGCATGAAGAAGTTCGGCAAGATAGATGTGTTAATAAACAATGCGGGAATTTCAGGATTTAAATTATTTAACGAAATAACCTGTGACGAATGGGACAATATGATTAATGTAAATTTGAAAGGCGCATTCAACTGCTGTCAAAGCGTTTTGGGCTGTATGCTTCATAATAAAAGCGGCAAAATAATAAATATTTCTTCGGTTTGGGGGCTTTGCGGCGCATCGTGTGAGGTGCATTATTCCACTGCAAAGGCGGGCATTATCGGGCTTACCAAGGCGCTTGCAAAAGAGTTGGCGCCAAGCAACATACAAGTTAATTGCATTGCCCCGGGGGTTATAGACACCGATATGAATAAATGCTTAACACAGCAAGAAATGCAACTGCTAATAAATGAAATCCCTGCCGGGCGTATGGGCAGCCCGCTTGATGTAGCAAGCTGTGCGCTTTTTCTTGCAGATGACAAAACCAATTACATAACAGGGCAGGTTATAAGCCCCAACGGAGGATTTGTTATATAGGGTGCGGATTAAAAAGCACTCTTTTTAAAAAAGAGCGCTTTTTACTGCAAAATTAACTATCGTAAAACGAATTCATCGACACCATTCTACGGGCGGAATATCTGATTCCGTGTCGGTTAACGGCAACAGAGATTGTATGTTTACCGTTCTTGCTGCCTCTAACCAGTCTACGCTGCACCCAAAGGATTCGCTTATAAAACGAACCGGAACCAATGTGCGTCCATCAACCAGTATACCGGGCTGATTTATCTGTTTGGGGACACCATTTACGGTGGGGTTCACATCGCCTATCTTCAAAACAATTATATCGCAATCCCTCGTAGCTGTTACGGTGGATGTAGCATCATCCCATTCTACATTTGCGCCAAAGGCTTCAAAGATTACACGCAGCGGCACCATTGTGCTGCCGTTTATAATTTGCGGCGGAACATCAAAATTCAGGCGCCTGCTGTTTAAATATACTTTGATGTCGCTTTGCGTCAACGCGGTCGAGGTTTCAGCAGTTGCCACCATAATTAACGAAGAAACAGCTATCATTGCCGCAATAAAAACAATAAAACCCCTTTTTAACATAACACTACACTCCTTTTGTATGTTTTTAAAATGCCGTTAATCGGTATCTTAATTTTCAGTTATATTTACCTCTTTTAAAATTGTTATATCATCATATAAAAACAACGGTTCTGATATTGTGTCGGTTTTTCCGTCATATTTATACATATATGTTTTGATGTTAATGCTCTCATCCGTTACCGTAACAAGCGAGTATGACGGTCCTTTATAAACATTAAGTTGCGGACCGTCCGGGTTTAGCTCGTGCCCCACAGGCATTCCGGAGTTAATGTCAAGGTTGCCGAACTCCGGCATTAAAAGGTCGCCTTCCGTTACTTCATAGTCTATTGATGGAGAGGGATAAAAATTAAAATTACTCCCCGCGCCGTTTACCATGTATAAAGGAATATTCGGCAAACTTTCCGCCACATATGTTCGATGCCCAACCTTTTGGGTGATGTCGGCTTTTTGACCCTCACCATCGTTAAAACCGCGTGCAAACATATGGTCATGACCGGATAAAACTAAATCTACATCTAATTCGGCAAAAAGCGGCACCAAAAGCGTGCGTGAGTTTACAGCATTGACAAAATGAACTCCGCCGCTGTAAACCGCTTTATGAAAACCAACAACTACTAATTTGCCTGCATTTTTTGCCTTTGTTGCTTCGCTGCGCAAAAATGCAACCTGCTCTGCACGCCCGGGTGCGCTTGGTCCCACCCTTTCGGTGTTAAGCATAATAAAGTGAGCCAATCCATAATCGAAGGCATATGTCGTCGGGGCGTTTGGACCGGCGCTGCTCGGGAATGACCAGCGTGTTTCCAATTTGTCTTCATCATGATTTTGCGCAACGGTCGCCATAATAAAATCGCTCAACCCATTTTCAAACCTATCGATATAATACACATTCCCCGGTTGGTTGAACAAGGCTTCCCAATGACCCTCGTCGTTCGCCTTGTTTACATTATCCCCCCCGTTGTAAATGAAGCGCGCCTCCGGGTGATTTTTCATGAAAAACTCCGTAGTGGCAGTTGCCGATTTTCCGGATGAACCGTTAGACTGCAAATCTGTTACATAAATAAAGCTAAACTCCTGCGGCTCGTCGGGAGCTGTGATAAATGTATGCGGTCTGCTCTCATAAATATTTTTATTTATATCCTCTGCCTGACAAATATAAGTGTATCTGGTATCGGGCGTAAGCCCTGTCACCTTTGTTTTATAAAACGCCTTTGCCCCGCTTGGTCTGCCATCCGGTCGCTTTATGGTCGAATCGGAAACTTTTTCAGATGTCATTACAGCGGGAAAAACCATTTCGTATTCGCTGTCATCACTTTCAAACACACGCACAACAGGTCTCCACAGTTTTGTGTCAATCGTTGTCCATACAATATCTACCGAGGTTTGCGGGTCGGAGCCCATGCACACAACAATCTGTTCAGGCGTGTTATAAATGGTAGACACGCCGTTTGAGCCATAGTCATAATCATCGGGGTCAACCACTACCTCAATGTACGGCAGCACATCGGGCAGAATGGTTATCGGAACCATTTCCGATAAAAATGTCCATGCAAAGGATTTTATGATAAACGAAGATGTGGCATCATGCGGAATTTCAATTAAATGATTTGTTTGGGTAGTGTCACCCAACGAAACTGATACGCTTTTTGTTTTTATGTCAACCAACATATTGTCTGAATATACACATGTTAAAAGCACAGCATCAACGGGAGAACCGGTTGTGTTAACAAAATCAAACCTTGCCTCCACTTGTTTCCCCTCGTTATAGGAAATGCTGGTAATTTCTTCTTCATCCGCAAAATAAAAGCATTTTGCCGATAAAGTGACCCTTGGAACAACAATGGGCACATAAGGTATACACTCAGTATTTGATGCTCCGTTGCCGCTGATGTATATAATATCTCCTGCATTAAAGTCTTTTTGGTACAGTATAAACTGATGACCGCCATTGCCCCAAAAAACAACAGGGTTGCCTTCTTCATCTTCTATTTGAGTGTAATCAGCAACCGGAGAGGGTTTACCGTTCTCTGCAAGTTGGTTTAATGTTCTTGTTTCCATACCAATATAGACCGTCACAGCTCTGTTTACTGTAAATTGAAGGAAATCTATTGCAACCGATTGCTTGTCTTTGCTATCCCTTCCGTCTACCTTTATAAAAGTTTGACCTTTTAGAAAGTCCGGCAACGGATAGGTATATGTATCCATAAGGTACACAGCGGATGTGACATACAACTGAACACCGTCTTTATTCTTATCTCCGACAAATCCACCGCTGCCGTCTTCGTAGCCGTACGCCACCTGCGGTTGCGCACCCGAACCTTTATACGCTAAATCGGCGATTTCCAAGCCGCCCAATGTAGCCGCTTGTTCGGCGCCTGCCACCATTGCCAGCGACGAGATAATTAACATAGTCGTAATAACAATGGCAATACTTCTTTTAAACATATTTCTACACCCCTTTTATTCGTTTTATATATAGCTTTTATTGAAGGCTTAACCTTTTTTTGTATTCCCCCGGCGACAACCCTGTTGTTTTCTTAAAAGCCCGCATAAAGCTGTTGTAATTTCCGTAGCCTACCTTAACCGCCAGTATATTTAGCGGGTCGTTGCTTTGTTCAAGCAAGATTTTGGCTTTTGCAATCCTTTTGTTTATAAGGTAGTTCACAAAATTAACCTTTGCAACATTTTTAAATATCTTGCTCAAATAAGAAACGCTGATGTTATATTTATCGGAAAAAAGCTCTAACGAAAGCGTTTCGTCCATATAATTATTTTCTATATGCTCAAGCATTTTGTTTACAATTTGCTCTGCATAAAAATTAATGTTATTATTTTTGGTTATGTATCCGCTTTTTGACGATTCAACCGCATCGTTATACGACTGTTCTATTTGGGTCAAATGTTTGTAATTTGAGCCAATGCTTATCAATGCATTGCAGCCGATTTTATCGCAACAGTATTTTTTTACAGCTTCCGCAACAAGCGTAACGGTTTTAAAATACTCCTGCTTTGACGCCCCAAAGCTTAAAATAGCAACTACCTTACCTGTTTCTATATCAATAGCAATTCCTTTACAAACCTCATTAACAATTTGTTCGATTTTATCGCTTACAGCCCTTGTGTTATGAGGCGTTTTAAATTCATCCTCGCATATTTCCGCTATCAAAACAATGTAGTTGGTTGAATACAGGGAAATATTAAGCAGTGCAATATCCTCCATAAACATGTCGGGGTTTTTTATTTTTCCAAAGAGCAACTCGGTCATTATACGCCACTTTTTTGAATACATGACGCTATCTAACAGCGCCTTTTGCATGTCGGTATTTTGCTGCAAAACCTTGTCTATTTTCAGTTCAAGGTTTTTTAATTTATTATGTTTTGCATTGCTTTCGTACGAACCGAATTTATCAACCTTTTCGCTTATTATTTTAAAGAAATGTTCAAAAGAGCCATAGGTTTTTTTACTGACAAAAAAAGTAACTATAATTGTTAAAATCGTCAAAATTATTACCAACGAAAACAACAGTTTTCGCATAATAACTTGCGGCATTTTAAGTTTGCTAAATGGCTGAACGCTTATATAACTCCAATTTGTGTGTTTAGAGGTTATAAAATAAAACCTGCTTTCACTTCCATTGTATATTTCGTCAACCATTCCTTCGGCAAGGTTCAGCTTGGATATGTTTCCCGATTCAACTTCAAAAAAATCTGTGTACAGCATATTTTTGTCATTTGAACTTATAATTGTTGCCTTATCGTCTATAATCAATATTTGGTTTGAATTATTTTCCCCGTCCGTGATGATTGAATTTGTTAATACGTCTTCGGAAACATTAGCTGCTATAAGCCCATGGGTTTTAACATTATCGTGATAAGATGTATACTTTCGTATTAATGTAATGACATTATTGCCGTTACTTAGCCGAATGTCGTTTTCGTCATGAATTTCGTGCGTGCCAAACCAAAACGAACTGCCCCTCATGCTGTCCGACACCTCTATCCAGCCTGTGTCAAAAAAATCATCCCTATCGGAAAAGGCGTTATTTGACAACAGCATATCGCCGGCATAGGAGTATAAATAAATAGAATGAATCCTATCATTAGTGTTTATCAGCTCGTTAAAAGCCTTTTGGAGGGAAATAATGCCGATGTTCCTGTCACGAATGCTCTCGTATGAGTTGTTTACAAAGTTTTTAACATTAACGTCATAAGTAATGTTTAAAAGGTCTCTTTCAATTTCCAAAAGAATCATATCGATATTGGAATTGATTTGATTCAAAAGGGCAAAATTAAGCTTATTAACTTCCTTCTCCAAAAGATTGGACGAAAAATAATAGGCGCCCATAATGGAAAACAGTATAAATGAAACAACAATAGCCGTAAATATTAAAGACTGTTTTGCTACCATACTCAAAGCTTTAAAACGCGACACTTTAAAACCGCCTTCTATAATAAATTGAATAGTTTATCAACCTGCATCTTCCTTATCCTACATTGCAACCTAAATCCCCACTAACCAATTCCAGTTGTTTTACCATGCGCTACGCCAATTTCACTTTCATTTTTTTGCCATTGTAAATACAAGTCTTACTTCGCTTTTCTCCTTCTTTTCCTGTAATTAAAATTATTTTAACTTCCCGATTTTGCATCATACCGTCAAATGACCCTTTTCTGTCAGCTAAGGTTAATACGCTATTTTTATCATCCCAAATTATTTCTATTTCAGAATATTCTCCGTTTTCATAGCCGTATCCGTCGCCGCTATCTTCATATATGGTAAATTCATTGTCCGCACCCGCATAAACTGTTATTGTATACGGTTTGCTCATAGACTCATCAGCAAATTGTATTTCGTCGGTTGTAACGATAATTCCGCCTCCCTTTATGAAAATCGGAATTTTGTCAATCGGTGCAGGTACGGTGATTTCTTGCCCGCCTTCGTGTTTTTTATCGGAATAATAATCATACCATACGGCTGTCAGGGGTAAATACACTTGCCGTGCTTTTAAAGAGCCTTTAATTTCGCTGTTTTCTTCATTGTAATACATTGGTTCAAGCACAGGGCATGCCATTATTGAAGGACCAAACATGAACTGGTCGGCAATGGTTTTAACTTTTTCATCAAACTTAAAGTCAAACGCAAGCATACGCAGCATAGTATAATCTTTGTTGGTCACCATCCAAGCGGTTGAATAAATATAAGGAATAAACCTATACCTAAGTTTAATAGCGCCAACCAACGCATCGTAAAACATATTGCCCGAATCGCCATAAAGCCACGGTTCTCGTCCAAGGTCGGTGCCATGCGAGCGAAACATAGGAAGAAAACACGCCAACTGCATCCATCTTACATAAAGCTCGTGAAACCCTAAATCATCACTGCTGTTATAAACGCATTCAATGTTAAAATCGGCGTTGCCTTTAAATACAAAAAACCCCCCTGCATCAAGCGTCCAATAAGGCAAACCGCTTGCGCAGAAATTAAGCCCTTCTATCAATTGCTCTCTCATTTTATTCCATGTTCCTACAATATCCCCGCTCCATACAATACCGTTATACCTTTGTTGACCTGCATAACCGGAACGGGTCAAATTAACAACCCTTTTTTCATTGCAGCGCTTTTTTTGGGCTTCGTATATATTTTTTGAGTGCAATAATGAAAATGCGTTTATTTTCCTGTTATCCATATATTTTCTAAACGGTATGAGAGCGGAGCTTATCGCCTCCTCCTTTTCAAGCCGTTCCGTCCAGCCGTGCTCGTAAGGCTCGCTGCAATCGCACCATAACGCGTCAAACCCATGCTTTAGTATGCCTTCGTAAACTTGCTTCCAGTAAAGGTTGCAGCTTTTTTTATCAAACACATTATAAACCTCGCCGTCCCCCAATAATGCATTTTCCTCCCAAAGCTGTCTATGGCTTTCCCCGCCTTTTGTGTTCGGCCAAACGGAAATCATAATTTTTGCGTTATTTTTATGCACTTCATCGCACATGCCTTTTGGTGAGGGGAACCGTTCTTTGTCGAAAGACTTGTCGCTCCATGTGCCGTTATCCCAATAGCGCCAATCTTGAACTATAAGGTCAAGGGGAATTCCCCGTTTTCTGTATTCATGCACAACCTCTATCAGCTCTTGTTGTGTATGATACCGCTCTTTTGATTGAGTGAACCCATAAAACCAAAGGGGCAACATACCCGCTTTACCGGTCAGATGCCTGTATCCGCTTATAACCTCATCATAGCAATCCCCTGCAATAAAATAAGCATCAAACATATCCGACGCCTCGGAATAAAAGCTATACGCACCCTTTTCTTTGCGAAAAGTGGAGTAGGCGCAGGTATCAAACAAAACGCCATATCCTTGCAAACAAATAAACGGCACGGGCGAATTATAATTATACTGAAACAAATGCTGTGTGTTATTTTTTCTGTCAAAAGCGCCGGTGTACCCGCTGCCAAGCCCATGCACAACCTGTTTATCTTCTAAGTTCATTCGGAATTTATACGCGTAGCCGTTAACTTTATTGGTTTTTGCATGCTCCATTTTCCCAAAAGTTTCGCTGGATTTTTGATATGTCGGCATATCTATTTCCTTTTGGCTAAGAACAATTCCGCTATGAGGCGTTGAAAGTAAATGTTCCCCGTTCGCCTTTTTAAAATGCAAAGACAAATTGCGTTTATCAATTGTCACCGAAAGCAGCTTTGTTTTAAAAATAGCTTCGTTGCCATCTTCATGCGCCTCAATGTTCAGGTTTTTTGGATTGGCTGTAACTATCAAGCTTTCTTCGTTTGCAAATTCCGTTTCCGTGCAGGATATTCTTATGATATCATCTTTATAAGCCTGCAAACGAAGTTTTACATCCCCGCAAACAAAGACCTTTTCCGCCTGACCTTCAAAGTTTTCTCTCATATTTTCTCCACCCTTGTTGTTTATTTTAAATTATAATTCCGAATGCTTGCTCCTATCCCTCCTTCGGTAATATTATAGGTATATATTGAACGCACCCGCTGGTAACCCCTGCATTGCCTCCCAGCACAATAGTTCCCTCGGGAAAGTCCTTTTTAAAGAAGGTGTAAACGGGGTTAGCGCCCATTGTGTGCTCCGTTTCAACAAAGCCCTTTATCCATTCCGGCTGAATGTAGCCAATTGCATTGGATGTTCTTTTGTCAAAGGCAATATAAACGGTAACTTGCTGATTAACATCAAATTTAATCAAATCTTCGCTTGAATTGTTTTTTAATTTTGAATCGGGCATTAAATATGTTGCATTTATTAAATGCGACGGCAAACCGCCCGCCTTAACCGCATTGGTGTGGTATAAATAAGAGCCTTGCTTTAAAGAATTATACATTATGGGAAACGGCGGCTTTGAGCCGTTTGCTACGGCAAGGTTGCTTATAACCAATCTATCATCTGCAACAACGTTTACATTGATTGGTTCGGTTAGGGCGGTGTTGTTTTTATCATCGGTTGCTTTAAACACAATGCTATGGCTACCTTTTGACAACCCCGAAACAAACAGTCTGTACGGCGAAACACTTGTTTCCGCAAGTTTTACGTTTCCCTCAAACGCTTCTATTTTTGATATAGCGCCCCCCGGCGACATTGCTTTAATGTGGCACTCCAAACTGCCGTTTTCCAAGGTTAGGGCGTTTTGGGTGGGGTTTACAGCGGTGATTGCGGGCGGGGCGGCGTGTTGCGTCGGCACAACTATTATAAAGTATGAAGCGTCGCTCATTGTAGCGGCGGTAGGTCCCAACGCCACTCTGCCCGCCTCAAAGCGTTTGTGATATATAACGTCATAATAAGGCTGAACTTTATAATACTCTAATTCTTCCCAATCATCAAGCCACGAAGTTTTATATGCGCTGTCGGGAAACACCACATACACTTCGCATTCCATGTTAATATCAAAGGCTACCTGCGTTCCGAGCGTTTTGTTGTTCCTGTGTTTATCCGCTCCCTTGATAAATGTTTTCCCGATAAATTCCTCAGGAACCTCCTTAATCACCCAGTCGTTTCTGCCCACAAAAACCCCGATATCCGGTTTTAAGCCATCATAAACGACCTCATATGGATAATTGTTTCTTGATGTGAAGTTTGTAACCCACAACGAATTATCATCGCCGACAGAATAATTTAACTCCGCTTGCGCAGACCTTCCCCTTCGGTCAATTTTTTTTGCAATTATTTTATATTTACCAACAGGCAGCGTCCCTGTGTTTACGGTGTACGGAAAATCAATCGCTTCGCCAAGCTTTTCATCTTGGTTATAAATTTCAACCTTTCCGTTGGGGTTTCCGTTTACAACCTCCACTTTAAATATGCTATCCTCGCCATAGCGGACTTGAGTGCCTTCCTCCGGGTATGTAATCTTGATTTCCTCTACAAGCGCGGCATTGCCCATCCCTAAAATTCCAACCGCATAATTGCCGTCCAACCGCGGTATTTGAACCGTTCCTTCCGGAAAATTCCTGCCATACACTTGGTATGTTACATTATCTAACATAACAGACTCGTCTAATTGAACAAAATACTCGGGAACCGATATGCCGTTACCCGCAATAAAAATTAACACATCCTGATTTACATCAAGATTTAAGCTAACAGCCACATTTTTAATCCAAACCGCGTCTTCATAGTCTTTGCCTAAACCATCAAGCTTTTGCGTTACGGCGCCGTTAACTTTCAAATCTTTTCTTACGCCTATTCTAACCGGCTTTGAAATTGACGTTGCGCCGTTCATATCGGTAACTCGAGCGGTCAGAAAATACTCGCCCGGAGTGAGGTTTTGCACCGTCGCCTCATACGGCGCGGTGTCCGCCCTGCCGACCAACGCATTTTCAACATAAAATTCCACCGATTTTACACCTGCCGCAGCCGATGCCTCCGCTTTTACGGTAAAAGGCTCGCCCCATGCAAAGGGGAATCTGTCGTGCGAATCTATGCCTTTGGGTTCTGTCACGCTGACGGTTCCGTATTCGGGAGGGTTTTCAGTAAAATTACCTACCAATTCGGCGCGAAAATCGTAAGCGGAATCAGAAGTAAGCGTTACTGTGGCATATTTTGGGTAAATATTTGTAAAAACAGAAACTTCATTTTCAAATTGCGCCTTTAGCTCGTTACTTTTAATATGCAACGCCATTGCCCTGCCTTGCAAGTCAAACACTTCAGCATGCCAGTTGTTATCCGTTCCGCGAATTTCACTCCTTCTAAAAATGGGCACAGGCATACTATCGCCTACATCATAAGGCGCAATTGCAGAATCTATTGTGGCATATTCCGTTGAGCGGTCAATTTGCGTTGGTCCTATTTTCATATTAAAGGGGGCAATTCCCTGAAAGCTTCCATCATCCTCCAAAAACTTCTCGTGATAGCCCACATCCCCTATTTCCCAACTTTCATCAATAGATTCCACCGAGCTATATGTTTCCCTTTGACCGTTTTGAAGCCAGCTAAAAATTCCCGTCCCCGGTTCAAATATATTAGAATTGAAGTTCAACCCATAAGCAGATGGGTTTCCTTTGTCAAAAACACCTGAGGGGCAGTAAAATGCATAAATACGGTTCGGGAAATAAGCGGCGTTTCCCGATGATTGAATTTTATTATTATAAAAATTCGCAGCGCCCAAGCCGATTCTTGCGCCAACATCCCAACCTTGCTTTTCAAAGTTTGCCGAAATCCCGCGGTCGCCGTCTCTAAGCCAAACTGCGCCGCTCCAATTTTTAAAGACGGTGTTATTATATGCGGTTAAATTTTTCGATTCGGCAAAATGTATTCCCGCACCTGTGTTGCTGTGAAAAAGATTATTATAAAATTTAGCGGGGCCTTGGCTTATTTCCATCATGATGCCCGCCGCATTATACTCCGGGCTGCCGGCAAAAACAAAACCGTGGTTTGCAAAGGAAGAAGAATTTTTCACGATAAAATTAGTGTTCCAAAGGTCATACCACATGCTATTTCCATTGTGGTCATACGCAGTCATTGCGTTAATGGTTTCACTTTGGCTGCGCACATTTTTAAACCCTGCGCCGTCATCAACGGGCGACAACAGCTTTTGATTGCCTCGGCGTATGATGACATCCTTTATCAAAGAGTTTCTTGCCCCAACCGTTCCCATCGTCTTTCCGCCTGTATCCTGCACGACAGTCCTAAGCACCGCCACATCATCAACTGCTTGCAAATCGCCTTCGGGTTGAGAGATAAAGCCCTGCATGCCGACATTTTCAATTTTGCAATCTTCCAAACGCCAGCCGTTGGTGATACGCACCGCCGGGGTGCCGACGGTGGTTTCGTCGGCATATGTGTTTGAAAAAATAAACCCCCTAAATGTTATGTATTGGCTGATAACACCGCCCACGGTAGAGGGAATAACAAGCCTTCTGACAGTCCCATCGCCTGTTATTACCGCTCCAAAACGGCTTTCCGCTTCAACGACAATCGGGTTTTCACAAGTTCCGCTTGTTTTAACTGTAATGGATTCATGATATATGCCGTTTTTTACTATTATTTTGGTTCCCGCGCTTGCGTTATCCATTGCTTTTTGTATTGTGCCAAACGGCTTGTCTTCGGTCAAGCCGTTGTTACTGTCATTCCCCACGGCGGATACATACAAAACTTTGTCAAATTCGCGCTCTACCGCAAGGTTTGCTTGGTCATCAAACGCCTTAATCACACGATTGATTAAATCGGGGTTTGTTTCGTCATTGAATATGCTGTTATCCGCACTTATAATGTTTAAGCCTCTTGCATCTTGATATAAAAATTTATTAAAAGCAAACGCTATCGGGGCAAGAGCCGTCATAGGCACACCGTCAATTTCCACAGGTGCAACGGCTAAATTTACAGGCTGACCGTTCACAAGCATTTGCGGTTCTCCCAAAGTTAATGCAATTTTCACTCTACCCAACGTAATTAAAAAATCCGCGCCTAAAACCCCATCCGTTTGCAAAACAGCGCCCAAGGCATCGGAAATAAAACCTATCGGCGCCATAACTTCGCCGTTTAAGTGTGTCGGGGCCGTTTCAGCAATGTAATCATCTTTATTTATTCTTACTTGAAGGTTGTCAACAAAAGCAATTGGGCTGCCTGCAAGCAGCATAACGGTGCTATTCGGGTCGACCGTTCCTTCCGAAACCGTCAAAACACTTGGCTGCGCGGTCAAAGAAACCATTTCGGATAAGCGCGTCCATGCAAACGATTTAATAGTAAACGAAAAAGGTGGGTCGCTCGGAATGTTAATCGAATGGTTTTTTTGTATTGAGTTGCCCAAAGGCGCCGATATATTTTTCATTTTTATATCGACAAGCATCTTGCCTATATAGGCGCATGTCAACAGAACAGCGTCTGCCGGGGCGCCTGTCGTGTTAATAAAGCTAAAGCTTGCTTCAACCTGTTTGCCCTCGTTATTAGAAATATCGCTTATTTCCTCGCCCTCGGCAAAATGCAAACAGCTTGCCGACAAAGTGGCTTTCGGCACAATAATTGGCACATACGGTATGCAATCGCTGTTTGTGGCAGCATTGCCGCTGATGGTAATTGTATCCCCCGCGTCATAATCTTTTTGATATACCTCAAACTTTATGCCCCCATTGCCCCAAAAAGCAACAGGGCTGCCGCCTTCGTCCTCCGTCCGTATGTATTCCGCCACCGGAGAGGTGTTTCCGTTTTCTGCAATCTGAGCCAATGTTCTTGACTCCATGCCGATATAAACCGTTACATCGCGGTTTGTTGTAAAGCAAAGAAAATCGCTTGCGGTGGATTTTTTATCGTTGATGTTTTTGCCATCCACCCTGATAAAGGTCTGTCCTTTTAGAAGGTCAGGAAGTCTGTAAGCGGGCGTGTCTAAGAGGAATACGGCAGATGATAAGAAAAGCTGCGTACCGGAGGTTTCCCTGCCGCCGATTAACCCGCCGCTGCCGTCCTCATATCCATATACAACCTGTGGCTGCGCACCCGAGCCGTTATACGCCAAATCGCCAATTACAAGCCCCCCGAAAGCATTTGGCGCTTGAGCGCACACAAAAGAGGATGCCAATAGGGAAAAGGTTATAAGCATGGTAATAATTTTTTTAGCCATTACTAAAACTCCTCCTAAAAAGGGGCTGTGCCTGCACATCCAAAATGCATTAGATGTGCAGACAGTAATCCCTATACCAAGATTTATCTGCCCTTGGGAACTATAATAGGTATATATTGCGTGCACCCTGCATTAACGGGCGCATTCCCCCCAATCACAACGGTGCCTTTGGGGAAATCCTTTTTGTATAACACATAATCGTCTCGCGATATTTTTTCTTCTGTTTTTGTAAAGCCCTTTAGCCATTTCGGCATGACATAGCCTGCAATGCCCGGTATTCTCACATCATAAGCAACATAAACCGTAACATCCATATTTACATCAAATTTAACATAATCCTCCGACTTGTCAAGCTTTTGTTTCATGTCCAACATCAAAAACGGTTGCCCTTCCAGATGCTCGGGCGGAACAGACCTAAATAAAGCTTCGCTGTTGGTGTGTGTGTAACCCTGCCTTTTTAACCCGTCATACACCACAGGCACCGGCGGTTGAGTTCCGTTTGCAATAATAATATTGCTGATTACCAATTTATCGTCTGCCACCACCTCGACTCTTATCGGTTTAGTAGAGGTAGACCGTTCTTGGTCATCCGTTGCCACAAATACAATGTCATGAGTTCCCTTTGACAGACCCGAAATGTAAAGCCGATAGGGCGATACATTTGTTTCGGCAAGCTTTTTGCCTCCTTCGAACGCTTCAATTTTAGTTATGCTGCCGCCAAGCGACAATGCTTTTATTTGGCACTCCAAAGCGCCGTTTTCCAAAACACGCGCATTTGGGGTGGGGTTTATTACGGAAATTACCGGGGCTGTCGGATTATCTTCCGGCACAACTATAATAAAATATGACGCGTTACTGCTTGTTGCGGCAGTTGGTCCCAACACTACGCGACCTGCCGGGAAGATTTTGCGGTATATGGCATCGTAATGGGCTTGAATAGTATAAAACTCTAATTCTTCCCATTCATCCAACCAAGAAGTTTTGTACTTTCTGTCGGGGAACACCACATAAACAGCGCATTTTTTATTAATATCAAATGCAACCTGTTCGCCCGGCGCTTTGTTTGACCTGTGCCCATCGGCGGATTTAATATAAGTTAGCCCCTTAAATTCCTCCGGTATGGTTTTAATGCTCCAGTCCTGCCTGTTTACAAACATGTTAATGTTTGAATTGAGGGCATTATAAACAGGTTCGTAAGGAAGATTATCCTTGGAAGTAATGTTCGTAATCCATAATGTGTCGGCATCCGATACGGAATAGTTTAATTCCGCCTCTGCCGTTCTTCCCCTTAAATCGGTTTTTACAGCCTTGATTTTATGCGAGCCTGCGGGCAGTTCACCCAAATTCATTGTGTAGGGAGGTTCGGCAATTTCCCCAATTTTTTCATCGTTGTTATAAAGTTCAATAACGCCGAAATTATTGCCGAATGTGACCTCCGCTTCTATGATTGCATCTTGACCGGGCGAAACTTGCGTGCCCTCAATGGGTGAAACAATTGCAATCGACTCCGCAAAAGCCGTATTCCCCATCCCCAAAACGCCTACCATATATTCACCATCAAACTTGGGCAGTTGTATCACCCCGGCAGGGAATTGCTTGCCGTAAACATCAAAATCCTGCCAATCGGTTGAAATGCTTCCCTCCATTTCATAAAAGTCCGTTGGGAAAATGCTGCTATTGCTTACTATACAAACAATCACATCTTGATTTACCGTAAGCCTTAACGCCTTGTTTACATTATCCGCCCAAAGCGCATCCCTATATTCTCCAACTGCGTTTGCAATTTTCTTAAATGTCATGCCTGTAACGGTAACGTCCAATTCTTTTCGCACGCCGATTCTCACCGGTTCTGAAATTGATGTAGCGCCGTTCATATCGGTAACCCGAGCGGTCAGAAAATACTCACCCGGAGTGAGGTTTTGAACCGTTGCTTCATACGGTGCGGTATCCGCCCTGCCAACCAACGAATTTTCAACATAAAACTCCACCGATTTTACGCCCGCTGCGGCGGATGCATCCGCCTTTACGGTAAAGGGTTCGCCCCATGCGTAGGGGAATCGGTCTTGCGTATTTATGCTTTTAGGTTCTGTCACCTTAACGGTGCCGTATTCAGAGGGGTTTGCGGTAAAACCCCCAACCAATTCGGCACGGAAATCGTAAACAGCGTCAGAAGTGAGCTTGACAGTAGCATATTTTGGATAAATGTTTGTGTAAATAGAAATTTCATTTTCAAACTGCGTCTTTAACGCATTGTCTTTAATATGCAATGCCATTGACCTGCCCTGTAAGTCAAACACCTCGGTGTGCCAATTGTTATCCGTTCCGCGAATTTCACTTCTTCTGAACATGGGCACAGGCATGCTGTCACCCACATTATAAGGCGCAATTGCAGAATCTATTGTGGAGTATTCCGTTGAGCGGTCAACCTGTGCCGAGCCCACCACAATATCAATAGGCTCTATTCCGTATATTCCGCCGTTTTCGTCTAAAAACTTTTCATAATATCCAATATTACCCGTTCCCAAATCAGCATTTGCTTGTTCCGGAGTTTTATAATTTATTCTTTTTCCGTTTTGTATCCAACTAAAAATATCCGTACCCGGCTCAAATATATTGGAATCGAATGTTATTCCATGCTCTGCCGGGCTGCCTTTATCATAAAGACCGCCCGGGGCATAAAACGCGCTGACATCTGTGACGGTAACGGTGTTGTTGGGGTCTGCTTGAATTTTGTTATTATAAAAACTTGCCGCCCCCAAAGCAATTCTTTCACCGATTTCCCAGCCTTTTATTTCAAAGCTGTCGGAAAAACCGCGGTCTGCAGCATCTCTGAGCCATATTGCGCTGCCATAGTTGTTGAAAATTACATTATCAAACGCCGTTAAATTTTTAGCCTCTCCCAGCAGCAGCCCCGCCCCCATGTTGCTGTGAATAAGATTATTATAAATTTTGGCGGGGCCTTGGCTAATTTCCATAAACATGCCGGCTGCACGCGGTGCGGGTTTCCCCGAAAAAATGTACCCATGATTTGCAAAGGATGACGAATTTTTTATAACAAAGTTGGTGTTCCAAAGGTCATACCACATACTGTTGCCGTTATGGTCGTATGCGGTCATTGCGTCAATCGTTTCGCTTTGGCTGCGAACATTTTTAAAACCTCCGCCGTCATCAATGGGTGACAGCAGTTTTTGATTGCCTCGGCGCATAATTACATCTTTCATTAAAGAGTTTTTTGCGTCAACCGTTCCCATCGTCTTTCCGCCCGTGTCCTGTACAACGCTTCGTATTAGGGCAATGTCCTCGGTTACCTTTGGCTTTGTCGCAACATCCATCGATTGGGCGGTTAGCGCCTGCATTCCGCAATCTTCAATTTTACAGTCTTCCAATCGCCAGCCGGTGGTTATATGCACCGCCGATGTGCTTAAAGTTGTTTCGTTGTAAAATGTATTTGAAAAGATAAACCCTCTAAATGTGATGTAACGGCTGGGAATGTCGTTTGTCAAAGAAGGCATAACAAGCCTTTTTGCAGCCCTGTCACCCGTAATAACCACGCCAAAACGGCTTTCCGCCTCCAAAACAATCGGGTTTTCGCGAGTGCCGGTTGTTTGGGCGGTAATTGCCTCGTGATATATGCCGTTTTTAACTTTAATTTTTGTTCCCGGCTTTGCGGCGTCCAACGCCTTTTGAATGCTGTTAAAAGCTGTGGCTTCCGTTAAGCCGTCGTTGCCATCGTCGCCGTTGACGGAAACATACAAAATTTTATCGGGGGTTGGAGCAATGGCAAAGGTTTTTTGGTCAATAAAAGACCTTATAATGTTGTATATCAATTCGGGGTTGGTTTTATCGTTAAAAACCCTATCATCATTGCTGATTACAATTAAACCTCGGTCGTCCCAATAAACGCTTTTGTCAAGCGCCCCAACCAAAGCGCGCAGCGGCAAAAGCGTTCTGTCATTTACCGTTTGTGCCGGCACATCCAATGTGACAATGCTGCCGTTGACATTCATTTCCCGCTTGTTTAGCGTCAAAGATATACTTTTGTTGCCAAAGCTGATTTTTACTTCCAAAGCGGCTTCGTTCCAATCAACCTTCGCCCCTAACGCCTCGGTGATAAATCTTACGGGAACCAGCGTCCGCCCGTCCTTTATAATGGGTGATGTTTCCGCCAGATAGTTGTCGCTGTCAATTCTCACCCTTGAGTTGTTGACAAATGCAATCGGGCTATCGATAAATAACATAATAGCGCCGTTTGCAGCATTTTCAAACCCCGAAATTACCTCGGCGTTTGCCGTAATTCCGAAAGAAGCTATGTTAAACAGCATTATTACGGTTAAAAAAATTATAAAAAACCTGTGTCTCATAATCTCCATACTCCCCTTATCAAGCTCAATTCTTTAAATACCGTTTAATTTATAACTATTTCAGCTCTGCAACCGTAACATCCAGCGGATTTTGGCTTGTTGTCAGGGAATCCCAAACGAACGATTTAATTAAGTACGAGTCTGCATAGGTTTTGGGTATGCTCACCGGATGATTTCTTACCGAGCTGTTGCCTGTTTCGATGGAGATTTCTTTTAGTTTAACTTCTTGCAGCAACCCGCCTTCGTAAACGGCGGTAATTAACATTGCGCTTACAGCTTCGCCGGTTTCGTTGTCAAAGTCAAATTGCGCTTCAACCTCTGTTTCCTCATTGCCTGCCACGGTATAAACTTCGGCGCTTCCGCTGTAATAAAATGCCGCCCCGCCAATGCCGCCCGGTTCTTGTGCAGAGGCGCGCGGAATAATAATCGGTATATAAAAGTGACAGGTGGTATTTGTAGCCGCATTCCCGCTTATGATAACGGTATCCCCAGCATTATAGTCTTTTTGAAACAGATAAAAATCATCATTATCTATTTTTCCATTACCATAAATCTTGACAGGGTTGTTGTTTTCATCCATCGTTTGCATGTATGCCGCCACGGGTGAAGGGTTGCCGTTTTCCGCCAGTTGGTCTAAAGTTCTTGAGTTCATTGCAATATAAACCGTAACATCTATGTTTACCTTAAAGTTGATAAGATTACTTGCAACGGACATTTTGTCATTGGGAGACCCCTTTCTTCCACCGGGAAATTTGATAAATGTTTGACCCTTAAGAAAATCCGGCAGCCGCCGATTGGCTATATCAAGAAGATATAACTTGATATCCGTATACAATTGAACACCGCCATACGGAGAGTTGTTGGTTCCGCCAACTAAGCCGCCGCTTCCATCTTCATAACCATATACAATCTCAGTCTCAGGTTCAAAACCACTACTATCGCCGTTATATTCCAAATCGATAATTTGCAGCCCACCCAATGTTTCGGTGGCGTGCGTCACTATCATAAGTGACTGGACAACCAAGAGAATTAGGATAACAACAGAAAAGCTCCTTTTCAACATAGTTTAACGCTCCTTTTTATTTATTTTTTAAATACCATTCGTTTACAGCTCTTTCAACCTCTCCTCCGCCCAAGCGGTTCCACTCGTTTCTTAAATTGTTTAACGCCATTTCCGGTGTATAATCCGCGCCGGATACCATCATTTTTACTCTGATTTCCTCTAAAACGGGTTTAAATTCTGCCCAAAGCTCCGATACCTCCGGCAACGGCGGGTCAAAAGGAATATCCCGTCTAAACGGATATTTAACCGCCGCATCCTGAGATTTCCCCGTCAGTTTTGCTTCTGCTTGGGAGATACTGTCTTCTTCCGCCATCATTTCGTAGTAGTCTGATGTGATATTACCCTGGGTTAAAAACATATAAGATATGGCATACATCACTTCCTTATTATTTTTTTCTTTGTTGATGGTTTTGGGAATACCGTCAACCATATTATAATGTGTTCCTTCAATGCCAAATTGCAACTTATGCCAGCCGTCCGATATCATCCAGTCAAAAAACTTCATTGCCGCCTCCGGCTCTTTTGTGCCTTTGTTTAACGTGACATACATTCTGGGCGAAACTTCTTGCCAAAGCCCATTTCTACCGTATTTTGTAGCAACCGGTTCAAGCGGTTCAATTACCGCCGACGGCTCGTTTTGCATCACTTCGCGGTAGCCGGAGCTGTTAAATTGCGCAAAGTATATCCCCGCTTTGCCTTTGTTCCACGCTTGTTTTATTTTTACGGAATTAGGGTCGGTAAAAAATTCCGGGTCGATTAGCCCTTCATCGTATATTCTTTTTAAAAATGTCAAAACATCAAGATAACGCTCTGAAACAGGTCCGTACTCCAATTTGTTGCCATTGGCGTACCAAAGGGTGTTCCCCTGATACATCGCCTCGGCAACCGGGAACAAAAATTGAAACGCTATGCCGTATGTATCGTCCTTGCCATTTCCGTCCGGGTCCATTTCTTTAAACGCTTTCGCCGTTTTAATTAGCTCCTCGTCCGTTGTAGGCGCTGTCAGACTTAGCTTGTCAAGCCAATCCCGCCTGATAAACATGGCATGATTTGCCACAAGCTCCGCTCCCCTTTTGCTCCCGATTGCATACATTTGCCCGTCATCGAATATTAATTCCGGCATCAACTGCGGGTTTTGCTCTAAGTATTTTTTGTATTCGTTACTGTGCTTGTTCATAAGTTCTTCTATCGGCATTATAACTCCTTCGTTTGCCAGCCTTGCAATAAACAGCCTGTCAAAAGAAGTTATAACATCCGGCGCCGAATTTGATGCAATAAGCACATTTAGCTTTTCCCTAAGCTGGGCGGCGGCGGAAGGAACCGGAACCCATTTCACCTCAACGCCCGATTCTTCGTTTATAAGCTGCGTCCATCGGTTTTTTTCATAACTTCCCTCGTCTGTTGTTATCAAGCCTCTGTCAAGCACCATGGCCGAAATCTGCTTTGCATCGCTTTTAACAGCGCCTTTATTTACGCCGGCTCCCACGCATCCGCTAAGCAGAACAAGCAAAATAAAAACCGCAACCATTCTGACAACCATTAAAGTTCTCCTCATTTTTTCTCCTCCTCCGATTTGTTTGTTACCGTTTTATGTTAACCGTTTGCCTTTTAAATAAACTGTTGCAAAATACAATCGCTTTCCACCATACGGCGGATATTTTTATTTTAGTTTATAAACGAAAAGCTGTATAGGTATATCTTTTTTCACTCGCAACACAACAATATCGTTTTTTTGAATGTCCGAAATTGTTCCTAAAGTTATAGTGTCGTTGATTTGGTCATAAACGCTGACCCTTAGCGACGGTGAGCTTAAATCCCAGCAAGATGTTTTTTCCTGAACAAAAGCAATTCCGCTTTCAACCGTGTATTTACTGTTAATGCAAATTTTCGCCATCCTTGCGTCCACATCCACCACATCACCGATTATCATCTGCCTTAGACCGCCGCGCGCACCGTAAAAAATCATTTGGTTTTCATAGAACTTTCTTGGACTTACAGATGAGTTTTTAGGCAGGTGCGGGTTAAATATATATTGACCCGAGCCGTTGTTGTTAGTTATATTGTCGGTAATGCCTGAAAGCTCGCCGTAGTTTACGCTTGCTTGCGTAAGAACTCCGCGCTTTAAATCTTCTAACCTGCGCCCAATCGATGTGCTGCCCGCCCATGAATAAATTTTTCCGTTTATAAAACCGTAAAGCTTATAGACCTGCTCATCATGTTCATTGATAACGCTTGTAACCTTATCCACCAACAGCAAATCACCGCTGCCGCTGCTATCTTCCTTTATAAACTCATATTTAAGAATTATTTTTGCAGGTTCAAACAATTTATCGTTGGCAAACCCATATGCTTCTAAGCAATAGGTGGATTCATCCAAAAATGCGTTGCTTGAATTTCTGATGTAGTATTCCTTTTCATCTTGAAATGTTGTTCGCGACATGCAAATTACCCGCGTATCCTCGTCTATAAACATAACAGGATAATTTGCCTTTTCGGGGTAATTGTTTAAAAAGCCTGTTCCCGCGTCATTGGTAAAATGATAATAAAATGAATTTGCGTCCTTTTTGAAATATACCGTTCTGTCTTGCGGAATTTTCACAATGGGGTTATTTCTGTCTTCATCGGTATATTCGTTAAAATATCTGCCGCGCATCACTAAGGCATCCTCTTTATTGCTTCCGCCCGCGGTGTAAATCGCTCTGATTTCACCTTTTGAATTTAACTCATATTTTAGCAGCTGCCTTTTGGCAATTTTGTTATATGTAAGAGGGTTTTCCGACACCGGTGTGCCCCTCACCGGCAGCTTGCGAGAAACTATGTTGCCAACGCTGGTGTACTCCGCTATATATCGACCGTCTTCAAAATATATAAGATTTCCGTTGCTGTCAACCGGCAGACCGGTTGCATCCGCATTCATTTGCAAATAATTCAACAACGCCAAGCTGTCAAGCTTTTGGTCGTTATATATAACCTGCTGTGTGGTTTTATAGCTTGCAAATTCTCCGTCCAAAGTAAAGATTTTCAGTTCAACCACGCCGCCCAAACCCTTTCCAACGCCGATTTTGAACAGCACGCCGAAATAATCGCCCTCCGTTATAATTTGTTTGTCTATTGCAGCTATTTTGCCGTCAACATTTAAATAAAAAGTGCCGATAGCGCCTATTTCTATATTTTCGTTGTAATTATCCGCAATTTTGTATTGCTTGCCGTTTATGATAACGGCATCATCATCTGTTTTTTCTGTTACGGAGCCTTGCAGCTTGGCGTTTGAAACAATAACGGTTTTTACCTTTCCGTCTTTTGATTGCGCAACCGATAAAATATCCCATTCCTTTAAGTCGGATAGTTTAATTTGTTTTCCGCCTTTTTCAATAGACATTTCATACTCGCTGCTGCCGTCGTCTAATTCAAGCGTTTCGTTTTTCCTGTATTTGTCGGTTATTACTGCTGTCAGTTCAGACACGCTGTTTACAACCCATGTTTCGTAAGATTCCATAATTACAACATCATAAATGCCGTCATTATTATTGTCTATCAAAACGGTTTTGCCCGATTTAAACTGCTGTAAATCATCAATATCAAGCGATTGAGCTTTTCCGTTAAAAATTCCGTCCGCCAAAAAGTATATATCCGCCGTTTGAACCGCCGCGCTGATATCCCCGTCAACACTGTATTCAACCTGTATGTTTCTGTTGTCTGACCGTGTAACTTTATAAATATTATCCGCAAGCAATGTGACAATTTCGTTTTTATTTCTTTCGGGCAGTATGCTTACCAGCGCTTTATCATCAGAATTTTTATTTTGCCGTATATAAGCTATAACCCTATACCCTAAATAATCCTTTGCCTTGGTGCCGCCTATTTTATATATTTCATCATCTATTGCCACTTCGTCTTTTCGGAGGTTGCTTGCCCCCGTCAATGTTGTATTGTATATTCCCGTCACCATGCCTGTTTTTTTGGTTATGTCAAATATCTCCGTCAAAATATTTTTGCCCTTTTCAGAGGTAAACCTAACAGTTTCGCCAAATCCCGACTGCGTTAGAATGTCAACATTCAAAGAATTGTAAAGCAACTGCGCCAAAACCCCTCTTGTAAGCGACCCGTCCATTGCAGGGCTGACACCCTTTGTAACGCCTATTTCTGCAGCAGCCGTCAGGTATCCGTAAGGGTACACGCCTTTGTTTTGCGCATAAGCTTCATATCCCAAAGCGCAAACAAGCGCCTTTACCGCTTGGTCATAAGTCATTAAATCTTCAGGTCCGAACCTGCCGTCGCCGTAACCGTTAATAATCTTCATTTCAGATGCAATTCTTATGCACCCCGATGCAGAATCATTAACAAGCACATCCGTAAACCCTGTTTCCATGCCGCTTTTTGCATCCTCAGACAAGCCAAGCAAAGAGCAAATGATTACAGCACATTCTCTCCTTGTAATCGGCTCATTTAACCTGAAGTTGCCGCCATCAATAATTTTTAGCGCCGACAACAAATTTATCGCTTCGACAGATGCGGAATCCTCCTTACTGTCAACCGCGGAGCTGTCGGAAATTACCGTCTGCGGCTGTTCGGGCGCCGAACCCTCTTTTGGAACGATAATGGGCACATAATGCATGCTTTCGTTGTTTGTTGCCGCATTCCCGCCAATTTTAACCGTGTCTTCGGCGCTATAATCCTTTTGATAAATATGATAAGTAAGGTTGGAAGAACCATAAAGTATAACAGGGCTGCCGCCTGCCGATTCAACCCTTGCATACCCTTGAACGGGCGAAGTGTTTCCGTTTGTTTCAAGGTGTGTCAGCGTTCTTGTTTCCATGGCTATATACAGCGTAATATCCCTGTTTGTTTTAAACTGGAGCAGGTCATCCCCTGTATAGGTTTTATCATCCTTTGCTTTGGATATAAGCTTTATGTATGTTTGCCCCGCTAAAAAAGCAGGCAAATGTTTGCTGCCGCTGTTTGTAAAAAAGACATCCGAGCTTGTATAAAGCAGCGATGAATTTTCCTTACTGCCGCCGCCTACAACCCCGCCGCTGCCGTCTTCATTGCCGTATACAATTTCCGCCTGCACATAATCGGCGTCATTGACGGTTACAACGATTGGGCTTGAACCCTTATATTTTAAATCGGTAATTTCCAATCCGCCTGCCGTTTTCGCACCCGCCCATGACATTCCGTAAGGCAAGAGCAATAAAGCGGTAATCATAACAGTAATACATCTTTTGAGCATAAACCGTTCCCCCTCAACTTGTTTTTAAAAGTTATTTATTACAATGCTATTTAGCCCCTTGCGCAACCTGAAGCAGCTCAAATATTATTTTTGATGCCTGCGCTCTGTTGGAAAGCTCTGCGGGCGCAAACCTGTTATCGCCCACACCGTTTATAATTCCCGCCTGCTGCATTATGCCAACGGCAGCCTTTGCATAATCTTCAATGCTGTGTTCATCATCAAAACTTACCTCCAGATTGGTGCGGGGAAGGTCCACACCTTTAAACTGGGCTGTTCTGTATGCAAGAACAGCCATCTCTTGCCTTGTAATTTCCTGTCCTTGCCCAAAATTACCGTTTTCCATGCCCATTACAATCCCATATTTTTGTGCGCTTGCCACATACGGATAATACCATTCGCCCTGCAAAATGTCGCCGAATGTGCAAATTGCGCTTTGATCCGTCAGCTTAAATCCCTCAATCAGCATTTTAATAAATTGTTCTCGGCTTACAATATCGTCCGGCTTAAATTCATCTTTTCCATAACCTGCAACAACGCCTAAAGCCGCCAACCGATAAATGCTTTCCCACGCCCAATGGTTTTGAGGCACATCATGAAACGCCACGGCAACCGGTGACGGAACCTCCACTTGCTGCGAAACATTGCTTTGCGTGATGGATATTGTGCTTTTGGAGCTGCCGGAGCCGCCACCGCTGTATGCGGTTTTCCCGGTATCTTTTTTTCGATTTTTTATTTCTTTGATTTTATTTGAAGCCGCATCTTTAATTTCTGCCGCTGTGCTCCGTATTTCCGAAATTACTGCCTTGTTGACCTCACTTCTTTCCAAATCGCTAAGGTCGTTTAGGTAGGCTGAAAGGTCAGCCCCCAAACCGATTATACCGTCATATTCAACCAATATCGTTCCAATGTAATTATAATCGTATGTATCGTTTACAAGGGGAATAAGCATTTCTTCTTTAAAGACTTTCTTAATGTCGCTTAATGTTTTATAGCCTGTTCTGTTTGCAAAATTTGCGGCAAACTGCTCTTTCCCAATATTCCCCAGCCTTTTATAATCGCTATCGTCATCATCAATATCAATTTCGATTTGCCGGCTGTATTTTTTTAAAACAGCAATAATGCCGCCCTTGCCGGCCGTCTTTATTTCGGCTATAATTATCGCTTCCTCCACCGCATCGTATATCTCCAAAATGTTATTGTAATTACGCTTTAAAATGGTGTCTCTATTATATATCAAAAACTCGCAAATGTCAGGAATATAGCCCTCGTCAACTATGCTCAACACCTTTTTATTCGCTTCTATCACGCTTTTCATATCTGCAAAAGTTTTGGCATTGTTAATATGGGTCGTTATGTCTGCCCTTTCGTTAATGTCGCTGAAATAAAACATTTCGTCAACACCGTTTACATATACGGTGTATTCGCCCGACTCAAATTCGGCAGGGTTTGATTTGTACAAAAAGGCAAAACTGCCGTTTTCTTCGCTTGCCTTTTGATAAAGATAATTACTTCTGCCATCGGCGCTTTTTACATACGCTGTAATTACGCCCCTTTTCCCGTCCGAAGTTTTGCCTGTAATTGTTATATCGTCGCCAATGCACACCGCCTTTAGGTCTTGTATTGACGGCTTGGCGCTGATGCTGCCCGTAGCTCCATCGTGTTGGGACTGATTGGACAACACGCTCGGAAGGAAAGTCATCGGAATGTTGTTTTCCAACCCTTCCCACGCAAATGAAATAATTTCATAAGCAGTTGAAGGGCTGCTCGGGGCGTCAATAACAACCGAATCATTTTTCATAATGCCGTAGCCGGGCGGTATAATTTCATTTTTAACCTTTGTGTTTATAAGGTATCCATTATTATAAACTGCCGTAACCAGCACCGTATCGCGATACTGCTCGGTTAAATTATCAAATTCAAATGCCGCCTCAACCGACTTGCCGTTATTTCCCGAAAGGGAGGTAATTTTTGTTTCCCCGTCACAATAAAAAGATTCGGCAAAAATAATATTACGCCCCGCATCGCCGTCTCTTGGAATAATTATAGGCACATAAGGCACGCAGGCGGTATCTGTTGACGCATTGCCGGCTATGGTAATGATGTCGCCCGCATTGTAATTCTTTTGGTACAATTCAAACTTTAAACCCCCGTTGCCCCAAAATGAAACGGGGTTTTCTTCTTCGTCCTTTGTTTTTATGTAAGACGCCACCGGGGAAGGATTGCCGTTTACCGCCAATTGGGCCAATGTTCTTGATTCCATACCGATGTAAACCGTCACATTCCTGTTTACTTCAAAGCTGATAAAGTTACTTGCGGTAGACTTTTTGTCATTAGCGTCCCTCCCGTCTACCTTAATAAACGTTTGCCCTTTTAAAAACTCCGGCAATGTATAAGTGGGCGTGTCTAAAAGGTACACAGCCGATGAAACAAACAGTTGAGTTCCGGATGTTTCTCTGCCGCCGATTAAGCCGCCGCTGCCATCCTCATATCCATACGCAACCTGCGGATATGCGCCTGCTCCGTTATACTCCAATTCGGTAATTCTAAGCCTGCCCGAAACGGTATTTGTTTCGGCTTCAACCGTCATCATTATCGATGGCATAATTAATAAAATTCCAAGAAAAATCGCAATACTCCTTTTTAACATGGTATACCATTCCTTTTCTATTTGTTTTTCAATGCTTAACCTTTAACCGAACCTATCATTACGCCCTTAACAAAGTATTTTTGCAAAAAGGGATAAACGCATAAAATGGGTAATGTAGAGATAACTATTGCCGCAGTTTGCACCCCTTCCGTCGTTAACGAGGTATCTGAAATCAAAGCGCCTTCCGCCGGTCTGGTTAACGCTTCCGCCGTATTTTGTATTAATTGAATTAACTTTGCCATCATTGTCCATTTAGCGGTGTCGTTGATATAGATTAACACAGGCATATACATATTCCAAAACCCTACGGCATAAAAAAGACTTATTGTGGCTATTGCCGGCGCTGAAATGGGAACCATAATTTTAAACAATATATAAATATCATTTGCCCCGTCCAATGCCGCCGCTTCTTCCAAGCTGTCCGGTATCTCCGAAAAGAATGTTTTTAACACAATCATGTTAAAAGTATTTATAAGACCGGTCAGCCACAATGCCCAATAAGAATTGATAAGGTTTATTGATTTTACAAGTATAAAGTTGGGAATCATGCCCCCGTTAAACAACATTGTAAAGGTTATAAACATTATAAATGCGTTTCTTTTATACAGCCTTTTTTTCGATAGGGGATATGCCGCAAATATTGTAAGCGTTATAGACAAAAATGTGCCCACAACAGTAACTAACACAGAATTATAAGCAGATGCGATAATTTTATCGTCTCTTATTAAATTTCTGTAATTTTCAAAATTAAACTCTATTGGCAGCAACCCTATAAGCTCAGATGAAATTGCTCGGCTGCTGCTGAGCGATACCGCTATCACATTTAAAAAAGGAAACAGACAGACGATAACGCAAATTATTAAAAAAATATAATTTGCAATATACAGTATCCTTTCTGCCGGCGTGTATCTTTTATTCATTTTTCGCTCACCCTATTCGCATAAAAGTTTACCACAAGCCATCCTCCCCTAATAAATGCACAATTTTGTTGGTTGAAACTATTAAAATCAAATTAGTTATCGCTTGAAAAAAACCGATTGCGGTTGTAATGCTAAACTGCCCTTCTTGTATGCCGTTTCTGTAAACATATGTTGATATAACGTCAGACACATCCCTTACAACGGGATTTTGCAATATGTAAATTTGCTCAAAACCAACATCCATCACCGACCCCATTTTAAGTATCAACATTATTGCAATAGTCGGCAACAGCGATGGAAAAGTGACATGCCAAATTTGCGCAAGCCTTCCGGCGCCGTCAATTTCCGCCGCTTCATAAAGCTGCAAATCAATCCCCGACATCGCCGCAAGATATATAATAGTGCCCCACCCCGCTTCACGCCATATGCCCGAGGCTATAAAGGATATTATCCACCAATTGGAATTCGCCATAAAGAAAATTGGCTTTATTCCAAAAAAAGTTTGCAAAATTTTATTTACTATACCCGTGCTTGGGGAGAGCATTGAAATTAGTATCCCCCCTAAAATAACCCATGAAATAAAATGCGGTATGTACAAAGAGCTTTGTATAAATTTCTTAACTTTAATATTTTTTACTTCATTAATTAAAATAGCAAGAATAATCGGAACCGGAAAGCCAAATGCAATCGAATATATGCTAAGAACAAGCGTGTTTTTGATAACCCTTATAAAATCGGTGCTTTTAAATAACTTCAAAAAATATTTAAAACCTACCCATTCGCCGCCAAGCAGGTTGTCGCCTAATCTAAAATCCTTAAACGCCAATGTAAGACCATACATGGGCAGATATTTAAACACAACATAAAACAAAACAACAGGCAACAAAAGCAGAAACAAATACCTGTCACGGTATATCCTCTTTTTAATGGTAGGCCACTTTGGCTCATAAATTTTTTTGTTATAATTAATTTCGCATGATTTCATAAATAAAATAAGCTCTTTCATATATGTATTTACGGTGTTTTTATCAAGAATACCGCATAAAAACTTGTTACGCTAAAAACCTTATTGCAATTTTCAAAAAAACTTATTAACATATCTTTTCCCTTGCAGATTTGCTTTGCAAGGTTTTGACCGCACTTTAACCAAACCTTACCTGCGCTTTCTATTCTAACATGGGGGTATTATGTTGTAAATGGACTTTTTTTGATATACTCTACAAATTTTGAACAATAAATATTGCCCGTAAATTGGCATAACCGAAGCGATAAGTCGGCACGCCAAGCGATGTTTAAAGCCGCCAAAACAAAGCGGTATTGCTGCGGCGCATTAAAAAAGCCGCGCGAAAATAAAAGCGGTTGACAATTAAAATTTATTAATATATAATAAAATGGAATCGTTTCAATATGTGAGGTGCATGCGGTTGGCTACCATAAAAGACCTGTCTGAAATAACCGGTTTGGGCATTGGAACAATATCTCGATACCTTAACGGTTATAATGTGAAAGAAAAAACAAAAGATAAAATTGAAACCGCCATTGCCCAAACAGGATATGTCCGAAACAGCGTTGCGCGAAGTATGAAAACCGGAAAAAGCATGATGGTGGCGGTGATAGTGCCTCACCTTGCAAATATGTTCAGCATGCGTGTTATTGAAAGCATTGAGCGCGTGCTGGAACGGCACGGTTATAGTGTAATTATCAGCGATTGCGGCGGCAGCGCAGAGAACCAGCTAAACAAGCTGGAGTTGATGAAACAGCGGATGGTTGACGGTTTTGTTCTTTTGCCGCTTGCGGTAAGCGGCAAAAGGCTTATGCAAGCTGCCTCCGGCAAGCCTTTGGTGCTGATTGACCGGCTTTTGGATGTAAATCTGTTTGATTCGGTCACCGTCAATAACTTTGAGGTATCTTACCGCGAAACGAAACAACTGTTATTGCAGGGTGTGCGAAGGATAGGGATTATTGCGGGTCCGCATGATGTCTATACTGCGGTAGAACGAAAAAAAGGCTTTGAGAAGGCGCTTGATGAATTTGGCATTGCCGATGCATATATTGAAACAGGCGGTTATAATGTAGAAGATGGCTTTAAAGCTATGAAAAGGCTTTTGAATCGCAGTTTAGAAGGGTTGTTTATTTCAAATTACGAGCTGACAATCGGCGCTTTGCAGGCTTATGCGCAAAGCAGTCAAACAATAAAGATTATAGGTTTTGACAGCATTGAATTGTCAAGCCTTATAAACAGAACTATCACTTGTATTTCGCAGCCTATTGAGCAAATCGGCGAAAAAGCAGCCGAACTTCTGCTAAACAGAATGAAAGACCCTTCAAGACGGGTGGAAAATGTCGTTATAAACATTTAGCGTGGTTTGACCATTAAAACATTCCGAGCACAACAGTTAAAAGCTGTTGAAATATCGCTAAAAAGCGCGATTATAAGAAAGGAATTATGCTATGAAAAAAAACATACCGCCAATTGGATTTGGAACTTTCGGTTCGGATAAGTACAAACCGGAAGATGTATCAAAAGCCGCAATGACAGCAATAAAAGCCGGTTATCGACTTTTTGATTGCGCGCGGGTTTACGGGAATGAATCTGAAATAGGCAAGGTGTTTAAAAAAGCCTTTGACGAAGGCTTAGTAAATAGGGACGATATTTTCGTTATTTCAAAACTGTGGAATGACAAACACGGCGATGGCGAGGTTATGGAAAGCTGTAAAAAATCCCTTGAGGATTTAAACTTGGATTATGTTGATTTATACTTAGTGCATTGGCCTTTTCCGAATTATCATGCCCCGGGTTGTGACGCCAACGCAAGAAACGCCAATTCAAGACCGTTTTTTACGGATGAGTTTATGAAGGTGTGGCGTCAAATGGAGCAACTGTATGATATGGGTTTGGCAAAGCAGATAGGCATGTCTAACATGACCATACCAAAATTCGAGCAAGTTTTGCCAAAATGCCGCATTAAACCTTTTGCGCACGAAATGGAGATTCATCCCGCTTTTCAACAACAAGAACTGTTTGAATATTGCATTAGACATAATATGAAAGTGATAGGGTACTGCCCTATTGGTTCTCCTAACCGACCTGAGCGTGATAAGACAGACGAGGATGTTGCAGACACCCGGATGGCTGAAATATTGGAGGTTGCAAACAATCACGGCATTCATCCTGCAAGCGTGTGCTTGAAATGGGCTGCGCAAAGGGGTGTTATCCCTATCCCCATGTCGTGTAACGAAAAAAATATAGTAAGCAATCTTGAATGCTTGGCGCAAAATCCGTTATCAGATGATGAGATGGAGCTAATTAAAAATTCCGATAAAAATTGCAGGCTGGTTAAAGGGCATGTGTTTTTATGGGAAGGCGCCTCGGACTGGCGCGCGTTGTGGGATGAAAACGGAAAAATTAGCGGTTGGAATGACTAATTAAAGGTAGTGTAAAGTAAAGATGAAAAGTTGGTACAAAATTAATGCAAGAAAGCCTACCCCTTGCTTTAGTAGAGTATAAATGCTCGTTTATGAATTGTCAAGGGTAAAATGAACATGCTAATGCAC
>Ga0265293_10001105_pt1 | contig 60609 bp, 55 predicted proteins | sample Munlanlewell138R_FD_192505 | JGI IMG/M metagenome (GOLD analysis project Ga0265293, IMG submission 192505) | Leachate microbial communities from a municipal landfill in Southern Ontario, Canada - Leachate well 138R | ecosystem: Engineered > Solid waste > Landfill > Unclassified | place: Canada...
GGCTGTGATTTCCAGCGCCAAGCTTTTGCGACCACGCAGGTTCGTAGCGGTCGTCTCGCACTGCCGCGCACGAGGAGCAGGCCGCCGCGACGATAAGCAACAAGACTCGAAGCACGAAGCACCTAACGCCTAAGTTAAGCCGAATTGCAGCGCGTAGCTGGCAACATGGCAAGATTTTTCTGCCATGTTGACGGCGTAGCGATGCAATTTCGGCTTGAACGCAATGTTAGGGCGCTGGTCCGGAATAATTGTCATTACTCTGCCTCGTCCGGCGGGTAGCGAGGATCTGCAGGTGCCTGCCCAATTGCGTGCAAATGGGCCCGCAATACCTCGTAGTCTTCGAGGGCGACATTCAGCTTTTTCTCTACTGACTTCAGTCGTTCTCTCATCGAAGCGACGAAGTATGTAAGCGGCAGAATGGCAATCAGCACTAGCCAGGAAGAATCTTCAAACAAGTCGATCTCCTTCTTGCGGCCTAACTACAATTAGATGATAAAACGCCGTGTAATCCTACCGCCTAAGCCGGGATGTCGCGGCCGGTGTTACAAAAAGCTGGCCGTTCATCAGGCACTTGCCTGTTTCCACCGCCTAATCCGGCCGCCTAATCTGCCCGCATCCCGGTTCAGGGTTGACGTGATGGGTCGATCCTCGCACAGGGTTGTCGGGGCGACAAGGCGGGATCAGCAGGCTGTGCGGCGCTAACTGGTGGCTACGGGCAGGAAGTCCGTGATCTGGCTGGCGGCCGGTGCATTGGCCTTGTCGGCCAGCAATCCGGTAACAGCCATCGGTCGCCGTTGTTGGGGCATGCGCGTCCGCGTGATCAACCATCCTCGTGCGGGTGCGTGGCGGCACGCTGATGAAAATCGGCAGGGCATACATCAAGTTGATGGCGCACCAGCGCAATGCCGGACAGGGCCGAGCCTGTTCCGATGCGCTGGCTCATCATCCGGGAGCACGTGGACGTGATGCGCGCAAATGGTTGCCAGCGTGAGTGAGTGGCGCGGGTCTGCATTCATGCCGGCGCGTGCGCCAACCTTCAGCGGAACTCGAAGGCGAAGGCCACTGCGGACTTGCCGGGGTCCTTCAGTTCCAGTCGGGCGATGGTCGATTCGCCGGGGGCCAGGGCGGGGCTGGCCGGTTCGCCGCCGAGGTATTCGTCGGCGCTGAAACGGCGCAGCGCCAGCGGGCGGCCGTCGAGGTCGGACAGCGACAGTTCCAATTGCGGCCAGGCCTGCGGCCAGGGGCCGGGGTTGCGCAGGGTGGCGGTGACCAGCAGGGCGTCGGGCATCGATGGATGCGGGCCGATGTCACGGGCCAGCATTTGCAGGTGACGCGGATCCTGCCAGGGCGGCAGGTCGCAGCCCAGATGCCGGCACAGCGGCTCCAGCAGCGGTCGCCAACGCGCGTCTTGGGCCAGTTCGTGACGCTGGGCGAGCAGGATCTGCAAGCCCAGCGTGCAGGACAGCACGATCACGCCGAGCCACCAGCCGCGCAGCGACGGCCCGGTGCTCGGTGCCGATTTGGCGATGAAGGAGGGCGGGCGCGGCAGTGGGCGCGGCGCAGGGTCGGGCGGCAGCGCGAACAGGTCGCCCTGGCCGGGCGCGGGCTCCGTCGCCAGTCGTGGCGGGATCGGCTCGCGCGGCGTCGAACCGGGCGGCGCGTGATGGTAGTCGTCGTGTTCGCGCAGGCGTTCCAGCGCGTCGAACTCCTGCTCGCAGCCGCCGCAAAGGATGCGCCCGCGACCTTCCGCCAACAGCCGTGGCGGCAGCGGATAGACGGTTTCGCAATGCGGGCACTGGGTGAACATGACGACTACGGTTTGCGGCGGCCGTCGATGCGCAGCCAGTCTTCCTGCCGGGTGACGCGCAGGTCGTCGAACCACGGCGCATAGCGCGCCAGCAGTTCGGTTTCCTGCCCGGCGAGGATGCCGGACAGGGCGATCCGCCCGCCCGGCAGGGTGGCGGCGGCCAGTTGCGGGGCCAGCGCATCGAGGGCACCGGCGAGGATGTTGGCGACCACCACCGGATAGCGCGCGGCCGGCGCATCTTCCGGCGCGTGGACGTCGATGCGCTCGGCGAGGCCGTTGCGCTCGGCGTTGTCCCGCGTGGCGGTGATCGCCTGCGGGTCGTTGTCGATGCCGACCGCGCGCCCGGCACCCAGCCGGAGCGCGGCCAGGGCAAGGATGCCGGAGCCGCAGCCGACATCGAGCACCACGTCGTCGGCGTCCAGTTCCAGCCCGTCCAGCCATTCCAGGCACAGCGCCGTGGTCGGATGGGTGCCGGAGCCGAAGGCGAGGCCGGGGTCGAGGCGCAGCACCGCCGCCTGCGACCGCGCCGCCTCGGCCGGCAACTGGTGATCCCACGGCACGATCCAGGTGCGCTCGCCGAAGCGCAGCGGCTGGTACTGGTCCATCCAGGCGCGCTCCCAATCCTGATCCTCGACCGTGCGAAAGTGCGTGTCGGACAGGTCCAGCCCGGCATCGAAGGCTTCCAGCGCGGCGAGCAGGGCGTCGGCATCGGTGTCGGCATCGAACAGGGCGCTCAGCGCGATGCGCCGCCACAGCGGCGTCTCGCCGACGCCGGGTTCGAGGATGGCCTGTTCGTCGCCGGTCTGCGCATCGGCGTCGAGCAGGGTGACGGCCAGCGCGCCGACGTCCTCCAGCGCCGTTTCGTAGCGCGGCTGGTCGGATTCGCGGCAGGTCAGGGCAAGTTCGAGATAGGGCATGGCGGCATGGTAACCGCGCTTCAGCGCCGCCGTCGCGGCATGTCGCGCAGCCACAGGGCGACCTCGACACCGTCGCCGGTTTCGAGATCGGCGGCGCTGGCGCGGCCGCGATGCAGTTCGGCGACCAGCCGCACAAGGTACAGGCCGAAGCCGAGATGCACGCCGCCCTCGCCACGCGCCGGGCGCTGGCTGACCAGCGATTCGAACAGCCGATGACGCAGGGCGGGCGGCAGGGTGGGGCCGCGATTGGCAACGGCGATGCGCCAGCCCTCGCCCTGGCGCTGCAAGGCGATCCGCACCCAGCCGTCCTCGGCGGTGAAACCGCGCGCGTTGTCGATCAGCTTGTCCAGCGCCTGCACGGTCAGTTCCGGCGCACCGTGCAGGCAGGCGCTGCCATCGGGCAGGTCGAGGTCGAGCCGGCGCGGGGCGAGCAGCGGCGCGTAGCCGGCGGCGCAGTCGCGCAGCAGGCGGGTCAGGTCGATGTCCTCGGCCTCGTCCTCGGCGGCGGCGATCACCTGTTCCAGCCGGCTGGCCTCGCTCATCGCGCGGACGATGGCGGCCAGCCGCTCGCTGCCGCCACGGGCGCGGACGACGCAGGCGCGCGCGGCCGGCTCCAGCGTCGCCGCGTCGATGTTGTCCAGCGCGCCGCGAACGATGGCCAGCGGCGTGTTCAACTCGTGCGAGAGCTTGCCGGCGAGGCTGCGCAGGTAGTCCTGGTTGGCGGCCACCTCGTCGAGCAGGCGGGCGAAGCTGCGCGACAGGTCACCGATCTCGTCGCCCGCCGTGCTGCGCGGGAAGGCGCGCAGGCGACCGTCGCTTTCCAGCGCGGTTTCGGCGGCGTTGCGCAGTGCGCCGATGCGCCAGCTCAGGCGGCTGGCGAACAGCAGCAGCGCGCCGGTGGCGGCGAGCAGGGCCAGCAGGGTGCCGCCGAGCAGGCCGCCGACGGCGCGGTCGGTCAGCGACAGCGTCTGGTGCTCGCGCTCCAGCAGCACCGCGCCGCGAACGCCGGTCTCGCCGGGCACCGGCACGGCGGCGGACAGCAGCAGGCGCGGCGATTCGCGCTCGCGCCGCCAGGCCACGCCGGGCACGCCGGACAGCGCCTGCCAGACTTCCGGGCGCTCGCTGCGCACGGCCTCGGCATCGTCGACGTGCCAGGGATCCTCGGCATACAGCAGCAGTTGGTAGAGCTCGCGCCGCCACCACGGAAGCGTCTCGCCGGGGCGGCCATCGGGCAGGTCGCCGGCCTCGGCCAGCACCCAGCCCTCGGCGGCGATCAGGCGCGCGCGCATGTCGCGCGGCAGCAGGGCGAGCAAGGGCCGCGCCAGACGCTCGTCGCGCCGCAGCAGCGGCCAGGCGGCCGATGCCGCTTCGCCGGCGGTGCCCACGGCCAGACGCGTGCCGGCGGCATCGGACACCACGCCCTGCACGCCCAGCCGCTCCGGCAGGAAGCCCTGCGGCAGGCGCAGTTCGATGGCGTAGCCGTGCGCGCTGTCGCGCCAGTAACCATCGATGGCCATTGCCGGCGCGCTGCCATCGACGGCGGCGACCCGCAGCGGCCCGCTGGCCGTGTTGGCGATGCGCAGGGCGAGCGCGCCGAGGCTGCCATCCATGTCCAGCCGCACATGGTCGCTGTCCGCCGCCTGCGGCCAGTGCGCCTGCGCACGCCGCGCCACGGCGGCCGGCGGCGGCGACAGTTCGATGCGCAGGTACAGCGCATCCTCGACGCGGCCCAGGCCAAGCAGCAGCCGCGCCTCGTCACGTCCACGAAAACTGCGCAGCGCGTCATCCGGCCAGTCGTCGAAGCGGCCGTCGAGCGTCGGCGGACGCGCCAGCGCACGCACGAACAGGCCGGCGTCCTGCTCCGGCAAGCCGGCCGGCCGCGCCGCCAGCGCCCGCGCCAGGGCCTCGGCGGAAGCGACCAGCGCCTGCTCCTGGCCCTGCCGCAGCAAGGCTTCCATCTGCCGCAGCCACTGCCAGCCGGCCCAGGGCAACACCAGCATGCTCAAGGCGACCAGCAGCAGCTTGTTGCGCAGGGACATCGCTCAGCCGCCAGCATCCGCCCTGCCGTGGCAGACAGGCGGGCGAAGGACGGCGCGAGGCGGGCCGGGTTGATGCAAGCTCATGCGGTTCCGTGGGCGATGGCGCGATGCGGCGGCGCAGCCGGAAGATCGCTGAACTGTATCAGCAGCGCCGTCGCCGACGCGGCGAAGATGCTGCTAGGCTGCGCGGGTCTTTCCGCGCCCGGTCCCGTTCGCGCCATGCCTGCGTCCCGCCTACCCGCTTCGTTGCTTCGCCTTGCCGGCCTGCTGCTGGCGTGCGGCCTCGTCGCCGCCTGCCAGAACACCTATTTCAACGCGCTGGAAAAGATCGGCATCGAGAAACGCAAGGTGCTGGCGGATCGGCTGGAAGCGGTGCGCGGCAGCCAGGAAAAGGCCGAGGAAGCCTATGTCGACGCGCTCACCGCGTTTCGCAGCGTGGTCGATTTCGACGGCGGCGACCTGGAGCGCACCTACAACCGCATGAAGGGCAAGCTGGACTCGGCAACCAGCCGCGCCGACGCCCTGAGCGAGCGCATCGACAAGGTGGAGTCGGTGGCCAAGGCGCTGTTCGACGAGTGGGATCGCGAACTGAGCGAATACCAGGACGCCAGCCTGCGGGCGCGCTCGCGCGAGACGCTGCAACGCACGCGCAGCCGCTACAAGGAAGTCGAGGCGGCCCTGCATCGCGCCGAGGCCAGCTTCAAACCGGCGCTGGCGACGCTGCACGACCAGGTGCTCTACCTCAAGCACAATCTCAACGCCGCCGCGCTCGGCAGCCTGAAGGCCGAGCTGCCGCGCATCGAGGCCGATGCCGAGCGCCTGCGCCGCGACCTCCAAGCCGCCAACGCCGAGGCCGAGCGCTTCCTGAAGGAATTCGAGGCCGGCTGACGCGGCCTTGCTACCCGCCCTCGTGCGGGGAGCGCCAGCCTTGCGGCGCGGTCAGCGGCTGGCCGGCGGCACGCAGGCAATCGCCGATGCGCGTCAATTCCGTGCCGGGCAGGTCCGGGTCGATCATGGCGCGGATCTGCGCGGCCCGGCTGTCCCGCTCGCGCAGCGCCAGGCAGGCCGCCAGACGCCATCGCGCATCGCGCTGACGACGCACGGCTTCGGCTTCTTCGGGCGTATCGGCGGCGAGCTTCCGCAGGGTGGCAAGCGCTACCGCTTCGCCCACCAACGTATCGCTGCGATCACGCATGATGTGCAGCGCATGCAGGCAGGCCGGACGGCGAGCCTCGTTCCAGTCCGCGCGTTGTGGGTCGCAGGCCTGCCAGGCATGAACCGCGATCGCCGGCATCAGCCCGGCAAGGGCGAGGGCATCTCCCATGTCGGTGTTGTCCAGTGGCGGCAAGGCCTCATCATCGTCCAGCGCCTGCAAGCGGGCGACGGCTTCCGGGTAGATCTGACGCGCCAGCCGGGCAAGCGCGCGCTGGGTTTCCGTGTAATGGAGATGGAAGCGAACCGCGGCGACAGGCTGTTCGAGCCGCTGTGCCAGCGCGTCGGCACCGAGCGCCTTTCCGCTGGCCGCATCGAAGCCGACCCAGAGCAGATTGTCGGGATCGGCCACGCGCAGGCGCGCCAGCCACTGGCTGCGCTGGGCGTCCAGTTCCGGCGCGGGTTGCAGCAGCAGGGCCAGCAGCAGCGCGGGATCCTGGGTCTGCGCCGAAGCCGTCCTGATCCATTCCACACCCTGTGCCGGCATCGACCAGACGCCGGGCGCATGGCTGGCGCTGACCCGTGCGCCGTGCGCCAGGTAAAGATGTTGCGCTGCCGCCCAAAGGCCCCAGGCCTGGCCACTGGCGGCGAGGCGGTGTGCCATGGCTTCGAGCCGGTCGGCCCGTTCCAGCGGCGAGTCGATGCCGGGTGGGCGCTGCGCGGCGCAACCATCACAGTCCGCCGCACCGAACACGGCCACCAGCGCCTCGTAAGGCGTCTGCCGGCCATCGGCCAGACGCAGCAGCAAGGCGGTTTCCTGCTCGCTGCCTTCGGCGGCGACCTGTCTGTGGACGGCCGCCATCAACGCCTGTCCGTCCTGCTCGTGACGGGCCTTTTCGATGGGGTCGTCAGCCAGTTGTTGCAGCAGTTGGTGACCGGCGAGGCGCTCGGCTGCGGTTTCGCCGTGCTGTGCCAGCAGGCCGGCCATCTGCCGGCAATCCTTGCGCGGCAGCGATGTCGTGCCCGTTCCGGGACGACAGTGCCTGGACAGGGCCGCCTCCGCTGTCTGGACCAGGGCCGCGTGGTAACCCATGGCCTGCATGACGGCCTGCGCGCGGTGGGCGTCCTCATCGGCCGGTGTCGTCTGGAAGTCGGGGGAGTGCCGCAGCAGCGCAGCGGACAGCAGGTGGATGAAGCCGGTGACATGGGCGTCATAGGTGCTGGCCGAACGCAGGGCCGAGCGCAGCGCCGGGTCGGGCGTCGCGCCTGCGGGCAGCGCGTGCAGCGCCTGCAGATGGACGGCGAGATTGTCGGGCTGGGTGTTGCGCAGCAGGACGGTGGCTTCGGCGCGCATCGCAGCGTCCTGGCAGCCGTTGCCGGTGACCGGCAGCCAGAGCAGCACGGGAACCTGTTCGCCGCGCTGCATCAGCCGGGCAAACAGCGCCTCGCAGGCGGCCTCGCGGTCGAAGCTGTCCAGTTCACCGCTGATCGCCAGTTCCGTTGCACTCACATGGGGCAGGGTCAGCCAGGCCAGCAGCAGATCGCCATCATCGGCACCGTCCCGGGTCAGTTGCGCGTGCAGCGTAGTCGGCGTGGAAATGCCGGTTTGTGCGACCGCCCAGCCGCCGGTCAACAAACAAATCCAGAGACCGATTGCGATCCATTGACGCGCGCGCATGGCGTTTGCTCCTTGGTTGCACGGATGCAAGAGGACGCCGCTCCTTGCCGCAACGTGACCTGTGCGGGCGGGACGCGTCAGGCCGGCTGGCCCTTCTCCAGCACCAGCGTGGCCAGCCACTGGTCGCCCTGTTCGATCAACTCCACCGGGGTGTAGGCCCAGCCGGTCAGGCCCAGTGCTTCGCCGATCAGCCAGTCGCGCTGTTCCTTGGTGAACGAGGCGTCGCCATCGGCCACGCGCTCCAGTTGCGCCCGGGTCGGTGCCGGGTTGTCGCTGAGGCCGCGCGCTGCGCCGTCGCCACCGCCGGCGGATGGTGACTGCGCCAGCGTGACCAATGCTTCCAGCCGGTTCAGCGCCTGCGTCTGGGCATCCTTGCCATGGCCTTCCGGCACGGCGGCGGCCAGCGCCTTGTGCAGGTCGTCGAGATGGCGTTGCGTGGCGTGCAGGCGGTCCTGCAACTGCTCGAAGCGTTCGCTCAGCTTGTCGCTTTCCCGCTGCGTCTCGGCGATCTGCACTTCCATCTTCAGCAGTTCGTCGGTGGGCTCTTCCAGGGTGCGCGTGTCGAGCAGCGCCATCACGCGCTGATTCAGATCCTCGTACAGCTCGGGATGACTGAGCTTGAGTCCGCGCGCCACCGTCTGCCAGGCCAGCGCGACCTGCTGCGCGGTGTGGCTGAGCGCGCCCGGCTGGCCGACCTGGACGCCCTTGCCGATCTCGGACAGGGTGACCTCGATGCGTTGCAGCAGGGTCTGCACGCCACGCACCGCGCTGCCGCGCAGGGCAACACGGCATTCGATCAGCAATGTTCGCAGATCACTCATTTTCCCGCTGCGAGATGGACGCCGCCCTATTGTGCGACAACGGGTTTTTTGCTGCCGTGATTCAGTGGTGGAATCCACCGCCGGTCAAGGCGACGCGGGTGACGCTGCGGGTCGCTTGTGTCCGGTAAATGTCGCTCAGCGCGCTTGGGCGTTGTCGCTGCGCGCTGCCGGCGGCAGATCGAGCCGGACACGCAGTTGCCGGACCAGCGCATCGAGTTCGCGCAGCGGAGTGGGTGTCCACGGCTGCGGATCGGCGCTCATCGGGCGCAGGTGGCCGGCAGCGATCAGGTTGGCGTGGAAGCGGCCGACGCGCCCGCGCGGGTTACCCGGCAGCGGGCTGTAGACCGGCTTGCCGGTGGCGGCGGCCTCGCTGAGCAGGTTGACCGAGTCCGCCGTCGCCAGCAATCGGTCGGCCCAGCCAAGCAGGCCGGCATAGGGATTGTCGCCGTCCTGCGCGCCGGTCCAGCGCCGCCCGGGCAGGTCGGGAAAGGACTGTCGCGCGCGCTCGCGCAGCCACGCCGGCGTGCGTCGCGAAGTGGTCAACAGCAGACTGCCGCCATCGCGGGCGAACCAGGCCGCCAACTGCCGGCACAGCGCGTCCCAGTCGGCCGGCGTGAACGGCGCATCGTCGGTCGGTCCGCCGATCAGCACGGCCGTGCGCGGGGTCGGCAGAGCGGCGAAATCCGGCCACTCGCGGCGTGCCCGGGCCAGCCAGTCATCGTCGATGGCGTGCAGGCTGCCCAGCGTGTTCAGCACGTTGTCGCCGCGCGCCGGATCGTGGCGCGGGGCGATCACGATGTCCCAGTGCGCGGGATCGATGCGCGGATCGAGCAACTGCACCGCGCGGCTGCCGCGTTCGCGCAAAAGCCGCGTCGCCAGCGCCGCCTGCCGGCCGCAGCCGATGGCCAGCGTCGGCGGCTGCGCCAGGGCGCGCCGGAACTCGTCGCCGAACGCCCGCGCAGCAGCGGGCAGGCGACGCGGCGACAGCCAGCGCCACGGCGCGCGCGCCTGCAATCGCCAGATGCGCGCGGCACCGTCAAACCGCTGCGCCAGCGCCAGCGCCGGTTTCTCGTTGCCGGCCGCGCCGTCGCTGAGCACCCAGACCTGCATCAGCCCCCGTCGCCGGCATCGCGCCGGCCATGCGTTCCATCCATGCAACGCAGTATCCCACGCCGTGCACCGCCACGATGGCCGCCACGCGGTATGCTTTCCGGCCAGTTCGCACAGGAGTCACTCATGCTCGACGATGCCGCCCTCGACCTGCTGTTCCGCAAGGCACGCACCTATCGCGGCTCGGCCACCGCCTGGCAGGATCGTCCGGTCGACGAGGCCACCCTGCGCCGGCTCTGGGATCTGGCCCGGATGGGCCCGACCAGCGCCAACTGCTCGCCGGCGCGGATCGTCTTCGTCACCACGCCGGCCGGCAAGGCCGAACTGGCCGAGGCGCTGGACCCGGGCAATGTCGAGCAGTCGATGGCGGCTCCGGTCACCGCCATCGTCGGCATGGACATCGGCTTTGCCGAGAAGCTGCCCTACCTGTACCCAGGCACCGACGCGCGCAGCTGGTTTGCCGGCAACCCGGCGCTGACCCAGGCCACCGCCTTCCGCAACACCACCTTGCAGGGTGCCTACCTGATTCTGGCGGCGCGCGCGCTGGGCCTGGACTGCGGTCCGATGTCCGGCTTCGACGCCGCCAAGCTCGACGCCGCCTTCTTTTCCGGCACCGCGATCCGCTCCAACTTCATCGTCAACATCGGCTATGGCAATCCCGCCACGGTCCGCCCGCGCAACCCGCGGCTGCCTTTCGACGAAGCCTGCCGCATCGTCTGACCCTTCATCCGACAGGAGACTCCCGATGATCCGTTCACTGTTCCTGCTGGCCGCCTTCGGCCTGTCCGCCGGCCCGGCCCTGGCGGCCGACACCTACACCATCGACCCCGGCCACTCCCAGGTGCGCTTCGTCTACAACCACATGGGCTTTTCCAACATCCTCGGCCTGATCGGCGAGCTGACCGGCGAGATCGTCTACGACGCCGACAACGTCGGCGAGTCGCGCATCAGCGCCAGCATCCCGCTCGGAGCCATCCGCACCGGCTACCAGAAACTGGACGAGCACCTGTCTGCGGAGGACTTCTTCGACATCGCCCGGTTCCCCGCCGCCACCTTCACCAGCACCGCGGTCGAGTCCGCCGGCGAGGGCAAGCTGAAGGTGACCGGCGACTTCACCCTGCACGGCGTCACCAGGCCGGTCACGCTGGACGTGACCCTCAACGGCCAGGGCGCGCACCCGATGACCAAGGCACCGGCCATCGGCTTCGACGCCCGCACCACGATCAAGCGCAGCGACTACGGCATCGACAAGTACGTGCCGGCGGTCGGCGACGAAGTGCAGATCACCGTCACCATCGAGGCCGCCGGCAAGAAGGCCGGCTGAGCCCAGGGGGCGCGGACGCCGCACGGCCCGCGCCCTGCCCTTCGCATGCGTCGTCCGCTGCTCGCCCTGGTCCTCGCCCTGCCCGGCGTCGCCGTCGGCCTGCCCAGCGTCACCTATGTCGGCGAAGCGCGCGCGCCGGACGACGGCCGCCTGCTCTACACCGAACAGCATCTGCTGCGCCAAGACGGCGACAGGCCGGTCGAGCGCCGGGTGATGTATCGCTGCCCGGACGGCCGCGCCTTCGCCCGCAAGGAGGTCGATTACGGCCAGCCGGCCTTCGCGCCCGGCTTTCGCATCGACGACGCCCGCTTCGGCTATGTCGAGGGCTACGCCCGCGACGCCGCGCAGGTGTTCGTCCGCCGTGGCACCGACGCCGCGCTGCAAAGCGACGCCCTCGACGCCGGCACCGATCTGGTGGTCGACGCCGGCTTCGACGAGTTCGTCCGCGCCCGCTGGGACGCCCTGCAAAGCGGCCGCGCCGTGCCGCTCGCCTTCCTCGTCCCCAGCCGGCTGACCAGCTATCGCTTCAGCGTGCGCAAACTGCGCGAGGACAGCCTGCGCGGCGAGCCGGTCAGCGTGTTCCGCCTGACCCTGCGCGGCATGCTCGGCTGGTTCGTCGACGGCATCGATGTCAGCTATCGCGACCGCGACCGCGGCCTGGCGCGCTTCGAGGGGCTGAGCAACATCCGCGCCAGCCTCGACGACAACCTCATCGCCCGCATCGACTTCCCCGCCCGCGCCGAACCCGCCGACGACAGCGCCTGGGCCAGCACCGCCGCCGAGCCGCTGCACGCCTGCACGCTGGGCAGCTGACGCGCCGTGCACGTGCTGCTCTACCAGCCGGAGATTCCACCCAACACCGGCAACGCCATCCGCCTGTGCGCCAACACCGGCGCGCGCCTGCACCTGATCCGCCCGCTGGGCTTCGAACTCGACGACGCCCGCCTGCGCCGCGCCGGGCTGGACTATCACGAATATGCGCAACTGCGCGTCCACGACAGCCTCGACGCCTGCCTTCACGCCCTCGGCCAGCCGCGCCTGTTCGCCTTGAGCGCGCGCGGCCGGCAACGCTTCGACGCCCCGCGCTACCAGGCCGACGACGCCTTCCTGTTCGGCCCGGAAACCCGCGGCCTGCCCGCCGAGGTGCTGGCATCGCTGCCGCCGGAACAACGTCTGTACCTGCCGATGCGCCCCGGCAACCGCAGCCTCAACCTCTCCAACGCCATCGCCATCACCGTGTTCGAAGCCTGGCGGCAACTGGGTTACGCCGGCAGCAGCGGCTGAAACGGATCGCGTAGCGACTGCGCCAGTCGAACGCCGATGCGCCACTTCATGGCAGCGTCTTACCGGGTCTCGTTCGCGGGTTCTCCGGGCTGCCAGCGTATCCAGGTGCCGATGATGATTGCGCGATAGCCATCGGCGGATTGCGCTTCGATGGTCAACCAGCGTCGACCGGGAGGCGCATCGGGGGAAAAGCTGCCGGAGAACCCGACATTCGGGTGGCGCGGATCGGTGGAGGCGGGAAACAGCAGCGCCACGCCCGGCTGCGCCACGGATGAATCCAGTTCGCCCAGCAGTTCGCCATCCAGGTAGACACGCAGTGCGTCGATGCCGACCTCATCGCGCATCGCCCAGCCGTTGATGGCCAGCTCGCCGCTGAGCGCATCGCCGGGCAGCGGCCAGTTCAGCATGCCCAGCGGCGGCGGGACGCAATGCCCGCTGTCGCCGGGGCTTTGCCGATAGCCGATCAGCCGTTTGCGGCCGTGATCCACGGCCACGTCGAACGCCGGTGTTGCGCCGGGAAACACCTCGCACAGGCGCTGGAACCAGCCCGGACGCTGGCGCAGGCTGCTGGCGCTTTCTTCCATCACCAGCAGCACGGGATGGCTGGCTGCGGCGTGCAAGGCGGCGGCCTGGTCCAGTCCGAGACGACGCAGTTCCCCTTCCCGGCCGTGCTTGCGGTTGAGGGGATGATCCAGACTGTGGACCTGCCGTGCGTCCAGTGCGAACGATAGTTGCGCGGCCAGCATGAAGTTGTCCGCCACAAGCAGCGTGTCCTGCGGCATGTCCTGCAAGGTGGAACGGGCAAGTTGGCTCGCCTGCTTCCAGCCGGTAAAACCGTGCAGATAGAGGTGACTGGCGGCCAGGCGCTGCGGTGCCCAGGTCAACACGGTCAAATGCACCACGCCGGCCAGCAGGGCCAACAGTGAACAGCCGATGCCGACATGCCACCACCGGCGTGACAGCGCACTGCCGCGCTGCAACAACCCGGGGGCCAGCAGCGTCGCCAGCAGGAAGGTCGGCATCGGCCAATGCAGGCGGCTGCGCTCGGTATCCACGAAGGGTGCCAGCAGCAGGTAGCTGGCCAGCAGCATGGCGGCGATGCCGGCGATCATGCTGTGTGCCGGCTTGTTGCTGCGCAGACTCGTGCCCAGCGACCACAGCAGCAGCACAGCCAGCACGGGCGTGGTGACCAGCAGTTGCCAGAGTGGATCGAGCAGGGCTTCCGGCTGGAATGTCCACGGATGGCGATCCACGAACTGGAAGGCGAAACCGCTGCCGGCGCGTTGCCACTGGTGCCAGAGCAAGGGCGCGAGGCCGAGCGCATTGCCCGCCAGCCCGGCCAGCCAGAATGCCCGCCGTTTCAACAACCCGCGTCCGCTCGGATGGACGAGCAGCCAGACACCGGCGGCACCCAGCGGAACGATGAAGCGGTAATGGCTGAGCCAGCCGATGATCAGGCCCGCCAACAACCAATACGCGCCGCCGCGCGTGGTGCGCGGGTCGACATCGAGCATCCGCCGCATGCCTTCCACGCAGACCAGTACCGCGAAGGTCAGCGGCACGTCGGGCAAAGCCAGCAGGCCGTTGACGGCGAACAGCGGGATGCACAGCGCCAGCGATCCGGCCAGCCAGCCGTGGATCCGGCCTCCCAGTGCATGGGCGCTGCGCCACAGCAGCCACAGCGAAGCCAGCGCCAGCAGCAGGAAGGGGGCACGCAGCGCCAGCGCACTGTCGCCAGAAAGCATCGAACCGAAGCGGATCAGCCAGGGCGTCAGCGCCGGCACGTCGTCATGGGCGGGAGCCGGATGGCGGCTTTCCAGCCAGTAGAACGCCTCATCGCCAAACAACGGCAATTGCCACGCCAGTACCAGCTTGCAGAGCGTGGTGACGGCGAGCAGCGCGAAAAAAAACAGGTGCGTCCGCCGCGCCCGTTGCTCGCTGCTGTCCACGATGAGGCTCATCTGTCCATCGCCTTCGATCAATCAACCGGCACCGATGCTATCGCAGGCGACTGACGATCACGCATGAATTGCCGAGGCCCGCCGGAAGAGGCGGAAAGCGCCGCCTCACGGTGTCGGCAAAGCCCTGAGCGCCGCCGCCAGGTCGGCGTAGTCGGTGGACAGCGGTTCTGCCCGGGCCGGTCTGGCGAGCAGGTCGGCCAGCGCAGGCGGCACCTCGACCGGCTGGCCGATCAACGGTTCGACGATGCTGTCGAACTTGGCCGGGTGGGCGGTGGCGACGGCGATCCAGGGCTTGCGGTCGCCGGCGGCGCGGCGGCGTTCGACCAGGGCCAGGGCGGTGGCAGTGTGCGGGCAGACGATGTGGCCGTAGCGTTGCCGGCTTTCGCCGATGACGCGGGTGATGTCGGCATCGTCGACGCTGTCCACGCTGATCGCCTGGCGCAGGTCGTCGATGTCCGGGATCAGGTGGCGCAGGCGCTCCAGATTGCTCGGCGCGCCGACATCCATCGCGTTGGCAAGCGTGGCGACGGCCGGGCGCGGGGCGTAGTCGCCGCTGGCGAGGAAATCGGGCAGGGCGCGGTTGGCATTGGTGGCCAGCATGATCTCGCCGATCGGCAGGCCCAGTGCGCGCGTCCAGATGCACGCCAGGGCGTTGCCGAGGTTGCCGCTGGGGATGACGAAGTTGGCGCGGCTGCGGTTGAGCGCCTGCCAGCGCAGCGCGGCGGCGGCGTAATAGCTCATCTGCGGCAGCAGCCGGCCGAGGCTGATCGAGTTGGCCGAGGACAGCGGCACCGCTTCGCGAAGTGAGCTGTCGGCGAAGGCCTGCTTGACCAGCGCCTGGCAATCGTCGAACGATCCGGCGACGCGGAAGGCGTGGATGTTGTCGCCGAAGGCACCGAGCTGGTGCGCCTGGCGCGGCGAGACGCGGCCATCGGGATAGAGCACGACGACGCGGAAGGTCGGGCGCAGATGGAAGGCGGCGGCGACCGCGCTGCCGGTGTCGCCGGAGGTGGCGACGAGGATGGTCAGCGGCGGCTCGTCGAACATCCTCGGCGCGGCCAGCGCGGAGGCGAGAAAGCGCGCGCCGAAATCCTTGAAGGCGGCGGTGGGGCCGTGGAAGAGCTCGAGCAGGTAGACGTCCTGCGCCGTGGTATCGACCACCGGTGCGGGCAGGTAAAGCGCGTCGTCGCAGATGGCGGCCAGTTCCGGCTCCAGCGGGTCATCGGCAAAGAAAGGCTTGAGCAGCCAGTTGGCGATGTCCGGCAGCGAGCGTGGCGGCGGCAGGCTGGCGAACGGCGGTGGAAACGCTTCCGGCACGTACAGGCCGCCATCGGTGGCCAGTCCGCGCGCCAGTGCTTCGGACAGGCCGATCGGCGCGTCGCCGCCGCGGCTGCTGACGTACATCATGCGCTGCCCTCCGTGCTGATGACCCGTGCGGGCGGCGCATCGACCGGCCCGACGTGAGCATCGCTCAACAGGCCGGCGGACGCAAAGGCGTCGCGCATGGCGTAGGCGGCGATGTCGGCCGTCTCCTTGCCCCAGCACCAGGCGAACACGCTGGGACCGGCACCGGAAATGCTGGCACCGAGCGCGCCGGCGTTGAGCGCGGCCTGCTTCGCGGCGGCAAAGCCGGGCACCAAGGACGCGCGACGCGGCTCGATCAGCACGTCATCGAGGCCGGCGGCGATCAGCGCCGGATCGCCGCGCTGGCAACCGCTGAGCAACAGCGCCAGGCGGGCGCTCTGGGCGACGAATTCGGACAGCTCGTAATGCCCGGCCAGGGCGGCGCGGGCCTGTCGCGTCTCGACCACGCAATGCGGATGCACCAGGGCGCAGTGCAGCGCCGCCGGCACGTCGAGGCGCAGCGGCGGCTGGCCGGGCGCGGCCAGCGCCAGGCCGCCGAGCAGCATCGGCGCGACGTTGTCGCCATGCCGACTGCCGCTGGCGACGGCCTCGCCTTGCAGCGCGGCCTCGTACAGCGCCGGCAGCGGCAGCGACGCATCGAGCAGGGCATTGGCGGCGACCACGGCGGCGACCGCCGAGGCCGCCGAGCCGCCCATGCCGGAGCCAAAGGCGATGCCCTTGTCGATCTCGATCTCGAAGCCGGCGTCGATGCCGTGCGCGGTGCGCAGGGCGATCAATGCCGCGCCGGCGGTGTTGTGCGCGGCCTGCATCGGCAACGGCCGCTCGCTGTGGCGGATCGCCGCGATGCGCACCTGCGGGGCATCGATGCGGCGCACCGTCACGGTGTCGCCGATGCCGTCGAGCGCGTGGCCGAGGATGTCGAAACCGACGCCGACGTTGCCGACGCTGGCCGGCGCGAACGCCTGCGCCGAGGCACGCACGACGCGGCTCACAGCCGCGTTCCCAGCCCGGCGGCGACGCGCAGCAGATCGGCGAACACGCCGGCCGCGGTCACTTCCGGCCCGGCACCCGGCCCCTGCACCACCAGCGGATTGTTGCGATAGCGCGCGGTGGTGAACTGCACCACGTTGTCGGTCGGGCGCAGATGGGCGAAGGCGTGGTCGAGCGGCAGTTCCACCAGGCCGACGCGGGCACCCTGTCCGTCGAGGCGGGCGACGAAGCGCAACACGCAGCCGCGCTCGCGGGCACCGCCGATGCGCTCGGCCAGCGGCGCGTCCAGTTCGCCGGCGCGGGCGAGGAAACTGTCGCGATCCAGCGCCGCCAGCGCCGCCGGCACCAGGCCTTCCAGCGCCACGTCGGCCAGTTCGATGCGACGACCGGCCTCGCGGGCCAGGATCACCAGCTTGCGCGCCACGTCCATGCCGGACAGGTCATCGCGTGGATCCGGCTCGGTGAAACCGGCCGCACGCGCCTCCAGCACCAGTTGCGAGAACGGCTTGCTGCCGTCGAAATGGTTGAACAGATAGCTCAGCGTGCCGGAGAAGATGCCCTCGATGGCGATCAGCTCGTCGCCGGTGTCGATCAGGTCGCGCAGGGTGGAAATCACCGGCAGGCCGGCGCCGACCGTGGCCTCGTAACGCCAGTGACCGTGGCGGGCGGCGGCGCGGGTGGCGTCGTACTGCGGCAGCGGCGCGCTGCCGGCCTGCTTGTTCGGCGTCACCACGTGGATGCCGGCGGACAGCCACTGCGGATAGCGCGCCGCCACCTCGGCACTGGCGCTGCAATCGATGATCATCGCGTGCGGCAGGTGCGGCGCGCGCACGTGCTGGGCGAAGGTGTCCAGATCCAGCGGCTGGCCGGCCTCGGCGAACTCGCTGCGCCACAGCGTCCAGTCCATGCTGCGCTCGGCCAGACTCATCCGCGTCGAGCCGGCGATGCCGCGCAGACGCAGATCGAGCTGGGCATCGCGACGCAGCCGCTCCACCGCCGCCGCCAATTGGTCCAGCAGCACCGCGCCGACCTGGCCAGGGCCGATCACGCCGATCGACAGCGTCTGCGGCGACAGCCAGAAACCGGCGTGGACGGCGCGCAGCGCGCGCGTCGCGTCCTGCTTGCCGATGGCGACCGAGATGTTGCGCTCGCTGCCGCCCTGGGCGATGGCGCGCACGTTCACCTCGGCCCGCGCCAGCCCGGTGAACAGTTGCGCGGCGACGCCGGGATGCCCGGCCATGCCGTCGCCGACCGCCGCCAGCACGGCGATGTCGGCCTCCGAGCCCACCGATTGCAGCAGGCCGGCCTCCAGCTCGTGGGCGAAGGCGGCGCGCAACACCGCCACGGCGCGCTCCGCATCGGCGGCACGCACCGCGCAGCAGATCGAATGTTCGGAACTGGCCTGGGCGATCAGGGCAACGGAAATGCCGGCCTCGCGCAGCGCGCCGAACACGCGCTCGGCGGTGCCCGGCACGCCGATCATGCCGCTGCCCTCGACCTGCACCAGCGCCATCTCGGAAGCGATGGTCAGGCCCTTCACCGGGCGCGCCTGCGGTTCGCGCTCGGGGCCGATGCGGGTGCCCGGCTGATCCGGTTTGAAAGTGTTGCGCACGCGCACCGGAATGCCCACCGACAACAGCGGGGTCATCGTCCCCGGATGCACCACCTTGGCACCGAAATAGGCCAGCTCGAAGGCTTCGTCATAGCTCATCCGCGGCAGCAGCACGGCGTCGGGCACCAGTCGCGGATCGGCGCTGAGCACGCCGTCGACGTCGGTCCAGATATGCAGTTCGGCGGCACCGAACAGGCGGGCGAAGATCGCCCCGCTGTAATCGCTGCCGTTGCGGCCCAGCGTGGTCGGCTTGCCTTCCGGCGTGCGGGCGATGAACCCGGTGACGATGACGCGGCGTTGCGGATGCGTCTTGCGCCAAGCGGCCAGGTTGGCCGCGCTGGCCGCCCAGTCCACCGCCGCGCCGAGCGGGCCGTGCGCCACCACCAGCACCGCGCGCGCATCCAGCCAGATCGCCTCCTCGCCGCGCAGGGCCAGCAACGCCGCCAGCATCTGCGCCGACCACGTCTCGCCCAGCCCCTGCACATAGTCGAGCAGGTCGGCGGCCGGATGCGCCAGCAGGTTCACTGCCCGCAGCAGCGCGCTCAGGTCCTGCCAATCGCGCTCCAGCGCCGCCAGCAGCGCCTCGCCCTGATCGCCGAACAGCGCCCGCAGCGCCTTGCGATGGCGCGCCACCAGCGCCTCCTGTGCGCGCTCGGCGGCGGCGGCGTCCTGGCTGGCCGTGCGCACCAGGTCGATCAGCGCATCGGTGGTCCCCTGCATCGCCGAGACCACGGTGACCTGCCGCGCATCGTCGCGCGCCGTCAGCAGATCGGCGACATGGGCGATGCGCGCGGCATCGGCGAGGCTGGAACCACCGAACTTGTGGGCGATGAGCGTGGACATGGGCGCGGCCAACCGAAGGCGAAAGCCCGAGTTTGCCTGATTTTGCGGCGGTGCAACACGCGCAGTGCGCGGCAACCCGCGCAGCGCTCACGCAGCGCCGCCGGCCAGCGGATTGACGCTCGCTGCCGCACGCGCAACCCTGATCCCCGGCCAATGCCCGGCGGATGGGCCTCGGGCGCTCGCTGTCCGTCAACCTTGTGCATGCCGCTTTCGGCAACATCCGGCCGTCGATGATGAGGAGAGCGAAGTGGACGACAAGGCAAAGCAGGCCGAAGACAGCCAGTGGAACAATCTCGAAAAGCAGACCGGAAAGGACCGGGCGCAGTGGATCGCGCTGGCCAACGCACAGGGGTTTGCCAAACACGGTGAACTGGTGGCCTGGCTGAAGGCCGAGCACGGCATCGGCCACGGCTATGCCAACCTGGTGGCGGTCCACGCGCGCGAGGCGGCGGCCGGCGGTGCCAGCAGCGCGGAGGAACTGATCGCCGCTCTGTTCGCCGGCAGGAAATCCGCCCTCAAACCCCGCTACGACGCCGTGATGCAGCAGTTGGCGACGCTCGGCAGCGAGGTGGACATCGCGCCGAAGAAGACCTGCGTGAGCCTGCGTCGCAGCAAGCAGTTCGCGCTGCTGCAACCGTCCACGACCGGCCGGCTGGACCTTGGCCTGAACCTCAAGGGCGTCGCGCCGCAGGGCCGGCTGGAAGCCGCCGGCAGCTTCAACGCCATGTGCAGCCACCGCATCCGGCTGGAACGCGACGAGGATGTCGATGCGGAAGTCCTGCGCTGGCTCAAACAGGCCTACGACGCGGCCTGACCGCGCGTGATGCCCTCGTCGCCTCAGTCGCGGCGCACGGCGTGATACTCGAACAGGCGCAACGCCTTGGCGCGGATGTCGCGGCTGGCCGGATGCAGGGGATTGATCAGCGCCACCGATTCTTCCGGGACGATGACCGAGGGCACGAGCAGGATCGCGGAGCGACCGGCAGTCAGCCAGGCGGAGCCGATCCGCACGCTGGCCTGACCGGCAGGAATGGCGCGCCAGGCCGGCGGCAAGTCCGCCGCGTCGAGGGTTTCGCGCGCCGCCCAGACGACGTCGGGCACGTCGATGGCGACGACGAAGCGATCGAGCGGCAAGGCCCCGGCGAGGTGCGCGGTGGTTTCCAGCGCCGCCAGCGACAGCGTCGTCGCGCAATAGAGAACCGGCTCGCCGGCCTCGTTCCAGCGGCCGGGGAAGTGCGCCGCACCGTTGCCGGAAAGATCGTCCGCCGGGTAGTCGCGGGTTTCGGCGGCGATCCGCCACAGCCTCACTGGTAGGTGCCGCTGGCCATCGAGCCGAGCAGTCGCGCCACCATGTCCGCGCCGGTCGGCGTATCCAGCAGGTCGGCCGGCCGGCGGCCGCCAAGCGCCGGCTGCGGCTGCTCGATCCATTGACCGAGCCAGCGCGGCACGTCGAGTTTGGCGGCGTCGGGATGGGTGCTGGCGGCGGCAATCTGCTGCGCCAGGCCGAGCAGGCGGATCAGCCCGAGCGCAGCGACGCCGCCGATGCCGCCGATGCGCTCCTTGGCGGAGGCTTTTTTCTCTGCGGTGGCGCGCGGCACGCCGAGGATGGCGAACAGCCGCGAGGCCGGCACGTCCATGCGCCGCGCCAGATCCTTGACGAAACCCGCTTCGACGCCTTCGCGCTCGATGCCGACCAGTTGCAACGGCTCGGCGGCGGCCACCTCAAGCACGTAGGCATCCACGCCGCGCGGGGCGCGATAGGCCAGCGCGGGGCCTTCGCCGACGGCGCGCGCAATGCGGTGGAGAGCTTGCCCGGCCATGAATCACCTCATGTATCAATCGATACAATCGAAAGTCTATTCATGGACAGAGGCAAATGCAACCCGGCACTGCCCCGGCGGCCCGCCTCAGGGCCGCCGATACACCACGCCGTCCTTCATCACGAAGGCCACGTCGAGCACGACACCTATGTCCTGCAAGGGATCGCCGGGCACGGCGACGATGTCGGCACGCTTGCCCGGCTCGATCACGCCCTGATCGTCCACGCCCAGCACCTCGGCGGCGAACAACGTGGCCGATTGCAGCGCGTAGGCGGCGGGAATGCCGGCCTCGACCATGTAGAGGAACTCGCGCACGTTGTCGCCATGCGGGCCGACGCCCATGTCGGTGCCGAAGGCGATCTTGACGCCGCTGCGATGGGCCTGCGCCGCCGTTTCCTGGATCAGCACGCCGATCCGCGCCGCCTTGGCCCGCACCACCGGCGGAAAGTAGCCGTCGATCTTCGCCTTTTCCGCCACGAAGCGCCCGGCGTGGATGGTCGGCACGTACCAGGTGCCCTTTTCCTTCATCGCCTTCGCCACCCGCTCGCTCATGTAGGTGCCATGCTCGATGCTGGTCACGCCGGCCATCACGGCGCGGTACATGCCCTCCTCGCCGTGGGCGTGGGCGGCGACGCGATAGCCGTAGTCGTTGGCGGTCTCGACGATCACCCGTACCTCGTCGATGGTGAACTGCGGCGCATCGCCGGACCTGGCATAGCTGAGCACGCCGCCGGTGGCGGTGATCTTGATCAGGTCGCTGCCGTCCTTGTAACGCTGGCGCACCGCCTGGCGGGCCTCGTCCGGCGAGTCGATCACGCCCTCGGTCGGTCCGGGCGGGCCGATCAGGTGCGCCAGCCGGTCGTTGAGGCCATTGGTCGGATCGGCATGGCCGCCGGTGGTGGCGATGGACTTGCCGGCGGCGTGGATGCGCGGGCCTTTCAGCAGACCCTGGTTGATCGCCTCGCGCAGGTGCGGGGCGATCTCGCCGCCCAGGTCGCGCACGCTGGTGAAGCCGGCCAGCAAGGTCTTCTCCGCATAGCCGACCGAGCGGAAGGCGTAATCGACCGGGTCCAGGCGGAAGCCCTCGGCGTAGCTGTCCGGGCTGGATTCGCTGCCCAGATGCACGTGCAGATCGGTCCAGCCCGGCGTGCAGGCGTGGGCGGACAGGTCGATCACTTGCGCATCGGCCACGTCGACGCGCCCGGCGAGCACCTCGGCGATCCGGCCATCGCGCACCACCACGGTGCGGGCATCGAGCAGCGTGCCGGCGCGGGCGTCGAACAGCTTGCCGCAGTGCAGGGCGAGGGTAGCGGACGCGGCCTGCGCCGGGACGGCGATCAGGGCGGCAACGGCAAGCGCGAGGCGATGGATCATGACGGCGATTCCGGCAGGAAGAAGGGTCGGTGACGATCAGCGCGTGCTGGCCGGATAGGCGCGCGGCAGCTCGCCGTTTTCCGGTTTTGGCGCGGGGCGCAGGTAGCGGTCGCGCAGCTCGGTCTGTCGCGAACGCATCGGGATGGCTTTGCCGGCCAGCCAGACCTGCTCCGCGCTGTGGGCGACATCCAGCGGGTCGCCGCTCCACAACACCAGATCGGCGTCCTTGCCGATCTCGATGCTGCCGATGCGCTCGGCAACGCCGAACGCCTGCGCCGGCACGCGGGTGAGACCGGCGAGGCCGTCCGCCCAGGGCAGGCCGTGGGCGACGGCGTTGCCGGCAAGCTGACGCTGCTTGCGCGCGTTGTGCGAACCATCGCCGCTCTGGTTGAAGCCGACGGCAACACCGGCGGCGCGCAGCCGGGCGGCGTTCTCAAGCGTGGCGTGGATCTGGTCGAAATTGCCCGGCAGATTGACCAGCGGATCGACGAACACCGGCACGTCGGCGGCAGCCAGTTGCGCTGCCAGTCGCCAGGCTTCGGCCCCGCCGCTGATGGCGATGCGCAGGCGATGACGGGCCGACCAGCGCAGCAACTGGCGGATGTCGGCGGCGCGATTGACATCGAAGACGATGCGTCCGCCGTCGTCGACGTAGCGCTTCAGCGCGGCGCGGCCGGCCGGCGTGAGCATGGCGAACTCGGCCGGCATGCGGCCGCGCAGTTCGTCGACCAGTTGATCGAGCAGCATCCACTGCCCGGCGCGCGAGACGCCGCTCAATTCCGATGCGCCGCCGCCGAGGGCGACGAACAGCGCCTTCGGTCCGAGTGGATCGGGACTGCCATCGAGGCGCACCACGGCACCCTGCCCGCCGATGATCGAGCCGCCCGCCGTGGCGTTGGCGGCCAACAGGGTGAAGCCGATGCCTTCGATGCGGGCCACCGGGATCAGCACCGAATCCGGGTTGTAGGCCAGGGTGACATCGAACTCCGGCCGCACCACGATGTCCCTGGCGTTCTGGCCCAGCGCCAGCGCGGCGTCGCGGGTGAAGGTCTCGCTGGAGACTTCCTCCAGGCCCAGGCCGCTGATGCCGCCGAACAGGGTCGGCGTCAACGGCCGGCCGCGCGCCTCCACCACCTGCATGCCCTCGGCCGACAGCCCCTGGCCGATGGCGGCGATGCGGCCATCGCGCAACAGCACGTCGGTGTCGCGCAGGACGCCGCGCTCGCTGACCGTGTGCACGGTGGCGTTGCGGATCAGCACGTCCTGCGCGCCGGCCAGGCCGGCGAACGCGGCGAGCAGCAACCCGAACAGCAGGCGCGAAGTCATGGCGCATCTCCCGACAGGGGCGACTGGCCAAGGACGAAATCCGAGCGCGGCCGGCGCGCAGCGTCCTCGCGGTCATGCAGGCGCGCGCCGTCGATCCAGACCTTGTCGGCCAGCGCATAAACGCTGAACGGATTGCCGTTCCACAGCACCACGTCGGCCATCTTGCCGACCTCCAGCGTGCCGGTGCGATCACCGATGCCCAGCGATTTGGCGGCGTTTTCCGTCAGCCAGCGAATCGCCCGCTCGGGCGCGATCTCGATGCCGGCGCGGCGGGCGCTGGCGATCACCTTGGCCGCTTCCTGATTCAGTCGCTGGATGCCTTCGGCGGAATCGGAATGGACGATGGCACAACTGCCCGGCGGCCGGTCGACCAGGGCGATGTTCTCCTGGATGCCGTCGAAGGCTTCCATCTTGAAGCCCCACCAATCCGCCCACAGCGCGGCGCAGGTGCCGCTTTCGGCCAATCGGTCGGCCAGCTTGTAGGCCTCCACGCCATGGTGGAAGGCGGCCACCTTGAAGTCGAACTCGCGCGCCAGATCCATCATCACGGCGATCTCGTCGGCGCGGTAGCAATGGATGTGTACCAGCACCTCGCCGGCCAGCGCGGCGGCCAGCGATTCGAGCTTCAGGTCGCGCTTGCCCGGCTCCTTGCCGGCGCGCCGTTTGGCGTACTCCTGCGCCTCGATGAAGGCGGCGCGGAACCCGGCCAGGCTGCCCATGCGCGTCGCCGGCCCGCCCTTCTGGCCATAGACACGCTTGGGATTCTCGCCGCAGGCCATCTTCAGCCCGTGCGGCGCGTCGGGAAACTTCATGCCCTGCACGTCGACGGCGGGCACGTTCTTCAGCGTCACCCCGCGCCCGCCGACCAGATTGGCCGAACCGGGCAGGCTTTGCAGCGTGGTCACGCCGCCGGCCAGGGCGGCGGCGAAGCCGGGATCCTGCGGCCAGATCGAATGCTCGGCCCAGACCTGCGCCGTCACCGGACTGGTCATCTCGTTGCCATCGGCGTGCGAGGCGGTGCCCGGGCTGGCGTAGAGGCCCAGATGCGAGTGAACGTCGATCAGGCCCGGCGTCAGCCACTTGCCGCGCCCGTCGATGCGCTCGGCCTGCGCCGGCGCATCCAGGCCGATGCCGATGGCGGCGATCCGCCCATCGGCCAGCAACACGTCGGCCCCGTCCAGCCGCTCGCCGTTGCCGACCAGCACGGTGGCCGAGGTGATCAACACCGGCGGCGCGCCGATGCGCCGGTAAGTGCTGGCATAGGCTGCGTCGGTGACGACCGGCGGCCGGGCGGCGGCCTGGTCGGTGCGCGAGCTGGCGGCGGAATGCGCGCAGCCGGCCAGCGCGACGGCGCACAGCGCCGCGGTCAATGATCGGATCATGGTGTCGGTCGGTCTCCCCAGGGAGCGCCGACGTTAGCCCTTCGCGGGCCAGCCGCCAAGCGGGTCGGAAGTCATGCCTCGCGCCGCCGGCGGCTCAGACATCACCGTCCGTCAACCAGCCCTCGCCGCTGCCGCGCTGGTCGACGGCGTCGCCGGCCAGCACATCGCCGGCGGGAATGGAGTCCAGTTGTGCCAGCTCGGCGTAGTAGGGACGGAAATCCGGCCGGGTGGCATCGAACAACTGCTGGAAATCGTCGATGACGAAATAGGTTTTCTGATAGGTGTCGATGCGGTAGCGCGTGCGCATGATGCGCTTGAGGTCGAAACCGATGCGGTTGGGTGCGGGGCTTTCCAGGCAGTGGATCGACTCGCCCTTGCTGCTGAGGATGCCGGCACCGTAGATGCGCAGGTCGCCGGCCTCGCGGATCAGGCCGAACTCCACCGTGTACCAGTACAGCCGGGTCAGGTGCATCAGCGCCTCCGGCCCCACCGAATGCGCCTTCACCCCGCCGCGCCCGTAGGCCTGCATGTAGTCGGCGAAGATCGGGTCCATCAGCAGCGGCACGTGACCGAACAGGTCGTGGAACAGATCCGGCTCGGCGATGTAGTCGATCTGCTCGGGCCGGCGGATCCACCAGGTGACCGGGAAACGGCGATTGGCGAGGTGGTCGAAGAAATCCAGCTCCGGCAACAAACCCTCGACACCGATGATGCGCCAGCCGGTGGCCTCGCCGAGCCGACGGTTGAGCTGATCGAAGCGCGGGATGGCGGCATCCTCCATGCCCATCGCATCCTGCGCGCGCAGGAAGGCCGAACAGGCGCGGCCGACCAGCAACCCGCGCTGGCGACGGAACAGCTCGCCCCAGACCGCATGGTCGGTGTCGCTGTAACTGTCCCAGGGCTGCTCGACCACGGCCGTGGTGTAGACCGGCACGTAGCCCTTGTCGGTCATCTGGTGCTCGACGCGCTGCGGCGAATTCATGGCATTGCCCTCTGGCGGCAGAACCACAGTTTACCCCTCGCCCCCCCGCCGCCGATGACGCGCTGCGCCATCGCTGAGCGGAAGCGGCCGACGTCTGACGATGGTGGGCTTCGCTAACCGCGCATCAGGGTGGATTTGCCGAACAGGCTTTCGACCAGATCGACGGCGAGCAGGGCGGTCTGGTTCTTCTCGTCGAAGGCGGGGTTGAGTTCGAAGATGTCCAGCGAGCCCAGACGGCCGGTGTCGGCGATCATTTCCATCACCAGTTGCGCTTCGCGGTAGTTGGGGCCGCCGCGCACGGTGGTGCCGACGCCGGGGGCGATGGTCGGGTCGAGGAAGTCGACATCGAAACTGACGTGCAGGTGGGTGTCGTCGTCCATGCCTGCCAGTGCCTTTTCCATCACCTGGCGCATGCCGATCTCGTCGATGTAGCGCATGTCGTAGATGTCCAGGCCGACTTCGTGCACCAGGCGGCGCTCGCCGGGGTCGACACTGCGGATGCCGATCTGGCGGAGCATGTCGGGGCGGATGGCCGGGGCGTTGCCGCCGAGGTTGACCAGCGCCTCCGGACCGATGCCGCACAGGCAGGCCACCGGCATGCCGTGGATGTTGCCCGAGGGCGTCAGGTCGGAGGTGTTGAAGTCGGCGTGGGCGTCCAGCCAGAGGATGCGCAGCTTCTTGCCGCGCGCCCGGCAATGCGCGGCGACGGCGGTGATCGAACCGATCGCCAGGCAATGATCGCCGCCCATCAGGATCGGCACGCGGTTGCGCGCCAGCTCGGCGGCCATGGCGACCATCACCGAGCGGTTCCAGGCCAGCACTTCGGGCAGGTGGCGATAGCCGTCGTGCGGCGGCTGCCAGGGGTTGTACGGGCCGCTGACGTTGCCGCGGTCCTCGATGTCGATGCCGCGCTTGCGCAGGGCCTCGTGCAGGCCGGCCACGCGCAGGGCCTCCGGGCCCATGGACGCGCCGCGATGGCCGGCACCGATGTCGGTGGGCGCACCGATGAGCGAAACGGGGGGATAGCTGCGCATGGGAAGCCTCGTCGTCCGTGGCGAGCCCCTTGCACAGGCGGGCGTCGGGGCTCCGCAGGATGGTGCCGGCACCCGGATTCGAACTGGGGACCTACCGCTTACAAGGCGGTTGCTCTACCAACTGAGCTATGCCGGCGTGGGCGCGCATTCTACCGCAGCCGTGCCGCCGGCATCGGCGCGGCTGCGCGGCGCGATCCGTACAATTGGCCTCCCGTCAGCGTCCTCGCCCGGAGCTCCGCGTTGTCTACGACCTTGTTCGCCGCCGATCTGCCCGGCCTGGAATGCGTGCATCGCGGCAAGGTGCGCGATGTGTTCGCGCTGCCCGGCGAGCGTCTGTTGATGGTCGCCAGCGACCGCCTGTCCGCCTTCGACGTGGTGCTGCCCGACCCGATTCCCGGCAAGGGCGAGATGCTGACGCAGATGTCGAACTTCTGGTTCGCCCACACTGCGCGGCTGATGCCCAACCACCTGACCGGCGACGCGGTGGCGCAGGCGTTGCCGGCCGGCGTCGATCCGGTGCCCTATCTGCATCGCAGCGTGGTCACCAAGCGCCTCAGGCCGCTGCCGGTGGAGGCCATCGCGCGCGGCTACGTGATCGGCTCGGGCTGGAAGGATTACCAGGCCAGCGGCGCGATCTGCGGCATCCGCCTGCCACCCGGTCTGCGTCAGGCGGAAAGACTGCCCGAGCCGATCTTCACGCCGAGCAGCAAGGCCGCCGTCGGCGACCACGACGAGAACATCGACTTCGACCGCGTGGTGGCCCTGGTCGGCGGCCAACTGGCCGAGCGCATCCGCGAGGCCACGCTGGCGATCTACCGCCATGCCGCCGAACATGCCGCCGCGCGCGGCGTGATCATCGCCGACACCAAGCTGGAGTTCGGTCTCGACGGCGATGGCGTGCTGCACGTGATGGACGAGATGCTGACGCCGGATTCTTCGCGCTTCTGGCCGGCGCAGGCGTATCGCGTCGGCATCAGTCCGCCGAGCTACGACAAGCAGTTCGTCCGCGACCATCTGGAAACGCTGGACTGGAACAAGACCGCGCCCGGCCCGCGCCTGCCCGCGCACGTCATCGACGGCACCCGCCAGCGCTACATCGAAGCGCTCAAACGTCTGTGCGACATCGACTTCCACTGAAGGCAAGGCCATGACCACCACCGGCCCGCGCCGCATCGACCGCTTTCTCGACCAGTACGCCGACGACCATCGCAACGCCGCCAATCAGCTCATCCACTGCTTCTGCGTGCCGCTGATCGTGTGGACGGTCATCGCCCTGCTCTGGGCCATCCCGGTCCCCGCCCATCTCGCCAAGCCCGGCCTGTGGGCGGCGCTGGCGGCCTTCCTCGCGCTGGCCTGGAGCTTGCGTCTGTCGCGCCCGCTGGCGCTGGCGATGTTGGTCGGCATCGTCGTGATGTTCGTCTTCACCCACTGGCTGCACGCGCACCTTGGCAGCGCCACGCTTGCGTGCAGCGCTGTCGTCGTGTTCGTGCTGGCCTGGATCGCGCAGTTCATCGGCCACCACTTCGAAGGTCGGCGACCGTCCTTCCTCACCGACCTCGGCTATCTGCTGATCGGCCCGCTGTGGCTGCTGGCGAAACTGTTCCGGCGGCTGGGCTGGCGCTACTGACTGATCGCCGATTCAAAACGACAACGGCCGGAAACCCGGCCGTTGTCGGTTCAAGGCGCTGCGCGTTCACATCGCCGGCGGGGTCCAGTCGTCCTTTTCCGTGGGACGCATGAACCAGCGGCACAGGGCGGGCAGGAAGACGATGGCGGCGATCATGTTGACGACGAACATGAAGGTCAGCATCAGGCCCATGTCGGCCTGGAACTTGAGGTCGGAGAAGATCCACATGGCGACACCGACGGCCAGGGTCAGGGCGGTGTAGAAGATCGCGATGCCGGTGGTCTTGAGGGCGATGAAGTAGCTTTCCGACAGGGTGCGTCCCTGGTTCATCGCTTCGCGCATGCGGGCGAAGATGTAGATGGCGTAATCGACGCCGATGCCGACGCCCAGCGCCACCACGGTCAGCGTGTTGACCTTCATGCCGATGTCCAGTTCGACCATCAGCGAGTGGCCCATTTCGGTCACCAGCACCAGCGGCAGGACGATGCACAGCGCGGCCAGCGGGCTGCGGAAGCTGATCAGGCACATCAGGAACACGGCGGCGTAGAGCATCAGCAGCATCTTGTGCTCGACCGCGCGCACGGTGTCGTTGGTGGCGGCCATGACGCCGATGTTGCCGGTGGCCAGACGCAGGTTGACGGCGTCGCTGTGGAAATCCTCGCCGTTGGCCTCGGCCTGCTGCGCCTGTTCGGCAAGCGTTTCGCGCAGGTTCTCGCCCGGATGCCAGGCGTCGTTGGCCTCGCGGAACTCCTTCACCGCGCCGATCACGCGGTCGATGGTCTCGGCGCGATGGTCGGCGAGGAAGGCGGTCACCGGCATCGCCGAGCAGTCGGTGTTGAGCAGGCCGGAGTCGGTCTCGAAACCCTGCGTCGCCAGGCGCAGCGAATCGGCGTCGCGCGGCAGCACGCGCCACTTGATCGCACCGTCGTTCCAACCGGCGTTGACGATCTTGGCGACGCTGGGCAGGGTGACGACCTGCTGCACGCCGGGCACGTTGGACAGATGCCAGGCGAAGCGGTCGACCAGTTCCATGGTCGGATAGCTCAGCGTGCAGGCGTCCGGGCGCGCTTCGGCGATGACGTTGAGGATGTCGACGCCGAGCGCGAACTTCTCGGTGATGGCGCGGGCGTCCTGGTTGTAGCGCGCTTCCGGGCGCAGTTCGGCGACGCCTTCCTGGGCGTCGCCGATCATCACCTTGTCGCCTTCGCGCTCGGCGAAATACCAGCCGACGAGGCCGACGACGATCAGGATGGCGGCCGGCACCGGCTTGCTGAAGCGCGACAGGAAGACCCAGATGCGGTCGAAGCGGGTCAACTGGCGCAGCCGGTATTCACGCTTGCGCTCCATGTTGCGCAGGCGGGTGTAGGAGAGCAGCACCGGCAGCAGGATCAGGTCGGTGAGGATGGTGATGGCGACGCCGACGGTGGCGGTGATAGCCAGCTCGAAGATGATCCGGATCGGGATCATCAGGATGGTGGCGAAGCCGATGCAGCCGGCGATCAGCGCCACCATGCCGGGCACCAGCAGCATGCGGAAGGCGGCGCGGGCGGCGGTCAGCGAGTCGACGCCGTGGCGCGCACGCAGTTCGTCCGCCGTGCCGTCCTCCAGCCCGCCGAAGAAGATTTCGCCACGGAAGCGGTTGATCATCTGTTCGCCGTGGCTGACGGCGATGGCGAAGATGAGGAACGGCGTCAGCATGTTCATCGGGTCGATGCCGAAGCCCATCAGGCGCAGCGCGCCGAGCATCCAGATCACCGAGATCAGCGCGGCGAACACGGTCAGGCTGGCGAGTTTGGCCGAGGTCGAGTACAGGAACAGCAGCAGCCAGGTGAAGGCGATGGTGAGGACGAAGAACTTGATCACCGAGCGCGCGCCGTCGCTGATGTCGCCGACCATCTTGGCGAAGCCGATGATGTGGACCTGGAAGCCCTGCGCCTCGTACTGGCCGCGCAGCGCCTCGAACTGGTTGGCGATGTCCTGGTAGTCGAGCTTGTTGGTGTCCGACTCGGGCACCAGGTCGGCCCAGATCATCGCCCCGGACCAGTCCTTGGCGACCAGCCGGCCGACGATGCCGGCCTTGACGATGTTGGCGCGGATGGTCTCGAAATCCTCGTCGCCGGCACCGGCGACGTTGAACTCGGCCGGGATCACGTTGCCGCCGGCGAAGCCGTCCTCGACCACTTCGACGAAGCGCACGTTGGGTGTGAACAGCGAGCGCAGGCGGGCGTTGTCGATGGCCTCGATGGCCATGATGTCGCCGGTCAGCCCTTCCAGCGCGCCGAAGAACTCCGGCGTGAACATGTCGCCGTCCGGCGCGACGATGGCGACCAGCACGCGGTTGGCACCGCCGAAGTCCGCCTCGTAGTCGAGGAAGGTCTGCATGTACTCGTGTTCGAGCGGAATCTGCTTCTTGAAGCCGGCATCGACGCGCAACTGGCTGGCCAGGGCGATGGCGATGACGGTGACGATGGCGAACACCGCCAGCACCAGCGGCCGGGCACCGAAGATCAGGTTTTCCAGCGCGCGGGTGATCGGACCCGCTTCCTTGTTGGAGCCGTGCGCCATGATTATTCCTCCGCTGCCCGCGTGCGCTTGGGCACGAAACGTCCGACGCCCTTCTCACCGGACACCAGCAGGCTGCCGTCCGGTCGCGCCAGCACGCCGGACAGCACCGGCGTTTCCTGGTTCGGGGTCACGTAGATCAGGCTGCGCAGCGGCGCGTCGGCGCGGCTGCGCACGACCACGACGCCATTGGCACCGACCAGGACGAAGCCGTCCGCGCCGAGCGCGGTGCCGCCCATGAAGGTCAGCTCGGTGTCGGTGTCGACCGCCTGCCAGCTCTCGCCGAGGTCGTGGCTCTCGAAGGCGTTGCCGCGCATGCCGTAGGCGAGCACGCGGTCGCCCTCGTAGCCGATGACGCCGAACATCGAGCCGCCGTAGGGCAGTTGCAGGCGCTCCCAGGTTTCGCCGCCATCGCGCGAGCGGAAGCCCGCGCCGCGTTCGCCGATGATGAACAGCGCACCGCTGCCGGTGCGGGCGATGGCGTTGAAGTGCGGCTCGGACTCCTCGTCCATCATCAGGTCTTCGTCGGACAGGGTCCAATCGTCGCCGCCGTCGTCGGCATCGATTTCGTCTTCGCTCGGATCGAAGGGGTCTTCGTCGAAGGCATCGTCGCCTGTCGGCACGAACACCCAGGAGGCACCGCCGTCGTCGGTGCGCAGCAACTGGCTGTAGGCACCGATGGCGAAACCGTGGTCGGCGCTGAGCATCAGGATGTCGAGCAGGGGCACGCCCTGGCGCGGGTCGAACTCGGCGTCGACGTCGTCGTCGCTACGCAGCACGTCCTCGCGCTGCACGGTCCAGGTCAGCCCGCCATCGCTGCTGGCGAGGATGACACCGTCATGGCCGACCGCCCAGACCAGGTCGCCGACGGCGCTGACTGCGGTCAGCGTGGAGCGGGTCGGCACGTCGGGAACCTGACGCCATTCGCTGCGCGATTCGGACACCAGAATCTGGCCGCGCTCGCCGACCGCGACGGCGCGCGAGGCGGCGTCGGCGATGTCGAGGATCAGCGCCTGGCTGGCCGCCAGCGGCATCATTTCGCTGTTCAGGCGCTCGGGCTGCGCCTGCGCCGACGCGGCCAGCAGGGCGAACAGGCACGAAGCGGCGAACGCCTGCCCGTGCAGCGCGTATCTGGTCAAGGACATCGTCTTCTCCCCTATCGAAAGCATTGGCACCGCCGCGTTGCGGCCGTCCTGGCCTCATCGCCGGGCTCGGACGCCGCCGCTTCGACCGCCCCCTGCGATGCGATGCGGAACCGGTGCGCCCACGCCGCCCCGTTCCGGCGTCCGGCGTCCGGCGGCTCCCTCCAATGCGCCCGGTCGTCCTGTCCGGATGCCCCGGCACGGTAAGCGCCGGGGCATGCAGTCGAAGCGGCGTCGCCGGTCAGCGCACGCCGCGCGTGCGCAGCGCCTGCGGCGTGAAGTTCTCCAGCGACAGCGGCAGCGAGTAGTCCGGCGGCGTGTCCTGGTTGTCCACGCCGGTGGCCAGGTAGCGGCCCGATTGCAGGTCGTGGTGGTTCTCCATCGTCGTCCACACCACCGGCACCTCGTAGTAGGTGATGGTGGGTGCTTCGGAGTAGCGCCAGACCTCGCCCTGGGCGTTGTAGTGGTCGAGCACCAGGATCTGCCAGCTGTCCTCGTCGACGTAGAAGGTGCGGCGCGGATGGATATGGCGCTTGCCCGCCTTCAGCGTGGCGTCCACCACCCAGACCCGGTGCAGCTCGTAGCGCAGGTAGTCGGGGTCGATGTGGTTTTTCTTGATCATGTCCGAGACCTTGGACTTGTCGCTGTGCGCCTTGTAGGAGTTGTACGGCACGTACATCTCCTGCTTGCCGACCAGCTTGAAGTCGTAACGGTCGTGCGAGCCGTTGAACATGTCGGTCATGTCGCTGGTGCGCAGGCCGTCGGCGGCGGTGCCGGGGTTGTCGTAGGCGACGTTGGGGGCGAGGCGGACGCGACGCTGGCCGGGGTTGTAGACCCATGCCTTGCGCGGCTGCAGCGACTGGTTGAGGCTCTCGTGGACCAGCAGCACCTGGCCGGCCAGGCGCGCCGGGCTCTCCACCGATTGGTAGAAATACAGCAGGATGTTGTTGGTGTCGGCGATGGTGTTGCCGGGCTTGTAGTACAGGCCGAGGAACTCCTCGCGGATGCGCACCAGGTTGTACTGACCGCCGGCGGTGACCGGGGCGAGGTTGGTCCAGCGCGCGCCGGTGGTGCCCTTGTACTTCATCTTGTGGTTCCAGATGACCTCGGAACCGTTCTGCGGAATCGGGAACGGGATGCCCTCGGCGGCATCGGTCACGCCGTTCATGTCATCGGCCAGTTTGGCCGTGGACGCGTTCTTGATGGTGTACTCGTAGGTGCGCTGCGGGAAGGCCGCCGAGCGACGGCTCGGATAGATATCCATCCGGAACGTCGGGTACTTGGCGAACATCGCCTTCTGGCCTTCGGTGAGCTTGTCGGCGTGCTCGCGATAGTTGGCCGGCGTGATCGAGAACTGCGGCTTGTCGGCGGCGAACGGATCGGGATGGAAGTCACCCAGTTTGTAGCCCTGCGGCGGGCTGGAAACACCGCCCTCCCAGGCGGGGATGGTGCCTTCGGCATTGCCGGCCTTTTCCGCGCCGACCGGGGTGAGGTCCTTGCCGAGACGGGCGATCTGATCGGCGGGCGGCGCGGCATGGCTGGCCGCCGCTGCCACCGCCAGCGCCAGGGCCGAGGCGATGAGGCTGTGTTTCGTGGTGCGCATTGGTGTTTCCTCCTGCCTGCGGATCAGAACGAGTACTTGACGGAGAACGACGCGAAGTCGCGGTCGTAGATCTGGTTGTAGGGCTTGCCGCCGGTGAAGATGGTCCAGCTCAGGTCGAACGCCCACTTGTTGAGGTAGAGCGCTTCGGCACCGACCGTGATCGACTTGCGGTCTTCGAGGAAGTTGCCGCCGGGGCCGGGGGTGATGCCGTTGACGTCGTGGTTGAAAGCCAGACGCGGCGACAGGTTGAACGGACTGCCGAAGACGTTGTTGTAGTCGGCGCGGAAGGCCATGCGATAGCCCCAGCTGAAGGCGGTCGGGAAACCGTCCGCGCTCAGTGTCTGCGGGTTGCGCAGGGCGCCGCTGCTGATGTCGAAGCCGCCGCCGGTATCGGTGCCCTCGCCCTCGTAGCGCATCACCGACTGGTCGGGCAGGTCCCACACCTTGGTGGCACCGACTTCGAGCACGGCGGCAATGCCGTCGGCACCGATAAGGCCCGGTCCGAACACCTTGGTGAAGGTGGACTGGATCTGGCTGACCTCGTGGCGCTCCCAGCCGCGGATGTACTCGCCCGGGCCATAGCTGCCGAGCTGGCTGGAGAAACGCAGGGCGGGCTGCGGCAGCACGGCGTTGAGCGGGGTCAGGCCGGCGAACAGCAGTTCGACGTCATCGACCTGCAAGGGCATGTTGTCGCGATAGCTCATCTCGCCCTGCCAGGCGATGCCGCCCGGCAGCGAGGTGTTCCAGCTCACGCCGTAGAGGTCGATGTCTTCGGGATATTCGAGGAAATAGCGACCGGAGCTGAGGTTGGTGCTGGTCACCGAGATGCCGGAAATCAGCGGCACGCGGCTGTGGTAGCGCAGGTAGTAGAAGCCGAACTCGGTGTTGTTGAGTTCGGAGGCGAAGTAGCGCAGCGCCACGCCCCACTGGCCGCTGTCCTTGGCGAAGCGGGTCGGCGCGCGCGGGAACGACGCACCACAGCCCGCACCCACCAGCGCGGCAGGGAGGCCGTTGTCACTCTGCGTGAAACCGGCCGGCCCGCTGAGGCAGACCTGCGAGTACAGCGAGGGGTTGAGCACCGGCTGCGGCGCGGTGCCGAAACCCAGCATCACGTAGCTGCCGCCCGGCGAGGCGAAGTCGTTGGCGCTGAAGTAGGTGCCCGAGGCGTCGATCTCGACCTCCTCGAACTCCAGCAGGTAGGCCGCTTCGATCGACAGGTTTTCGGTGAGACTCAGCGACAGGTAGGCGGCGTCGATGGGCAGGAAGGCTTCCTTCAGTTCCGCGCCGGCAACGCGCAGGGCGGACAGATCGAACGGGTTGATGACGTTGATGCCGTTCTGGATGAAGGTGCTCTCGCCCCAGCTGATGACCTGGCGGCCGAGGCGGACGTTGCCGCTCATCGTCTCGCCCATGCTGAAGTTGTGGAAGACGAAGGCGTCGAGCAGGCGGAAGCGGCTGCCGATCAGGTCCTTGGCCTCGCTGGTCAGGTCGTCGCGGTCGTTGTTCTCGAAGTCGTAGAAGTACGTGGCGCGGGCGAAGGCACCGGAGTTGCGCCAGTTCAGCGACAACTCGCTGGTGATCTTGAAGGCGCTGGAGATGGCGTCGTGCTTGTCGTACTTGAGGTTGCCGTCGTCACGGTTGACCGAGAAGCGGCCGCGGGCGGCGATCTGCAGCGCCTGCGCCTCCAGGTACAGGCCGCGGCCTTGCAGATCGGCGATCTGCGCCGCCAGCAGCGGGTTGAAGTAGGCCTTGCCGATCAGCCCGTCGGCCTGGTCCTGCATGCGCACGGAATGGCCGAAGGAGACGGTGGTGTCGATGGAGCCGGTCAGCTCGCCGCTGCCGAAATCCCAGGCAATGGCAGCGGGCGAGATCAGCGCGGCGGCCAGCGCCAGCGCCAGCGGGCGCCGGCGGCTGAGACTGCCCGAAGTGGAGGTCTGCTTGATGCGGTTCATGGTGTCTTGTCCTCGACTCTGGGCTTATTGGGTCTTGATGACCGACGTGTCCTGGATCAGCACGGCGGCACCGCCGGTGCTGAGCAGGGACGCCATCTGACCCTGCATTTCCACCGTGGCGGCCAGCGAGGCCGCCGGGCTGAGCAGGGAGCCATGATCACCGGCAGTGAAACGTACCGCGCCGCGAACGCCATTGGCGGCCTGCGTGGTGGCGGTGAGGGCGGGCAGGCCCAGCGCGCGGATCAGCGGCTCGGTGCCGGACAGCGGCGCGCCGGGCACGCTGTTGGGGATGACCTGGTCGGGCAGGAAATCGCTGCCGTTGCCGATCACCTCCTGCAGCAGGATGGCGTTCTGCGCCGAGGCGAAACCGTAGTTGATCGGGTCGACCGGGTCGAGCACCTGCTGGGCGGCACCGAGGAAGCGGTTGAACTCCGGCGAGCCGGGCTGCACGCCGGCTGCCGACAGGCCGGCGCGGATGCGCGGACCGAAACTGACCGAGCCGTTGAGCATCTGCGCGATGCCGCCACCCGGCACGGCCAGCAGGGCGACGTTGACGGTCGGATCGATGGCGACGAAGGAGGTGCCGACGATGGCACCCAGCGACTGGCCGACGAAGGCGATCCGCGAGCTGTCGATGTCGCCGGTGCCGTTGCCGTCGAGGTCGAGCGACGGCGCGGTCGCCGCCAGCACGAACAGGTCGGCCACCGCCTGGCGCAGGTTGTCGCGCGAGGTCAGCAGGGAGGACAGGTTGACGGTGTGCGTGCCGGAGGCGTCGGGAATGCCGTCGGGGCCGGCGGCACCGGTGCTGTTGTTGACGTAGTCGACGTTGAAGGTGCGCTCGCTGACGCCGGCGGCGGCCAGGTTGGCCATCAGCGGGTTGTCGGCGCTGACGTAGAACGCACCGCTGCTGCCGAAGTCGCTGTTGCCCGGCGAGACGCCGTGCAGCGGCTGGTCGATGGAGATGACGGCGAAACCCTGCGCGGCCAGGGTGGCGGAGATCGCCAGCGCGTCGGTGCGGTTGCGGGTGATGCCGTGCTGGAAGATCACCAGCGGCCAGCCGGTGGCCGGGCGGCTGCGCCCGGAATTGGCGTTGGGCACGGTCATCAGCACCGGCGCACGCACCGTCGTGTTGGCGACCGGGAACGGGTTGGCGAAGGTGATGTTGGTCGACGCCGGGCTGAGGCCGGCGGCATCGAACGGCGGCACGTAGGCACCGGGCGCGGCCTTCCAGAAGCCGGTCAGCGGGCCGGTCGGATTGGCCTGCGTCGGCGGCGACAGGTAGTACGGCAGGTCGATGAAGCCGACCAGGATGTTGGCGACCGGCGGCAGGCCGGCGGCCGAGGTGTCGAGGCCGGTCGGGAACACAGCCGCGGTGCTCGGCGTGGTGACCGAATGCACCGCCTGCAGCACCGGCGTCACGCTCTGCGTGGTCGCCACCCAGGACAGCATCACGTCATCGCGGGGGATGCCGGCGGCGGCGGCGGCGGCCAGGTGCGAATTGGTCAACTGACGCAGCGGCTCCAGCGCGCAGGCGGTGGAGGCCGGCAGCAGCGGATCGGTGCTCTGCCCGTTCACGCACAGCGCCGAGGGGCGCTTGCTGAGGAAGTACGCCTGATCGGAGGTCAGGTCGTTGCCGCGGAAGTCGCGGATGCCGTCGGTGACGATGGCAAGGTAGGAGGTCAGCTGCTTCAGCGGCTGCGTCGGCACGATGGCGACGCCCTGCGAGGGGTAGCCGTTGGCGTCGGCGGAGTCCACCGTGGTGACGGCGGTGACGAACTCGCTGCCGGCCTGCAACTCGCGGACGATGCCTACCACGCCGCCGCCGGGGCCGCTGAGGGCGACCTCGAACAGCCGCACCGAGCTGCCGGCCACGACCGTGGCGGCATCCGGCGTCGCGCCGCCCTGGAACTGGAAGGTCCACGGTGCAACCGTGCTCCAGCCGTCCAAGGTGCCGACGGCGACGGTCGGATCACCGAAGTTGTTCGGGTTGGCGACCGGCGGATTGAGGGTCAGATCGGTGGTTCCCGACAACAGCAGGTTGTTGGGAGTGGGAATCTTGCCCGCTGTCGGGTCAAAGCGCGCCGTGAGAACACCGGTGACCGGGTTTCCATTGTTGTTGGTGGCGGGGGGCGTAGCGGTCGCACGGGGGCTGTTGCTTGAGCTGCTGCAAGCTGCCAGCAGCAGCGAGGACAGCGCCAAAGACAGGGTCAGTCGGGCCTGCATGGTCATTTCCTTAGGGGAAATCGGAGAAGTTCTGCGCCCGTATCATAGGGAGCGCTCGCAACGTATTGCAACGGCGATTTAACGAACGCCGGCAGGCACTTGCATGCTGCGTTGCAGCATTTTCACGCGCCGGTATACGCCACCGCATGGTTGCGCCGAGATTTCATTCGCGCCACGGGGTGAAGTCCTCCTCGCGGGGTCGGAACGGCCGCGGGTGTAGACCCAGCGTGTCCCAGCCCGCATCCTCCGCGCATTGATCCAGCGCGCTGCGCCGGAGCATCGCCGCGAAACCGCCGATGCGACCGGGCAGGCGCGCCGCGAGGGCGCAGGCCGACAACGGAACGGGCACGGCCAGGCGACGCGCGCCGGGCGCGAGCGCATGCAGCATTTCGTCGATCAATCGGTCAAACGGCAACGCTCGCGGACCGGGCAGGAGCAACGCTTCGGCGGCCGGCGGCGCGGCCGGCAGCGCCAATGCCGCCAGCACGGCGGCGGCGACATCGTCGGCGTGGACCGGCGCGCGCAGCCCGCGCGCGGCGCGCGGCCAAGGCAGCCTCCGCCAGCGCCGGGCGGCGCGCAGCAGGGGACTGAGGCTGCGGTCGATGCCGGCCCCGTAGATCAGCCCCGGCCGCAGCAGGCACAGGTCGACGCCGGCCTTCGCCAGCGTCTGCCGCAACGATGTCTCGGCGGCGAGCAGGCGCTCGACCAGGGCGCGCTCGGCCGGATTGGGCGACCCGCCCTTCCATCGGATGCTCAGCGAGGACAGCGCGACCACCCGGCGCAGGCCGGCCGGCAAACCGCGCACGCAGGCGGCGGCCAGGGCATCAAGCGGACCGACGCTGAGCAGCCATTCCGTCGCCGGCCAGCCGGCCTCCCGCAACGTCGCCAAATCGCCCTGTCGCCACGCCACCGAAGGCCACGACGCGGCCCAGGCCGGTGCCGACGGCCGCCGCGACAATGCCAGCGCCGGCTGTGCTTGCTGCGCCAGCCGACGCAGCAGGAAACGGCCTACCGCGCCGCTGCCACCGAGCACGAAAACGGGCGACGGCGGGGCGGAATCGGGTCGGCTGTCCATGCCGGCGAAGGATACGCGAGCAGGTCACGCCGGGCTGGCGGCGCACGCTCGGGGCTACGGTACACTGCGCCGCTACCCTGACGGATCCTCATCGCCACATGCTGGAAGCGCTCCTCGCCGCACCTTTCCTGCTCGCCCTCGTTGTGGCGCTGAGCGGACGTGCGTCGCGGCGGCGGATCGCCTGGACGGCGGCAGCGGCACCGCTGCTCGGCCTCGCCCTGCTCGCCCTGCTGACGCCGGAAGTGCTGCGCGGCGCGGTCCCGGCCGTGGTCCACAGCTGGATCCCGTCGCTGGGCATGAACTTCTCGCTGCGCTTGGACGGCCTGGCCTGGATGTTCTCCGGCTTGGTGCTGGGTATCGGCGCGCTGATCGTGCTGTACGCGCACTACTACCTGGACAAGGAGGACAGCTCGCGGCGCTTCTTCGGCCTGCTGTTGCTGTTCATGGGCTCGATGCTGGGCCTGGCGGTGGCCGGCAACCTGCTACTGCTGGTGGTGTTCTGGGAGCTGACCAGCATCAGCTCCTTCCTGCTGATCGGCTACTGGCATCACCGCAGCGACGCCCGCGAGGGCGCGCGCATGGCGCTGATCATCACCGGCCTCGGCGGCTTCGCCCTGCTTGCCGGCGTGCTGCTGATCGGCCACATCGTCGGCAGTTACGAACTGCACGCCGTGCTCGTCGCCGGCGATCTGATCCGCGAGCATGCGCTCTATCCCTGGGCGCTGTGCCTGGTGTTGCTCGGCGTGTTCACCAAGAGCGCGCAGTGGCCGTTCCATTTCTGGCTGCCGCATGCGATGGCGGCACCGACGCCGGTGTCGGCCTACCTGCATTCGGCGGCGATGGTGAAGGCCGGCGTGTTTCTGCTGGCGCGCCTGCATCCGGCGCTGGCCAACACCGACCTGTGGTTTTACCTGGTCGCCTCGGTCGGCGCGGCGACCATGCTGCTGGGCGCGTGGAAGGCGATCTTCCAGCACGACCTGAAGGGCCTGCTCGCCTATTCGACGATCTCCCATCTCGGCCTGATCGTGCTGCTGTTCGGCCTGTCGACGACGATGGCGGTGGTCGCCGGCCTGTTCCACATGCTCAACCACGCCACCTTCAAGGCCTCGCTGTTCATGGCCGCCGGCATCATCGACCACGAGTGCAAGACGCGCGACATGCGCCGCCTGCACCGGCTGGTGCGGGTGATGCCGATCACCAGCGCGCTGGCCATCACCGCCACCCTGGCGATGGCCGGGGTGCCGCTGTTCAACGGCTTCCTGTCCAAGGAAATGCTGTTCGCGCAGGCGCTGGCGATCGAGACGCACACCTTCATGCGCTATCTGATCAGCGGCGCCGCCCTGCTCGCCGCGCTGTTCGGCGTCGCCTACTCGTTGCGCTTCCTGCACGAGGTGTTCTTTTCCGGCGACCCGGCCGACATGAAGGTGCAGCCGCACGACCCGCCGCGCTGGATGCTGATCCCGATGGACGTGCTGGTGGCGCTGTGCGTGGCGGTGGGCGTGCTGCCCGGGCTGACCGTTTCCTGGGTGCTCAACGTCGCCGCCCGCGGCGTGCTGGGCCCCGACCTGCCGGAGTTCAGCGTATCGGTCTGGCACGGCCTGAGCCTGCCGCTCTTGATGAGCATCGCCGGCATGCTTGGCGGCGTGCTGCTGTACCAGGTGCTGCGCCGCTTCGGCAACCTGCACGGCGACCTGCGCCGCTCGCTCGGGCGCAGCGTGTTCCTCGCCATCCTGCGCGGCCTGGAAAGCCTCGCCGCGCGGCTGACCGCGCTGCTGGAGAACGGCAGCCTGCAACGCCTGCTCGGCCTGTTGACGCTGTCCGCGCTGGTGTTGGGCGCGACGCCGTTCCTGTCCGGCTCGCTGTCCGCCGACAGCGCTGCCGGTCGGCCGCTGCCGCTGATCGGCTGGGTGCTCGGCGGCATGCTGGCCGCCTCGACGCTGGCGGTGCTGGCGATGCGCCGGCAGCGCCTGTACGCCATCGCCATGACCGGCGCGGTCGGCCTTTTGGTCAGCCTGTGCTTCGCCCTGCTCTCGGCACCCGATCTGGCGCTGACGCAGTTGATGGTGGAAACGGTCACCGTCGCCCTGTTCCTTCTGGCGATCAATTACCTGCCCTCGCTGACCCCGGCCGACGAGCCGGCCGGCCGGCGCTGGCGCGACGGGCTGATCGCCGTGCTGGCCGGCGGCGGCGTCGCCGCCCTGGTCCACGCCGTGCTGACCCGGCCGTTCGACAGCGTCGGTGCCGAGATGCTGGCACGGGCGCTGCCGGACGGCGGCGGCAGCAACGCGGTCAACGTGATTTTGGTCGATTTCCGCGGCTTCGACACCTTCGGCGAGATCGCCGTGTTCGGTCTCGCCGGGCTGATCGTCCACGCCCTGCTGACCGACGCGCGGATGCACCCGGAAAAGGTCGTCAACCGCTCCGAGGACGTGCTGTTCGTGCCCAAGCTGGTGGCAAGGCTGCTGTTCCCGCTGGCGCTGACGGTGGCGCTGTTCTTCTTCCTGCGCGGCCACAACCTGCCCGGCGGTGGTTTCATCGCCGGCCTGGTGCTGTCGATCCCGATGCTGATCCAGTACGTACTCTCCGGTGCCCGCTACGTCGAGTCGCACCTGCATATCGACTACCAGCGCTGCATCGCCGCCGGTCTTTTGATCGCCGCGCTGTCCGGCATGGGCAGTTGGCTGTTCGGCCATCCGTTCCTGACCAGCGCCTTCGGCCATCCGGTGCTGCCGCTGCTGGGCGAGCTTCCGCTGGCCAGCGCCAGCCTGTTCGACCTCGGCGTGCTGCTGGTGGTGGCCGGCAGCGCCATGCTGACCCTGGTCTCGCTGGGCGTGATCGCCGCGCCGGAAAGGAGGCCCGCCGGATGACGCTGGAACTCGCCATCGCCCTGCTGATCGGCCTGCTCACCGCGGCCGGCGTCTGGCTGCTGCTGCGTGCGCGCAGCTTCGACGTGATCCTCGGCCTGTCCCTGCTCACCTATGGTGTCAACCTGCTGATCTTCACCATGGGCCGGCCGCGCGTCGGCCAGCCGCCGATCCTGCGCGAGGGCGTCGCGGCGACGCTGGCCCATCACACCGACCCGCTGCCGCAGGCGCTGGTGCTGACCGCCATCGTGATCAGCTTCGCCATGACCGCGGTGCTGCTGGTGGTGGCGATCCGCGCCCGCAGCGAGGGTGGCAGCGACCACGTCGACGGCCGCGCCGGCGAGAACCGCGAGGCCGGTGCCGACGACCGGGGCGCGACATGATGGGGCACCTGACCATCATGCCGATCATTCTGCCAGTGCTGGCCCTGGTCGCCGCCCTGCTGGCCGAGCGTCGCGGCATCGGTGCCCAGCGCGCCATCGCCTGGGTCGCCACCCTGCTGCAATGGCTGGTGTCGATCATCCTGCTGGTGCAGGCCGATGACGGCGTCACCCGCGTCTACCTGCTCGGCGGCTGGGAGTCCTGGCTCGGCATCGCGCTGGCGGTGGACCGCCTCAGCGCACTGATGCTGGCCACCACCACCACGTTGGCGCTGGCCTCGCTGGCCTACGCCTGCTCCGGCTGGGACCAGCGCGCGCCGCATTTCCACGCCCTGTTCCAGGCGCAGTTGATGGGTCTGGCCGGGGCCTTTCTGACCGCCGACCTGTTCAATCTGTTCGTGTTCTTCGAGGTGCTGCTGATCGCCTCCTACGGCCTGATGCTCAGCGGCGGGCGTGGCCCGGCGCTGCGTGCCGGCCTGCACTACGTCGCCTTCAACGTCGCCGCCTCGACGCTGTACCTGTTCGCCATCGGCCTGCTGTTCGGCCTGCTCGGCGCGCTCAACATGGCCGAGATGGCGCAGCGCATCGCCGTCGCCCCGGCCGCCGACCTGCCGCTGATCCAGGCCGCCGGCGGCCTGCTGCTGGTGGTGTTCTGCGCCAAGGCGGCGCTGTTTCCGTTGCACCTGTGGCTGCCGGAAACCTATCGCCGCACGCCGGCCCCGGTGCTGGTGCTGTTCGCCATCATGACCAAGCTCGGCGTGTACGCCGTGCTGCGCGTGTTCGGCACGCTGTTCGGTGCCGACGCCGGCGAACTGGCGGGGTTCGCCTGGCCGTGGCTGATCGCGGCGGCGGCGCTCGGCCTGCCGTTGGCGGCGCTGGGCGCGCTCGCTGCCAGTTCGCTGCACCGGCTGACCGCCTGGCTGGTGGTCAGCTCGGCGGCGACGCTGTTCCTGGCCATCGGTTTCGCCACCCCGGAAACGGTCGGTGCCGGGCTCTACTATCTGGTGCAGAGCGCCTTCGCCGCCGCCGCGCTGTTCCTGCTCGGCGACACCATCGCCCGGCAGCGCCACAGCGCCGGCGACAGCCTGCGCACGGTGGATCGGGTGGCGCGCCGCGCGGCACTCGGCCTGCTCTTTCTGGTGGTAGCGATCTGGCTCGCCGGCATGCCGCCACTGGCCGGCTTCATCGGCAAGGTGGCGCTGTTGGCGGCCATCCCGGAAGCCGCCGCGTCCTGGGCCTGGTCGCTGATCCTGGTCGCCGGCCTGCTGACGCTGATCGCCCTGTCCGCCGCCGGCAGTCACCTGTTCTGGCGCGAGGACAACGCGCCGCCGACCGAGGAACGGCCGCCGCATCCGAGCGAATACGTTGCCATCATGCTGCTGCTGGCGCTGTCCCTGGCGCTGAGCGTGTTCGCCGAGCCGCTGCTGCGCTACAGCCGCGACGCCGCCGGGCAGGCGCTGTCGCCGGTCGGCTACCACGAGACACTGCTCGGCCGGCAGGCCGGCCCTGAAACCGGAGGATCGCCATGAGTCTGAGCGCGATGCGCGAATCGGTGCCGATGGGCGTCGCCGTGGGCCTGGTCTGGCTGCTGCTGGTCGGCGAGATCAGCGTCGCCCAAGTGCTGCTGGCGATCCTGCTCGGCGCGCTGCTGCCGCTGATCGACCACCACCTGCGTCCCGACCACGCCCACATGCGCCGCCCGCTGACCTTCATGCGGCTGACCGCGGTGGTGCTGTACGACATCGTCAAGTCCAACATCAACGTCGCGCGGCTGATCCTCGGCCGCGAGTCGAAGCTGCGCCCGGCCTTCATCTGGGTGGCGATGGACATCCAGAACCCGTACGGCATCGCCGCCCTCACCGGCATCATCACGATGACGCCCGGTACGGTGTCGGTGCTGCTCAGCGACGACCGCCACTACCTGCTGCTGCACTGTCTGGACGCGGCCGACCCGGTGGCCGTCGCCAGGGAGATCAAGACCCGCTACGAACGGCCGCTGATGGAGATTTTCCCGTGATCGACACCGCGCTCGCCTGCGCCATGGTCGGCTACGCCGTGGCGATGGCGCTGAACCTGGTCCGGCTGTTCATCGGACCGGCCTTCATCGACCGCATCCTGGCGCTGGACACGCTGTACGTGAACGCCCTGGCGACCCTGGTGATGGCCGGGCTGTACCTGCAGGACTCGACGATCTTCGAGATCGCCCTGGTGATCGCCCTGCTCGGCTTCGTCAGCACGATGATGATGGCCAAGTACGTGCTCCGCCGCGACATCATCGAGTGAGGCCATGATGACCAGCCACGATGTGTTCGAAATCCTGTTCGTCTTCCTGCTTGCCGCCGGCGTGTTCTTCTCCCTGGTCGGCTCGCTCGGCCTGCTCAAGCTGTCGGAGTTCATGCGCCGCCTGCACGGCCCGACCAAGGCGACCACGCTCGGCGTCGGCAGCGTGCTGATCGCCGCCATGCTGCACCACGTCTTCCTCGGCCCCGGCCTCGGCGTGCGCGAACTGCTGATCACGTTGTTCCTGTTCATGGGCGCGCCGGTCAGCGCCAAGATGCTCGGCAAGGCGGCGCTGATCAGCGATCCGGCGATCCGCGAACTGCCGGTGCCGCGACCGCTGGACGACGAGCCGCCGCCGACCACCCGCGCCGACTGAGCGCGGCCCGATCAGGCCAGCCCCTGCGCCGCCCAGGCGGTGTCGATGGCGGCGCGCGCGGTGGTGATTTCCGCAGTCGGTTCGAGCAGGCGCGGGCGGCCGTCCAGCGTGCAGTCGAGACTGGCGGCGAGCAGGTCGGCGTGGGCGCGGCTCAACTGCGCGGCGGTCGCCGCATCGAAGGCATCGGCCGCGGCGGCGGCGGCGATCAGCTCCGGCGTGCGACGCGGCACCAGCAACGCCGGCTGCTGCGCCGCCCGGGTCAGCACGATGGCCTGCAGCAGGAACTCCAGGTCGACCAGTCCGCCGCGACCCTGTTTGAGATCGAACACCTCGCCGTGCGAGCGATCCAGCTCGCCGCGCATGCGCGCGCGCATCGTCGCCGCCTCGCGCAACGCGTCCGCCGCCGTGCGCTCGCGGCCGAGCGCCTGCGCGCGGCTACGCTCGAAGCCGGCACCGACCGCCTGGTCGCCGGCGACGAAACGCGCCCGCACCAGCGCCAGATGCTCCCAGGCCCAGGCCTCGTTGCGCTGGTAATCGACGAAGCGTTGCAGGCTGCTCAGCAGCAGGCCCTTGGCACCATCCGGGCGCAGCCGCAGGTCCACCTCGTAGAGCCGGCCGGAGCCGGTGACGGTGGCGAGCAGGGCCAACAGCTTCTGCACCACGCGCAGCCGGTAGCGGGTGGCGTCGAGCGGGCGCGGACCGTCGCTGACCGCGTCGTCGCTGGCGGCGTCGAACAGGAACACCAGATCGAGGTCGGAGCCGAAGCCCAGTTCGCCGCCGCCGAGGCTGCCATAACCGATGACGGCGATGCCGGCCTGATCGCCGGCCAGCGGCAGGACCCCATGGGCACGCCGCACTTCGGCCACGGCGATGGCGAACAAGGCCTGCAACGCGACGTCGGCGAGGTCGGCCAGTTGCCGCGCGCTGTCGGTGGCCGGCTGGCGTCGCAGCAGGGTCTCGCGGGCGATCCGGAACTCCAGGCTGTGGCGCAGTTCGTTCAGCGCCTGCAGGCGCGCCTCGACATCGTCGTCGGGCAGGCCGGCGGCGGCGGCGCGCCAGGCCTCGCGGATGGCGTCCTGGTCGATCGGCGCGCGCGAGGAGCGGCTGTCGAGCAGATCGTCCAGCAGCAGCGGATGGGCGGCCAGACGCTCGGCCAGCAGGGCGCTGCGCGCCAGCACCTGCACCAGCCGCTCGCGCGCCGCCGGCTGTTCGTCGAGCAGGGCGAGATAGCTGGAGCGGCCGAGCACGGCATGCAGCAGGCGCAGCAGCCGATCCAGCGTCGAGGCCGGCGCGCGATGGCGGGCGACCGCCTCCAGCAGCGAAGGCAGCAGGCGATCCAGCCGCGAGCGGCCGCGTGCCGACAGCCCGCGCAGCGCGCCGGCGGCGGCAAAGCCGTGCAGGGCGGCGTGGGCGGCAGCGGCGTCCGGCATGCCGGCCTCGGCCAGCAGGTCGGCATCGGCATCGCTTTCGATGCGTCGCCAGTAACGGGCGAAGGCGGCCTGAGAGGTCGCGCCCGGCGCGCCGCGTTCCCGCGCCTCGAACACGCGGGCGAACTCCTCGCGCACCGCCTGGCGCTGCACCGCCAGCGCGGCGTACAGCGCATCCCAATGCGGATAACCCAACCCTGCGGCCAGCCGGGCGCGGCTGAAGGCGTCCTCGGGCAGCGCATGGACCTGTTCGTCGCGCAGCATCTGCAAGCGGTTTTCCAGCCGGCGCAGGAAGCGGTAGGCGTCGCGCAGCCGCGCCGCGCTGGCCGGCTCGACATGGCCGGCCGCCTCCAGTGCCGCCAGCGCCGGCAACAGGCCGCGCGCGCGCAAAGTCGGTTCGCGGCCGCCGCGAATCAACTGGTGCACCTGGACCACGAACTCGATCTCGCGGATGCCGCCCGGTCCCAGCTTGATGTGCTCGGCGAGGTCGCGGCGCTGCACCTCGGCCTCGATCATCGCCTTCATCTCGCGCAGGCCGTCGATGGCGGTGAAGTCGAGATAGCGGCGGTAGACGAACGGCCGCAGCGTGGTCAGCAGCACCTCGCCGGCGACGATGTCGCCGGCCACCGGCCGCGCCTTGATCCAGGCATAGCGCTCCCAGTCGCGACCCTCGCGCTGGAAATACTGCTCCATCGCCGAAAACGACAGCGCCAGCCGGCCGACGCTGCCGAACGGCCGCAGCCGCATGTCGACGCGAAAGCCGAAGCCGTCGGCGGTGGTCTCGTCGAGCAACTGGATCAGCCGCTGGCCGACGCGGATGAACCAGGCCTCGTTGTCCAGCAGCCGCGCGCCGTCGGTGCTGCCCGAATGCGGATAGGCGAACACCAGGTCGATGTCGGAGCTGAAGTTGAGTTCGCCGCCGCCGAGCTTGCCCAGCGCGAACACCACCATGCGCTGCGCGCGACCGTCGGCCAGTCGCGGCCAGCCGTGACGACGCGCCAAAGCGCCCTCCACCGCCGCCAGCGCGTGCTCCAGGCAATGCTCGGCGATCCGGCTGCTTTCGCGCAGCGTGGATTCGAGGTCGTCCGGCCCGGCTGCCTCGCGCGCCAGGAGGCGCAGACTGCAGGCATGGCGATAACGGCGCAGCCGGGCCGGCCATTCCGCTTCCGCCTCCTCGGGCAGGTGCAGGGTCGGCAGCTGCGAAAGCGCCTCGACCCGCTGCGGATGGCGGCGCAATTGCTCGAAGGCGTAGTCGCTGAGCAGCAGCAGGCGATCCAGGTCGGGCACGGACTCCGCCGTGACGCCGGCCTCGGCCAGCGCGGCACGGCGCAGGCAAAGAAAATCGGCAAGGTCGGCAGGCAGGTCCATGGCGATGCATTGTAGGCAGTGACTGGACAGCCGCGACGGCGCGCAGGACAGTACGGCCCCGCCTGCCGTCCGCTGGAGCGTCCGTGTACAAAGCCATGTCGTTGCTTGCGTCGGCCCTGCTGCTGGCCGCCTGCGCCGCCACGCCACCGCCCGCGCCAGCGCCGGAAGGGGAAGTCGGCTATCAGGTGGTTCCGCCGCAAAGCGAGGGGCAGCACCGGATCGCGCGCGGCCAGGCGGTCCGTGGCGGCGCGGTGCATGAAGGCACCGTGGTGCTGCCGCGCTATCCGGCGCAATGGCTGGCGCAGCGACTGGACGCGCTGACCCTGGACGCACTGGTGGTGGTCGACGAGGACGGCCTGCCCGGCCGCATCGACACCGACGCCAGCGCGTTGGCCGAACGCTGCGGCGACTGCGCACAAGCCTTTGTCGACAGCATCGAGGCGGCGCTGCGGCAATGGACCTTCGCCCCGCTGGAGATCACCGACTGGATCGACGGCCCGGACGAGGACGGCGACGGCGAGCCCGATTCCGTCCATCGCGGCACCCTGGAGCGGCGTCCCTACAGCCTGCGCCTGCGCTTCACCTTCAGCGTCCGCGACGGCGAGGGCGTGGTCACCGGCGGCCCGGTGGCGGAAGCCGGAACGTGACGGCCCGACGCCGAAGGACTAGCATCGCGCGCACTTCGTTCATCGGTCGTCCAAGGATCACGGGTCCGCAATGAGTTCACCCCTGCACGTCGTCATCCTCGCCGCCGGCGAGGGCAAGCGCATGAAGTCGCGCCTGCCCAAGGTGCTGCAAAGCGTCGCCGGCCGGCCCATGCTCGGCCATGCCATCGACCAGGCGCGGGCGCTGTCGGCGGCCGGCATCCATGTCGTTTACGGCCATGGCGGCGAGGCGGTCCGCGCCGCCTTCGCCGGCGACGCCGACCTGGCCTGGGTCGAGCAGGCGCAGCGCCTCGGCACCGGCCACGCGGTGGCGCAGGCGATGCCGGCCATCGACGACCAGGCCCGGGTGCTGGTGCTGTACGCCGACGTGCCGCTGATCACCGCCGCCAGCCTCGAAGGATTGCTGGCCGCCGCCGGCAACGGGGCCGGGGTGCTGGTCGACAGCCTCGACGACCCGACCGGCTACGGCCGCGTGCTGCTGGACGGCAACGGCCGCGTCACCGCCATCGTCGAGCAGCGCGACGCCAGCGAGGAGCAGCGCGCGATCCGCCGCATCAACACCGGCATCGTCTGCGCCCCGGCCGCCGACCTGCGCCGCTGGCTCGGCGCGCTGTCCTGCGACAACGCCCAGGGCGAGTACTACCTGACCGACATCTTCGCCATGGCCCACGCCGACGGCCGTCCGGCAATCGCCGCGCCCTGCCTGGAAGCGGGCGAGGCCGATGGGGCCAACGACGCCTGGCAACTGGCGCAACTGGAGCGCCGCTGGCAACTGCGCGCCGCCCGCCGCCTGTGCCTGGACGGCGTGCGCCTGGCCGACCCGGCGCGCTTCGACCTGCGCGGCACGCTGCGCGTCGGCAGCGACGTGGAGATCGACATCGACGTGCTGATCGAAGGCGAGGTGGAACTTGGCGACGGGGTGAAGATCGGCCCGTATTGCCGTCTGAAGGACGTCAAGCTCGCCGCCGGCACCGTGCTGCGCGCGCATTGCGACCTGGAGGGCGTGCTCAGCACCGGTGCCTGCGCCGTCGGCCCGTTCGCCCGGCTGCGCCCGGGCACCGTGCTGGCACAGGATGCCCACGTCGGCAACTTCGTCGAGACCAAGAACGCCCGCCTCGGTGCCGGTGCCAAGGCCGGCCACCTGAGCTACCTCGGCGATGCCGAGATCGGCAGCGCGGTGAACATCGGCGCCGGCACCATCACCTGCAACTACGATGGTGCCAACAAGCATCTGACGCGGATCGGCGACCATGCCTTCATCGGCTCCAACAGCGCCCTGGTGGCACCGGTGGAGATCGGCGAAGGGGCCACCATCGGTGCCGGCTCGGTCATCACCAAACCGGCCCCGGCGCACCAGCTCAGCGTCGCCCGCGGCCGCCAGACCAGCCTCAGCGGCTGGCAGCGGCCGAAGAAGAAACCGTGATCGCCTTGCGGCTTTTTCGATGCGCTCGGCATAATCGGCCGAATCGCGTGTGAACTTCGCATCCACGCAATGACCTGCAAGGCGTTTGACGTTCTCCATGAGCAATGAAAGCCCGATAGTCGATTTCCCCGCCGGCAGCGCCATCCTCACCGAGGGCGAGGCCGCCAGCGCGCTCTACATCATCGAGAGCGGCAAGGTCGCGATCCTGCGCGCCGATGCGCCGGGCGTGCTGCTGGCCGAACTGGGGCCGGGCGAGTTCTTCGGCGAGATGTCGATCCTGCAGGAGCAGCCGCACAACGCTTCGGTGGTCGCCCGCACGGCGGTACGCGCCCTGCGCATCGACGTCGCCGCCTTCCACGGCGTGCTGCACGAGAACATCGAGGTCGCCGTGCTGCTGATGCGGCGGCTGGTGCTGCGCCTGCGCGCCAGCGAACAGCGCCGGCTGGAGCTGGAAGCCCAGGTCGCCCGCCTCGCCGCCAAGGGCGTCGCGCCGCCGCCGCGCGGTTCGGACACGCCGACCCTGGTGCCCGGCGCGCCGGTCGCTTCGTCCACGCCCACCGTGGCCGTGCCCGCCACACCGACGCCGGTTGCGCCCGCCGCGCCGATCACTGCGCCGTCCCCCGCCACGCCGCCTGCCGCCACGCCACACGCCTTCGCGCTGCGCACCAGTGCCGGCTTGCTGACCTTGCCGGCGGACAAGACCGAGTTCCTGATCGGCCGTCAGGATCCCGCCACCGGTGCCCTGCCCGAAGTCGATCTCGGCGCGCTGGACGTGGCACGCAGCCTCAGTCGTCGCCATGCCCGGCTGATGATCGAGGACGGCGCGCTGCTGCTGTGCGAGGAACCCGGCGTCGGCAACGGCACCTGGGTCAACGGCGGTCGCCTGATGGCCGGCGAGACGGTATTGATCCAGGCTGGCGATGCGCTGCGCTTCGGCGCGGTGGATGTCCAGGTCGAGCGCGTCTGACGGCGGGCGCGCAGCGCCGGTCCGCAAGGGGCGCGATTTTTTGCTTGCGGTTCGCGACGGGGAGCAGATCATGCAGGACGAATTGGCCACCATCGACACCAGCCCGCTGGACGCCCTGATGGGCATCAAGTCGGAGCTGGAAACCCTCGAATCGCGCCTGTCCGCCATGGAAGAGCGCAAGGAATCGGTGGCCGCGCCGGTCTACCTGCGCGTGCGCAACGACTACGAGGCGCGACGCAAGTCGCTGGAAGCCGACGCCGCGCCGCTGAAATCCGCCGCCCGCACCGAATACGCGCGGCTGGCCACCCTGCTCAAGCGCTCCGAAGCCGACCACGAGGCGGCACGGCTGGACCGCGAGGAGATCGAGTTCCGCCACGCCCTGGGCGAGTTCGACAAGAACGAATTCAAGCGCCGTCTGGCCGACATCGACGCGCAACTGAGCGCCAAGGCGCAGTCGCGCGAGGAAGCCCTGGCCCTGCGCCAGCGCTTCGTCGCCGCCTTCCGTTCCGAGGAGGAACTGGAATCCAGCCTGCCGCCACCGCCGGCCAGCCCGCCGGCGGCAGCGGCGGTCGACAACAGCGACGAGTTGCCGACCCGCCGCCTGCCCACGCTCGACCCCGACAACCTGCCGCCGGCCGTCGACCCGGCCGCCACCGTGGTCGGCCGCACGCTGTCGGTCGACGACATCCCGCCGCCGAACGCGCCGCCGTCGACGCCGGCCTCCACCCAGATCCTGCGCGCGATCAAGCCCGGCGAAACCCTGCCGCCGAACGCGCCGACGCCGACCCCGGCCGGACGCGCGCCGTCCAAGGACGCGCCGACCGGGCCGCTGCGCAGCGCCCGGCTGGTGCCGCAGAACCCGCAGGCCGGCAAGATCAGCCATCAGGTCGGGGTCAAGCCGCTGGCGCTGGGCAGTGGCGACGACTGCGACATCCGCATCGCCGGTGCCGCCGGCCGTCACGCCGAGGTGCGCGCCAGCATGGCCGGCTTCACCGTGATCGACCTTGGCCACGGCGTGCGCGTCAACGGCGTCGGCATCGACCAGCATCTGCTGCGCCACGACGACGTGCTGGAAATCGGCCCGGCACGCTTCACCTTCCGCGAGGCCTGATCCGACCCATGGCCAACGACCTGCGCAGCGAACGCGTCGACGGCATCCTCGTGATCACGCCGGGCGGCCGTCTCGACAACGACAGCGCCGCCGACTTCGAACTGCTGACCCAGGAGTCGGTGGCCGCCGGCAATCGCCACCTGGTGATCGACCTGTCCGCGCTCGGCTACGTCAGCAATGCCGGCCTGCGCGCGCTCGGCTCGCTGGCCAAGTCGCTGAAGACGCCGACCACCAGCCTGCGCGTCGCCGGGCTGACGGCGGACATCCGCCAGGTGTTCGACGCCGCCGGCATCACCACGCTGTTCGACATCCGCGACAACCTGGCCGCCGCGCTCGTCGACCATCCGGCGCGCACCCGCGACAACACCCTGGGCGAACACGCCGCTCGCCTGCTCGGCGTCACCGCGGGCAATGCCGGCATCGTCGCCGTGCCCGGTGCCGAGCGCCTCGCCGAAACGGCGTTCAGCCTGCTGTCCAGCGTCGCCGCCGGCGCGCAGCAGCCGCGCGCCGCCCGCGCCATGGTCGAAGGCACCCAGGTGATGCGCAAGATCAATGTCGCCGTGCCGGCACCGGCCGCGCCCGCCGCGCGCCAGCCGGCGGCGAAGAAGCCCGGCTTCTGGGCGCGGCTGTTCGGCCGCCGCAAGTGATCCCCGCCCCGTCACGGAAACAACCATGACCCTTGCCTACTGGTGCGTGCTGCTGGCCGGCGTGATGCCGATCCTCCTCACCGGCGTCGCCAAGGTGGTCGGCGGGCGCTACAACAACCGCAACCCGCGCGCCTGGCAGGGCCGGCTGGAAGGCCGCGCGCTGCGCGCCCATGCCGCCCACCTCAACAGCTTCGAAGCCTTCCCGCTGTTCGCCGCCGGGGTCATCGTCGCCCACCTCGCCGCCGCCGAGCAGAACCACATCGACGCCCTCGCCGTCGCCTTCATCGTGCTGCGGCTGATCTATGCCGCCTGCTACATCGCCGACCAGGCGCTGGCGCGCAGCCTGGTCTGGCTGGCCGCCTTCGCCTGCAGCATCGCCCTGTTCGTCATCGGCGTCTGATCCAAGGTCCATCAATCCGGCGGCGCGGCCCTGCCCGCAAGGTCGCGCAGCGGGCCGGCAATCTGCCCCGCACTTGATCCAGGTCAGACAACATCTGGTATTTGTTGACCACCATCACCACTACATCTTGTGGACAGTGGTGAAAGATGAACACCAGCCTCGCCGTCGCCGCCCATCCCGCCAGGGCACTGATCGATCCGGTCGCCTCGATCGACGAATATCTGACCCGCGCCGACTGGCGGGTCAACGCCAACGCCAACCAGGGCTATTCGCTGGGCGGGATGATCCTCAACGTGGCCGGCAAGGTCACCGCCAACTACTGGCTGGAACAGGTCTACCCGGCGGCGGTCGGCCGCGCCCACCGCGAGGGCGACCTGCACATCCATGACCTCGACATGCTGTCCGGCTACTGCGCCGGCTGGTCGCTGCGGACGCTGTTGCAGGAGGGCCTCAACGGCGTGCCGAACCGGGTCGAGGCCGGCCCGCCCCGGCATCTGTCCTCGGCGGTCGGGCAGATCGTCAACTTCCTCGGCACCTTGCAGAACGAATGGGCCGGGGCGCAGGCGTTCTCCTCGTTCGATACCTATATGGCACCGTTCGTGCGCAAGGACAGTTTGAGCTATGCGGAGGTCAGGCAGGGCATCCAGGAACTGATCTACAACCTCAACGTGCCCTCGCGCTGGGGAACGCAGACGCCGTTCACCAACCTGACCTTCGACTGGATCTGCCCGGCCGACCTGCGCGACCAGGTGCCGCTCATCGCCGGCGAGGAAATGCCGTTCACCTACGGCGAGTTGCAGGCCGAGATGGACATGATCAACCGCGCCTACATCGAGGTGATGAGCACCGGCGATGCCAAGGGCCGGGTGTTCACCTTCCCGATCCCGACCTACAACATCACCGCCGATTTCCCGTGGGAATCGGAGAACGCGCAGCGCCTGTTCGAGATGACCGCCAAGTACGGCCTGCCGTACTTCCAGAACTTCATCAACTCCGAACTCGACCCCGGCATGATCCGCTCGATGTGCTGCCGCCTGCAGCTCGACCTGCGCGAACTGCTCAAGCGCGGCAACGGCCTGTTCGGCAGCGCCGAGCAGACCGGCAGCCTCGGCGTGGTGACGATCAACTGCGCGCGCCTGGGCTATCTGCATCGCGGCAACGAGGACAGCCTGATGCGCCGTCTGGACGAACTGCTGGAACTGGGCATGCGCAGCCTGGAGATCAAGCGCGAAGTGATCCAGCAACTGATCGACGACGGCCTGTTCCCGTACACCAAGCGCTATCTGGGCACGCTGCGCAACCACTTCTCGACGCTCGGCGTGAACGGCCTCAACGAGATGATCCGCAACTTCAGCGCCGACACCCACGACATCACCACGCCCTGGGGCCACGCCTTCGCGCTGCGCCTGCTCGACCACGTGCGCGCGCGGATGGTCGAGTTCCAGGAGCGCAGCGGCCACCTGTACAACCTCGAAGCGACGCCGGCCGAAGGCACCACCTACCGCTTCGCCAAGGAAGACCGCCGACGCTGGCCGGACATCCTCCAGGCCGGTACCGACAGCAATCCGTACTACACCAATTCCTCGCAACTGCCGGTCGGCTTCACCGACGACCCGTTCGAGGCGCTGGAACGGCAGGAGGTGCTGCAGTCGCGTTACACCGGCGGCACCGTGCTGCACCTGTACATGGGCGAACGCCTGTCCAGCGCCGAGGCCTGCCGCGAACTGGTACGCCGCGCGCTGAGTCGCTTCCGCCTGCCCTACATCACCATCACCCCGACCTTCTCGATTTGTCCCACCCACGGCTACCTCGCCGGCGAGCACGAGTTCTGCCCGCGCTGCGACGAGGAAAAACTGGCCCGCAAGCAACGCGTCCTGGCCGCCGTGGGCTAGGTCGCAACATCACCAGTCAACCAATCCCGAGGATCCGACGATGAACACGATCACCACCCAACCCACCCTGCGCGATGACGAACGCCAGCGCTGCGAAGTCTGGACCCGCGTGATGGGCTATCACCGGCCGGTTTCCAGCTTCAACATCGGCAAGAAGGGCGAGCACGCCGAGCGCCGCTTCTTCGCCGAGCCCGGCCAGGCCCGCCCGGTGGCCGCCGCCGCATGATCCGGGTCGGCGGCATGACGCCGCTGACCAGCATCGACTTTCCCGGCCGGCTGGCGGCGGTGCTGTTCCTGCAGGGCTGCCCGTGGCGTTGCGGCTACTGCCACAACCCCGACCTGCTGCCGGCACGCGGCGAAACCGGCCTCGCCTGGGAACAGGTCGAGGCCTTCCTGCAGCGCCGTCGCGGCCTGCTCGACGCGGTGGTGTTCTCCGGCGGCGAGCCGACCTCGCAGGCGACGCTCGCCGATGCGCTGACACGGGTGCGCGAGCTGGGCTATCAGACCGGCCTGCACACCGGCGGCATGTATCCGCAGCGCCTGCGCGCGCTTCTGCCGCAACTGGACTGGATCGGCCTCGACATCAAGGGCCCGGACAAGGAGTACGACCGCATCACCTCGCGCCGGGGCAGCGCCGCCCCGGTGCTCCGGTCATTGGACGCGATCCTGCACAGCGGCGTCGATTTCGAGTGCCGCACCACCTGGCATCCGGGCCTGTTTCCGCTCGATGCCCTGCATCGCCTCGGCCGCGGCCTGCACGCGCGCGGCGTGCGCCATTGGGCGGTTCAGGCCTGCCGCGAACAAGGCCAGCCGCTGGCACGCCTGGACGCCGACGAGCTGGCCCGTCTGGGCGCGGGATTCGCCCACTTCCAGTTCCGCGCCGGATAAGCGGCACCGCGAGCGGTGGCGGTCGACGCTCAGCCGCCGCAGCCGCCGCAGCACAGCGAGGGAATCGGCTCGATGCGATCCGCCGCGAGCGGATAGCCGGCGGCACCCATCACCGACAGCAGTTCGTCCTCGGAAACGACGCCGGAAACACGCAAACGGTTGCCGCCGGGCTCGATGTCGACGAAGGCGGAAGGGTCCAGATCCTGCAAGCGGCGCTCGATGGCGTCGACATCGACGCCGCGTGCATCCAGTCGGACATTGAACTGCATGGTCGATCTCCTGGCCTCAAGGGGAAGAAAGACTCGACGCGCCGGCACCATCCGGCCCCATCGATCCTGCCGGCCATTGACGCCCAGCGCCGGCCGGGCGGCAATGATTCAGGTCAAGCGATCCGCGTCGGCCTCGCCGGTCACGGCGGGCAGATGACGCCGCGCGCGATGCAGGCCGCCAAGCAGGCAGGCGAAGGTGACGGCGTAGGCCAGCAGCAGGGCGAGGCCGGCGGCGCGCGCCAGCACCGGCCAGATCGCTGCACCAAGCAGGACGCCCGCCGCCAGCAGGTGCATCGCCAGCGCCAGCAGCTTGTCGCGCTCGGGGATCAGCCGACTGACGCCGGGAATACGCACGCCGCGCGGGCAGGTACTGCGCAGGCCGATCCAGGCCAGGAAGGCAGCGATCTCCAGCATCATGCCGGTCAGCATCAGCGGCAGGCCGATGCCGATGCCCAGCACGCCGGCCGCCATGACCAGCGACCACGGCGCGGCACTGCCGGCCTCGATCAGCGCCAGCACGCCGGCCGCCAGCAAGGCCAGACTACCCAGCCGCCAGAACCACACCAGGGCGGAATCGCGCCGATGCGAGAGGCGACGCGGCAACCACAACGACGCCCCGACAAAGGCCAGCGCCGCCGGTGCCACGGCCAGCACCAGACCGGCCGGCGCGCCGCTGATCGCATGGATCGCCGAGCCGACCAGCAGGCCGCCGCCGGCCAACGCCAGCCAGATGGCCAGCCAGCGATCCGGCACCTTCGGCGCGCCCTGGAACATCGGCAGGGTCACGCTGCCGACTGCGGCCATCAGCCCCAGCACCCAGCCGAGCAGCCCGAACAGCGCGTGCAGATCGGCCAGGCGATCCAGCGGCCAATGCCATTCGCCGCGCAGGATGGCGACCAGCAGGACCCCGCCGAGCACGGTGATCGCCAGCGCGCCCAGCGCGAAGCCGATGGCCACCCGCAAGGCGCGCGGCGCGCCGCCGCGCAGCAAGGCGATCCCGGCGGCGAATGCGAAGCTCAGCAAGGGCACCGCCAGCAACACGGCGGACAGCGCCAGCCAGCCGGGCCGCATCATCGCCATCGCCGGCACGAACAGCGCCAGGCCGAGATTGAACGCGCCATGCAGCCAGGCCGCCGCACGTCCCAGCGGCATCGCGCTGCCGGCCGCCACCGGCAGGAACTGCAACAGGCTGCCGAGCATCGCGTTGCCGAGCACGCCGAGCGTGAACAGATGCACCAGCGCCACCGTCGGCGGCGACCAGCGGCTGAGCAGCGCTGCTTCCCCGTGCCACAGCAGCCAGGCCCCGGCGACGATGCCCCACAACGGCGCGCCGAGCAGCCAGCGCAGCGGTCGCGCCGGCGGCGGGGCCTGCGCCAGGGCCAGCTTGGTCACGCCGAAACTGCCAACGCGAACGCCGTCGCCGCGTCCTCCCGTCGACAAACCCGCAGCAGTTCCTGACCGTCCGGCGTCTGCTCAAGACGCCAGGCGTAGCCCATGTCCTCAAGGATCGGCAGCAGCGGCAGCGGGCGGAACGGCGTCAGCGCTTCCAGGCAGGTGCCCGGCGGCAGCGACGGCAAGGCATCGAGGATGTGCTCCATCGGCTGCGGCGGCGGCAGATGGCGCAGGTCCAGACGCACGGTCATCGCCGCATCGATCCGTCAGCGCGAGATGCGGCCATCCGGTGCCTCCACGGAACTCGGCGAGAACGCAACCGGCGCAACCAGCGCAAGGGCCACAGCGAAGAACGCGGATCGGGCAACCATGACAGGCACTCCGGCAGGCGGGAATGGCGGCTCAGCGGCCAGGAGATCCGACCCGCCGGCAACCCCTCTCCGATAGCGCCAGCGCGCGGAATGTTCCCCGAGCGCCGAAACGCCCAACGGCGTCGCCCCGCATCCTTGGCGGGGCGACGCCGTTCGGTCGCGCATCATGTATCACTTGGTCCTGGCGGCACCGTCATTGCCGAGCTGGATGCGCTCGCGGTTCTTCTCCACCGTGGCCAGGCCAATGCCCTTCACCTCGGCAAGCTGGTCGGCACTCTTGAACGGCCCCTTGGTCTGGCGGTGTTCGACGATGGCCTGCGCCTTGGCCGGCCCGACCCCGTGCAGATTGGCGGCCAGCGTCGGCGCATCCGCCGTGTTGATGTTGACCGGCCCGGCGGCGAACGCGGCGACGCTCAGCGCCAGCGACAGGAACAGCGACTTGATGACGAGGGCAAACTTGTTCATGGCGATGTCTCCGATGATGGTTGGATGATCCGTCCGGCCTGCTTGCCGGCGGTGGAGACAGTGTCCGCATCGGCTGCATCGCCCGGCATCCGCAAATGCCGGAACCGCGCATCGGAATCGGCTGAACGTCGGGTAGGAAAAATCCTGGGAAACGTCTGAACCACTCCATCCTGGACTTGATCCGCGAGCGCGCCATCCATGGCGCGCGACCACCGCTGCATCAGATCGGCGGTTCGAATCCGTCCGCGAACACCAGCACCGGGCGCTCCGGTACCTCCACCGCGCCCATGTCCACCGTGCCGTAGACGATGCGCGGGAAGCCCGGGCCGCGCTGGTCGGAAACGCTCCCCGGAGGAATCAGGGCGTTGTTGCCGGCATCAATCGCAGGGGACCCGGTGAACAGGCCCTGGGTAGGCGTTGGACCGCCGTTGTCCTGCAGCGGACCGAGCAGCGGATCCACACCGATGACGTTGCCATTGATGACGGGCGAGACGGCGGGAACGCTGTCGCGCCGGACGAGGCTGTGGCTGATGGTCAGCGTGCCCCCGACGCGGAACTCGTCCGGCCCGGTATCCGCCAGGTTGTCGGCAATGATGCTGTTACGCACGATGGCGTCGTTGCCCGCAACGAAGCCGGCCCCGTCCGCGGACGCAAGGTTGCCGGTCACGGTGCTGTTTAACAGTTGCAGCGTGCCAGTCGCTGCGACTCCGCCGCCAAAGGCGGACGACACGTTGCCCTCGACAGTGCTGTTGGCGAGTACGACTCCGCCGACATTCACGAAGATGCCGCCGCCGGCGCCACCATCGGCCGCGCAACCGGTGATCGTGCTGTCAATCACGACCAGGTTTGCGCCTGCGATGGAGATGCAGCCCCCGTGGGTGTCGGAGATGCCGTCGCGGATGACGACGCCGCGCAGGCTTGTCGTGGTCGCGGAGTAGATCGCGCCGCCATGGCCCACGGTATGGCCCTTGGCAAGCGTCACGCCAGACAGGATGAAGCCAGGTGCCGGCATGGTCACGAAGAAGAAGCGCGAAGCATGCCTTGCGTCGATGGTGAGCAGGTCCGCGCCGGGCCCGAGGATGGTGAGCGGCCCGATGACCCGCATGAAGTTGTACTGCAGGTCGGGGATGTCGGCCAGGGTGATCATGCCGGTCAGGCCACTGGCAAAGTTGATTTCGCTGTGGCCCGGGTCACTGTTGGCCACCGCAATGGCTTCCCGCAGCGTGCACTCCTCCGGCAGGCAGACGCCTGATACACCTCCCCACCCTGCTCACGGAACTGGCGCGACCTTTCGCAAGGCGGCATTCGCCTGTTACCCGGTGGCAGCGCCATCCCATTTACCCAGCCCATCGGCCGGGGTCCGGATACGCAGGCCGGCGATGGCGGGAAGATCGAACAGGTCGGCGTCGCCCGTGATCAACAGCGGTGCCTGTGCGGCGAGCGCGGCGCGGACGAAATGGTCGTCGTCCGGGTCGCGGGACCAGGTTTGCTGCATCAGGTCGGAGGGAATCACCACCCAGTCGGCGGCGGCGCTCAGGTCATGCAGGATGCGCTGGCGCAGGTCGATGCTCAGGTAGCGGTCGAACTTGGGCCGCCACAGACGCGTTTCCAGTTCCGCGAAGGTGCCTTCGGAAAAGACCGGGCGACGTGTCTCCAATACGCGCCGCGCGGCCAGTGCCGGTGCACCCGATGCCGACAGCGCCGCGCTGATCCAAACGTTGGTGTCTACCACCACCCGGAGCGGGTGCCGGGCCCTATCAGCTCTCATCGGCCAGCAGGCTTTCCAGAACGTCTTCGTTCATTCCCGCCTGCGCGGCCGCAGCCGCGGATTCGTCCAGCGTGCCGCGCAGGCGGTCGGCATAGAACGCCCGCATGGCCTCGTAGTCCTGGGCGCTGACCATGACGCCGACGACCCGCTCGTGGCGCATCACCCGCACCGGCTCGCGCTGGGCGCGATCGAGGAACTCCCCGAAACGGGTCTTGGCTTCGTTGGCGGTGTAGGTGTGCATGGCGACAATCTAACCAAATCGAACGATTCGTTCAATTCATGCGCTCATGGTGGTGTCTAGACCTCACCCGGCCAAGAGGTTAACGCATCCGCGCAGCAGGCTTCATGATCGGCTCAACGCTCACGCATCTGCTCGGCGATCCGTGGCAGGATCATTCCGCCTGATACACCTCCCCGCCCTGCTCACGGAACTGGCGCGCCTTTTCCTCCATGCCCTTGGCCAGCGCTTCGGTTTCATCGGCGACACCCTTTTCGGCGGCGTAGTCGCGCACGTCCTGGGTGATCTTCATGGAACAGAAGTGCGGGCCGCACATGGAGCAGAAGTGGGCGTGCTTGGCGGCCTCCTTGGGCAGGGTTTCGTCGTGGAATTCCTGCGCCTTGTCCGGGTCGAGCGAGAGGTTGAACTGGTCC